>Ga0315286_10004874_pt1 | contig 12894 bp, 10 predicted proteins | sample YL17G10_0_MG_FD_205038 | JGI IMG/M metagenome (GOLD analysis project Ga0315286, IMG submission 205038) | Sediment microbial communities from Yellowstone Lake, YNP, Wyoming, USA - YL17G10_0 | ecosystem: Environmental > Aquatic > Freshwater > Lake > Sediment | place: USA: Wyoming | collected... | reverse complement strand
ACCACAAGCCTTTCTCAAAACTTAAAGTCTATTCTTAATTATTATAGTGATATGAGAGATGTTATGTACTCAAGTGCTGTAGATATCCAAAAAGCAGTTAATGCAATTAGAGATACAAGCGCTTACACACTTAGCAAACTAAATGACAATGAAACAAATTATAACGAATGGCAACAGAAAAGAACAGGTCTTGAAGCGCAATTAAGCGCAGTTGATAAAGAGCTTATGACTTTAACAGGAAAGAAACGTGCAGAAAAAGAACAAGAGAGAGATAGCATAAGGAATCAACTGCACGATGCTCAAAACAAAGAAAATGATTATTTCTCAATTGTAGATAATGCTCGAAAAGATTTGAAGTATCAAGAAGAAAATCTTGAACAATACGAAAATGTAGTAGGAGGATTATCAGTTTCAATAAGAGATATGGAACAAAAAGTAGAAAATAGGACTGTGTTATTTGAAAAAATAGAAGACCTGGTAAAAACCGCCCATAGAGTAAGGGCTGCGGGCTATGCAGATGCTGCGATGAATAAGACAATGGCAGGGATAGCGAAAACTGCAGTTTCAACTGCTGAGGGGATATTAGATAGCCTTGGAAAAAGAAAAAAAGCCATACCTATGACTCCTGAAGAGTTTCAAGAGTTAAGACAACGGGGCAGAAAAGCAAAAGAAGAATGGGAGACAATTCAGAGAGAAAGCAAAGAAGCTTACGCAAAGCCTGGTGAAATTGACTGATTCTAAAAAGCATTAAAATGAAATACAAAAAAAATGATAGCTCAAGAAGAATTAGAAAGAATACTCAGAGAAGAAAATCTTGGGGAAAATTATAAAAATCTCAGTCCAGAAGAGATTCCATTTTATTTTAATAGATTAAAAAGAAGGCTGGCTAATATTCGTGAAATTTTTACAAGAGATTCTGAAAAAGAAGAAGATAACAGCTTTGTTTTGCCTTTTTTAGGTGTTCTTCAAGATTCCCTTGAATGTTTAGAGTTGAAGCATAAAGTTACAGGGGAAGATGCTATAGATTTTTCATTTTCAATTGTTCCAACTAATTCTGGATTTCCAACAGTAAAAGACTTTGCTCTTTTAGAAAAAGATAAAAATAGAGCAGATAAAATATTAGAAGAGCTTCCTTCAAGAGAAAAATTAATTGGGATGATACGGGCAGGAGTTCTGGGAGCGCGTTCAATAGAGCACGAACAAATTCTTCTTAGGAGGCATAATTATTTTTCAAGAGTGAAATCTGCTAATTTGATGCCAGTGTTTTCGGTTTTTTCTGAAGGGCCGAAATACTGTAATTCTGGAGATGGAAAAAGGTTTTACACTCTTGATTGGGATTGCATTGAAGGGGGCTCAAATACTCCTATTTTTTATAAAATGTGGTTTACTCAGGATGAGAGATTTCCTCCTTTGCATGATGAAAATGGAAGAAAAAAAGAGAGCCATACAGCTTTAGAAGAATTTATTAAACAAACCAGGAGAGGCATTGAAAATATAAGCCAATTTGCAACACATTTAGACCAACAAATAGATGAAATTCATCCGAAACAAATAAGGAAGTATACTATTGGGCCTTATTTTGATTGTTTAACTTCAAATACTCCTGAATTAGAAAAAGCTTTTGAAGGGGTTAAAGATGCCTCTGCATTAAGATTTACAGTTGAAATGGCATTAAGTGTAGATGTAACAAAAAAAGGATTAAAAGGAAAGTGGGATTATCTAAAACACATAATGGCTGGAAAAAAATTAGTAAGAGAAGTTTATAGTGATGTAAAAATGATGAAATGCGGGATGATTGTCCCAATGCGGGTAAAACAAAAATTCACCAGAAATTGTGATGAGTATGGAGAGCCATGCGAAGTTTATGGAGCCACAGAAAGCGGGGAGGTGGGCTTATAAAATGGCTGAGAAAGGCGGCCTTTTTCCTGTTACAAGAGAAGCTCTTGAAAAGCACGAAGCAGATTTAGAGTCAAAAATGACTTCAATAAAAGCCAGGGGAACAGGAAGAAGCGATCTTATTTTTTTATTAAAAAATTTGAGGATAGACAGAGAATGGACCGAGGCTGAAGATGCTTTAAGAAGAGGATTTTGCCTTTATTATGAAATGTATGGTATGCTGCAAAAAAGAGTAGCTGAAGAAAAAATTGATGGGGGCATTCCTGAAAGCGAGAAAAGGGCTTTTTTGGGAGCTTATTCATCTTTTGCAGCAAGCGCTTTTATTGAGCATCGCATGAACAAAAATTTAAAAGGAGATATTATGGAATATCCAGGCAGAAAAAATCTTTCATTTGACTTTAGCCAAACAGAAAATGATGTTCTAAATGAGTTTTTAGCATTATTCTACTTGCTGAATGAGCATAGAAAAAACGAGGGGGTGGTGAAGACTGGCCAGGATTTAATAAATTCGAGTATTGATTTTTTTAGGTTTATGAAAGAGCACACAGTTTCAAAAAAACCACTATTAAATAAAAAACTTGTTGATTTAGTTTCAAATGCAAATTTTAGAGTAATGGATGAATTTACTCTTTCTGGATTTGAGCAAAGCATAGAAGAAAAAGTTAAAACAACAGGGGCAGATTATATTCCTGTTTTACCTCATGAAATTGCAGGCAATGTTTTAGCTAAAACAGAAATGTTAAGAGACGCAGACAGGCTTGCTTTATATGACCCTATTTTAAAGAAAAATCCAATAACAGAAGTTGGTGGATTATCTTGGAGTGTTATATATGTTGGTTTGCCAGGAACAGGAAAAACAACTTTGTTTATATGCGGAAGAACAAGAATAGACCAAAGATGCGAGCAAGTTAGTGAATTCTGGAAGACTAAAAATTTTCCAAAATTAAGCTGTTATTTTGAAGTTATGGACCCAAAAGTAAAAGACCCTTTTTATGGAAAAACCGGACAAAATGTTATTGCATTGTGTACAGAATTAGAAAGAGCAGACAGGATTAATGTTTTGCTGATAGATGATATAGACCTTTTGTTCTCGATTTCAGGTGATAGAGACCTTGCAACTGGGGGAGCAGATAAAGATATTTTAAACAATTTAATGCAATTGTTATCTGGCTCAAATCTTACAACAAGAAAAAGGGGGGGTGCTCAAGTTTGGTCAGCTACAAACTCTCCAGCTTCTGTAGACCCAGCTTTACTCCAAAGATTTGTGGCAAAATATGAAGTAGATGGGCCTCAAGAGTGGTATGATTATGCAGATATACTTTCAAACAAACTTGGGGGCTGGATTAAAAAAGGGATTATTTTAACACCTACTGGCAAAGATTACACCCCTTTTGAGATGAGAAAAGGGCAGACTGGTTATGAAAAAGCTGCTCAACAAATTATCCAAACTACTGGAAAATATAAAAAAGGTGCGACTCTACGGGATATAGGGGAATTCTGCAAAAAAATGAAAGATAAAAATCCTAGATTTACTGGCAGGCCACTTGATTCTGTAGCTGATGCAGTTAAAAAAAGAATTAATGATTATGATATACCAGAAGATTGGTTTACAAATCCTGATTTATTTTTCTTTAAAAGTTATGAAGACAGAGTAGACCTGTTAGAAAAAAAATGCCACAAAGTCGATGGAGATGTCATTATGGAAGAAATTGAAAGATATGCAAGAACAGAAGAAACATATACAAATAAAAAATTCGAAGATGATGTTGGAAGGTATGTACATGGAGTTGAGGTTCAGTTCGCTGGGATGGAAAGAATAAAAGCAGGAGGCAAGCAATAAAATGGCAAAAAACTCAGAAACTCTTGATATTGAAGAAACATCTGAAGAAATTAGACAAAGAATTCCTAAGAAAAAATTTTCTCTTGAGGATTTGGGGTTAATAAATCAAAATTTATTTTTTGTAGACGGCGAATTGGCAAGAAGATACCATAAAGCCTTGAAACAGGTTTTTGATTTAGAGTGTGATGTTGATAATTTTAGGTTAGATAAAAGAGGATTGAGCCCAGAGCTTTGCAAATATTTTAAAGAAAAATATCCTGAGAGGTTTGAATATGGCGATAATTATTTAAATAAGGGGTCTGCGAATAGATTTATGGTTGTTGTTTCTCCTGACCAAAAATCAGCTCCGCTTATTGCTCCTCAAGCATCTTATGATGACAAGTTATGCGATGAAGTATATAGGCAGGCGAGGCACACGATAGAAGACATTACTGCAGAAGAAGTTTTATATGGGGAATTTGAAGATGGGATAGAAAATTATGATGCAGCAGATGATTTATTACAGTTTAGAACAGTTGAAATCACTCTTGATACTTTAGAAAAAACAGTAAAAAATTTTTTTGATTTAGAAAAATTATCAGACAATTTAGGCCAAAGAGACCATTCCCTTGATACATCATATATCGGAAAAATGCAAGAGCTTGTTAAAAAAGTTGGGGATATAAGAAGAAGGAGCATTTCAAAAGTGTTTCCAATAACAAAAGAAATTCATTGTTTCTATGTAGAGTTTTTTAAAGGAATCCATTGCTTAAGAAATTTTAAAAATACAGAAGATATAAGAGCTATTTTTATTACACATGATCAAAAAGTTACAGATTTTGGAGAAGAAGTTGTAAGCACGGATTTGCACAATAAAAAAGTTTTAGATATCTTGCATCAGTATAAATTTCTAAAGTATAATAAAGATTTAATAACCCAAAGACTGCGAGAAATTGAAGATGATACCTGGCTTTCTGAAGGAATAGATGTTTTGGGGATAGAGCCTGCCCAAAGGACAACAAAAGTTGTGGAGTATATTAGAGGCAAAAAGTTCCCTAAAATATACAACGAGCTGAGAGAAATAAAAAAAATAATTGGAAGCACAAGCATTAAATTTAAAGATGCGCTTGCTGATGCAAGTTACGAGGCAAGATTAAAATTATCAGAGCCAGCAAGCAAGGCAGAAATAATCGACCATATGTTAGCTGAGCTTGACCCGACAGATGCTATGAGAGCTTATAAATTTAACAGGAGAAAATTAATAACCGAATTCCCAGATTATCATTTAAACAAACAAAGATATACTGCTTATACTATTTTAAATAAATTTCAAGGAGGAAAAATAAAATGAGTTTACCAAATTACGAAAATGCACTAATGACTTATTTAGCAGGAATTACTTTCTCTTTTACAGATAGACTTTTTTCAAAAAATGCGAAAAGATTTACAGAAGAAAGAGTCGCAGGAAAAGAAGAGCGAATAAAAGCTTTGGACTATTTATTTGAAACAGAGAAGAGCTCAGATAGAATTGATGCAATAGTATCTAAAAAATACTATGATGCAGTTTTAAAAGCAAGAGAGCATTTTGAAGATAATGGAATTTCTTTTGAAAGTGACACAAAAGGACTTAGAGGAAAGTTTGGAAGAATAGCAGAAAATATTAGATACTACAAAGACCATGAGAGAGTAAATAATCTTAAACGAGGAAAACAGTTCGCATTTGCGTGCGGGCTTGAATTTCTAGCAGATTTTGGAGTATTGTTTTCTCAAATTACTCTCGGAGTCGGCCACATTGGAAGAGCATTTGTACATACACTCTATCAAGGTCCAGCTTTGTTTTTTGGAATGCAAACTGGAAAAGGGATTCTTTATGCGAAAGACCTGATAAGCAAATCAAAATACGAGAAAAAACTTGATAAGCTAGCAGCAGAATTAACAGCAGATGGAAAACTTTTACAGATTGTTGAAAACTATTCTCCAACAGCTCAGTTAAAAGTTGTTGAAGCAAGAGTTATTGAAGGAACAGAACAAGTACTTGAATCAGGAACAGAACAACTTCCAGCTAAAGCTGATTCTTCATTTGGAGAAAAAGCTACAGCACTAGGAGAAAAAGTTGGAACTAGTGTAGCAGAAACAGTTGAAGGAATAGGCAAAGGTGTTGGAGCTGGAATTGATGCAATAATTGACAAATACACTAAAAGAAAAGCAGCAAAAGCAGAAGCAGAAAAGCAAGCAAGAGAAGAAGCAGACGAAGAAAGAAGACAAAAGACTAAAAAAGCATTGGACGGTTACTAAATTAAAATTAAACTGCGTTTTAAAACTAAAATGACAGAAGAAGAAAGAAGCGAACTAATCGCAAGAATAAAGTCGCACTTAGGCGAAAGAGAAGAAACAGGCACAGAAGAAAAGCCTAAAGCTAGATGGCAGAAAATTAAAAAATTAGTAAAGCCATTAGTTATAAGCGCTGGAATAGCTGGAAGCTTGGCAATCGGCTTGTTTACTTATGATTTTTATTCAAAAGGGCAGAATTATCCTGAAAGAAATGTTTTGTTTACAACAAAACACGAAACAACTTTCTATGCTGGAGGCACAGGAAAAGAGTCTTCTACAAAATTAGATAAAAAAACTGTAATAAGTTTTAGTGAAGGGGGCGGGATAGAAAGTAAAGTAGGGCCTTTTTTATTTGAAACAACAAGGGCATCAAAAGGAGATGAAGAAGATTATAGCATGAAAAACCCGCAAAATATGGCAATAGCTTATTCAAAACAAAAATCAGAAATATTTCAAGGAGGGTGGAGAGCTGGAGGAAGCACAAACTTTAGAGAAGAATTAGCAGTACTTGTACTTAGCCCGATTTTAAAAGCTCCTAAAAAGTATATGGTTTATAAACTGGCTCCAGAAAGAGGATGGAGTGAAAGTGATGTTGATGTTGTAGAATTTCCTATTGAAAGAGGGCTTGGAGAAAATGAGCCTGGGATAATTGAAACAATTGAAACTGAAAAAGGGAAAGAAGAAAAAATAAGATTAATGGTTAATCGGCTTGTTGAAAATAGAACAATTTTAGGATGGTGTTATGGAAAAGACCCTTATAGAAAAGGCACTCTTCTTGAAGATTTTGAAGCAACTCCTGAAAATAAAAAATTAGCAAAAGATTTTTTTGATGAAATAAGAATTCTTGATAGCGAACAGGCAACTAAAGGAAAAACAAAAGAAGACTGTGCTAATAAAGTTATGGAAATAGAAGAAAAAATGAAAAAAAGAACTATATACTCAACTTTTGAAAGCGGCTTTCTTAAAGTATTGCCTCAAGGGAGTGTAATCTACTTAGGAGAAAATCCTGGGAAATGGGAAAGATTTAAAAATTGGGCAGGATTTGGAAGAAAAAACCACACAAGATTGGTAGTTGATAATCAATGGGATTTATGGCCAGGAAATATTCCTGTTTTAAATAAATTTTCTATTTTTAATAGATATAATAATGGAGGGTATACAATAAAAGATAAATTCGGGGACATAGCAAAAATACAAATAGATGATTTTATTTTTTATTATGGCCCAAGAGTTCTCTATTCTTATTTTCTTGATTTAAATGGAGATGGAAAACTTGACAAAGAAAAAGAATTAATAGGAAAAGTTTTGTGCAAAACACCCAATAATGAGAGAATAGAGTTAGAAAAGTTTGTCAAAGGAAAAAAACCAAGCGCAGATATTACTTTTACAGTAAACTCTTCTTTTATGGCTCCTAGCCCAGATAAAGAAAAAGGCTGGGAATATTGCAAACTTTGTGCTTATACAGAAAGCATGATGCCTGACCAAATTCACAGAGGCTTTGGCAAACACTCTTTGCTCCTTTTGCTAAATGACCAGAGAAGTGATAAAATTCTTTTTGATGAGCTAAGTGTAGAAAATGAGAGCAGAGCTTTAACACAGGAATCTACTTTAGTTGCAAAATATGATGGAGTTAGATTTTTAATTGCTGCAAAGCGCCCTTATGCAGAGCAAATTGCAAGGCATTATGGAATTTATGAAGAATTTAAAGGGCAGTTTCAGCCATCAAGTTTGCTTAGAGAAAGAACAGAACTCGGCCCTTTGCCCGGAATAGGAACAGGATTAGCATTGCTGGTTGGAGGAGCTTATTTTTTAAGAAGAAGAATGAGAGCAAAGAAACCCTTAGATGTTGGAGAGAGATTAAAGGAATTAAATTTACAAGATAAAAGTGATTGATATTTTCAATCACAATAATATTTAAATAAGTAGCTCAAATTATTGAGATAATAAAATGGCAAAAGAAAGTTTAGGAAGAAGATTCAGAAAAAGCGTTTATGAAGTGGTCGCCGGGGTAGACCAAAAGCTCAATGAAAAAGGCGGGCTTGTTGGAAAAGTAGCTGATGCTGTGACTGGTTTTGTAGGAGATGCAGTTAAAACTGGACAAAAAATGAATGAGGATATTCAAAAAAGCGGCGGCTATGCAGCAGCAGCAAAAAGAACAGGAAAAACCATTGCAGGGAGTGTAAACAAACATGTTTTTGAAAGAACAAGAAGATTATATAGGAGCATAGAAAATGATTTGTTCACTGATGGAAAACTTGATTCAGAAAAAGTAAAAGCAATAGTAACAAATAAAACAAACGCAGTTAAAAAATATGGAGAAAAAGCATATAACGGGTTATCTAAATTAGCATCTCAAGGAACAGAGGCACTAAAAAAAGATTATCATGACTTTATACCAACAGAGGAAGATTTAAAAGGAAAATATTCTGGAATCGGCATAAAATACAGGGGAGTTTTGCTTACAGAAGATTATGAAAAGTGCCTTGATTTTCGCAAAAAAGTTCAGAGAAAATTGCCAAAAAAAACAAAATTCAGGGCACAAATTTTAGAAGATATTAAAACAAGTGCAAGTGACAGCAAAGAAGACTTAGTAAAATTCTATGCATGGCAGGTTACTCAAGAAGATGATGGAAAATCTGCTCCAGATAAAATAAAGACACTTAATAAGTATTTAAAAAATGTGTGCTCAGAAGAGGTATCTGTCCGGGTGTCTGTTCACTATAAACCTTAATTAATTCTATAGCCAATGAATAATAACAGCAGGTTTCCTAAAATCTTATAATAAATTAGCTGCCTTCTATAGAAAGAAGGTAAAGAGAAATGACTGATGCCTGGTGGGAACGCAAAAAATTGAAAAGAAAGTTTTACTTTATTTTTTCTTTTGAAATTTTACTTTATAGCTTAATGAACTTTCATCAGCATAGCCAGATTTTCTTGCCATAAATACCATGTCTATGTATAACTCGCTTGGATTAATTGATGTTTTTACAGGAGAAGCTCTTGTTAAGTTTCTTCCCATAATTACTTCTTTTTCTCCTTCATTTTTTTCTATATGCATTTCTGGAAAAATTATCCTAAAAGAGACTTCATCTCCTTTTTCTGTATAGCCTCCAATTTTTAAAATAGCTTTAAGCGTACTTTTACAAGTTTCGCATCCTCTTTCACTTTTATAATCATATCTAACTGGAATCTTCCCCATGATAGTTACTTCGCTTCCTGAAACAATTACATCTAAATCTTCTTTAGCTGTTTTAAGTGCCATTTTTATGTTTTTACTATTTGTATTAGGCATCAGAACTCTTTTTCCAGAGCTTTGATTCTTGATTTTATTATTTATTTTGCTTATCTCAGAAATCAGAGATTTCTGATTTTACTTAAATCAAACCTCTTGTCCCTTAGGGCAATTTTCTTAGGAAATTGGTATTTTTAAATCTTGCTCTCGAGTGTATCTACTCAGCTTTCTGAAGCTCATCGTCGGTGATGAAAAAATGCGAAAAATATTCCATCGTCGGACAACTTCAGAAAGCTAAGCTCTTACTCTCGAGTAAAATTCTTTCTTCACCTCACCAGCAAACTTGCCCCCAAAGTTCCAGGATGGTCTAATTTGCTCCATTGAATAGGTGTTGTTTTTGGCAAAATTGAATATTTTTTTGCTTGTTTTTTAATCATATCTAAGAACTTATTTCCGGTTTCCCTAACTCCCCCTGCTAAAACAACAACTTCAGGGTCAAGAACACTATTTAAAGAAGCTATTCCTTTTCCTAAAATCTCAGCAGCTTCGTCCAACAACTTTTTTGCGTTTTTATGCTTCATTTTTAATAAGTCTTTAATTAAAATTCCTTCACCAAAATACTCTCTGCATTTTTTTCTATTTTCCTGCCATAACTTCTCAAAGCTCTTATCGCCATCCAAGATTATATGCCCAACTTCTCCGCCATACCCTTCACCTTCGTATAGTTCTCCATTAATAATAATTCCCCCGCCAATACCTGTTCCTAAGGTTAAAATAAGAAAGTTCTTCTTTTTCACTCCAAGCCTTGCTTCAGCCAAAGCAACACAATGAGCATCATTTAGAATTTCAACTCTTTTTTTAAACTTCTGTTCTAAAAATCTTTTTAAATTAAAATTTCTAAAAGGCAGATTTGGTGGATTTTTTATTATGCCATCTTTTAATGGCCCGGGACTTGCTACTCCAATGCCTTTAATTCCCTTGCCCTTAAATTCTTGTATGCTTCTTACTAACTCTTTTAACAAAGCATCTTGAGTCTTAGGGGTTTGTTTCTTTAGGTATTTTAAAATTTTTCCTTGTTTCACAAGCGAAACTCTTAAATTCGTTCCACCCAAATCAACTGCTATAACTTCGCTCATTTTACCTTCCCTTTTTAATATTTAATTACATAAACAATCATTATTATAAAAATTATAATTATTATGCAAGCAATAATTATAAAAATAATTTTGGTCCATAAAATTTTAGAATGTGAATTCTCATCTGATTTAAGCATAAATTCTTGACATGATATTTTAGCACCAGAAGTTATGTTCTTTTCAAATATGCCATCATTATTCTCGTCTATGAGGATTGTTGCGCCTTCTTTGCCTCTTGCTAATACATCCCAATCAAAGTTATACCTATGGGTTTCTCCAGTAGAAATAGGAATATTTTCAGCAGTAAAAGAAATTTCTTCTCCTTCTTCAGTGGAAGAAGGGGTAAGCACATAATTTCCAGATGATAAAGCATAAATTTCCCAAACATAAGTTTCGCTAGTATTATATAGAATTATTTCAGCAGGCCTTATCTCTTTTCCATAAATTTCATACTCACTAAATAAAAATGAATCTGGGATATCTCTGTACTGAACACCATTAATAACTCCAGTAACTCTGCCCTGAGAATCATAAACTCTCATTTCCTTATCTGCTTTTTTATAATTACAACCAATACTTATAGTATACAGCTTAATTAAGACAAACATACATCCTATTAAAACAAATAACATTACCACAATTATTACAACTTTCCAAAATTTTCTAACTTTTTCGTCATCGTCTTTTTTATGTTTAAATGCCCAATAAAATTTTGAGACAAGATAACTAATCAATGCTCCTATTAAAAAAAAGAAGATTACTTGGATGATATAACCTCCTATACCTGTGGTGGACCACTCGGTATCAAAGAAACCCAAATATTCTTTTACTAAACTTACTCCAAAAATTGAACCAATTAAATTTAAAGGATAATACCCTATTCGTAAAAGAAACATCCCAAGAGTCGCGAGGGTTATTCCTAAGATTGGAATGTACACAAAAAAAGCAATAACAAAGGGGAGTATTTTGATTAAAATAGAGCAGCCTATTCCAATTATCAAACCCCATTTTAACCAAGCTTTCATTTTTTCTCTTGTTTAATTTTTATTTCGCTCTTTAAATAAACTAAGCACATTTTCTATTTAAATAATAATAGTTTACTATCCTGCATGATTCTGGGGAGTTTATTGTCCTGTTTACATCTTCTATACAATCATCTTCTACACCAGTATCAAAAGCAAAAAAGCATATATTTGAGTCTTTGTTCTTTATAGCAATATCGTAAATGCATTGATTATCATCAATTTTTGCACAAGTTTCATAATCTCCTTTTTCAAGCGCAGTTTTTCCAACACAAATTTCTTTTTGTTGTTCATTCTCTAAATCTCCACAGTTTCCATATGTTTCCAAAATAAACCTTTTAACACAATTTATAAAATAAATACTATTGCCACTTCTTATACCTTCTTTATATGTCTCGCCCATATCAGTCGGTTTGCTATTTCCTTGAACCAAAGGAATATAATTGCATAAAGATTCATTATTTGAAGCTATAGCTATTTTCTCAACACACCCTATATAATTATCATATAGAACATCATATTTGGGAGCATCATTTTCTCTAGGTGCTTGTAAATATTTAGGAATAATTTTCTCTCTCTGTCCTTCATAAAAATCTATCATCTCAACACACCCATTTATATTATTTTCAGCAATAGCTTTTTCTTTCATCGAAGGAATTGCTTCTTTAATCACATTTTCAAATTTCTCATTTGAAAGGCAATCATTTGATGTTTTTATTCCTAAAATAACCCCTAATGCAACAGCTAAAAATAAAATAATTCCAAGAGAAATTAGCAACATTTTTTCTTTTTTATAATAAATCCCTGTAGATATAATTAAAGAAGCTAAAGCAGGAAGGAACGCTGTTGATATTACACCCCAATAAATAATTGCAATGGGGTCAGAGAAGTTAAGATACTTACTAAAGTCTTTCGAATAAACAAGAAAATACAAAACACAACCAATAAGCATCGTAACAAGAGGGTAAAGAAAAAGAGATTTATTATTTCCCTTTTTAAAAGCAAAAATTAATCCTATTAATATTCCAATAAATGGAAGAAATGAGGAGTATGCCCAAGGAAAATTAACCCATTGTAAAAAGAAACTCCATTTGCCTTCGCATAATGGTTCTATAAATTGTGAATATATCTGGTTACTTGAGGAATACTGATTTATCAAAGGAAAAAAATTGTATATAAAACTAATAAAACTGCATAAATACAGAAAAAGAAAGCATATTAAAATTAATAATGTAATTCTCCCATAGCTCAAACCCGCAGATTCTTTCTTAGATTTATTTAAATTTTTCCACCTCATTTTATTTTTTCCTTGACTAACTCAGCTCTATCAAAATTTTCTTTTTTCAATAGAACATACTTATAGACTGACTTAATTAAATGATTGCTCCTTGAAAAGGGAGTATCTCTTTTCTTTTCATAATATGTGTAAAGTATAGTTTTTATTCCTTTCCTTTCCAA
>Ga0315286_10004873_pt1 | contig 12895 bp, 10 predicted proteins | sample YL17G10_0_MG_FD_205038 | JGI IMG/M metagenome (GOLD analysis project Ga0315286, IMG submission 205038) | Sediment microbial communities from Yellowstone Lake, YNP, Wyoming, USA - YL17G10_0 | ecosystem: Environmental > Aquatic > Freshwater > Lake > Sediment | place: USA: Wyoming | collected... | reverse complement strand
CCAGGAGGTCCTCATCGGCGCGGCCTTCCTGAACGACCGCGTCCCATTCCTCCTCCCCCACGGTTTCGAACTCGAGGCGAGGAAGGCACACCACACCTTCCGGCACAAGCTCGGCGACTTCGTTTCCTACCTCAAGCTCTATCGGGCGTACATGGACGCCGACGACAGGGAGTCCTTCTGCGACCGCAACTACCTCGACTTCAAGGGGATGGATGAAATACGAAACGTGGTCAAGCAGCTCGGTGAGATCGTCTCGGAGCTCGGGGTCCCTCTCACGGGCGGGGGGGACCTTCATCACTACCTCTGCGCCCTCTCGAAGGGGCTGATCCACTTCGTGTGCAGGCGGGATAGGGGAACGAGCTACTCGAGCCTCACGGCCTACCGGGTCAAAATACACCCGGGGTCGGTCATGTTTCGCGAGCACCCCGAATTCATCGTGGCGGGAGAGATCGTGCGCACCAGCCAGATGTACGCCCGCTCGGTGTCTCCCCTCACGGCGGAACAGCTGAAGAGCATTTCTTACGACCTCTACACCTCCTTCGTGGGAAAAGGGGGTAAGGGGAAGAAGAAGGCGGAGGTCTCCCGTGACTTCACCAATTTCATAAAGATCGGGTCCGAGAAGTTCGAGTTCGGGCTCAACAAGAAAAAAAAGAAGGTCGTTCTGCTCCCCCTCGAGCGGCTTATAAAGGCCCTCGCGGATACCGACCTCGACGCGATTCCCGATTTCAAAAACCTCAGGGGGAAGATCATCATGGGGGATTTCGAGCTCCTGAGCGATATGGCCCTCGCGAGGATCATGGCGGTCGCCCCCAGGATATATGCCAACCGCGATCTTCTCGAGAAGTGGCCCCGGGGGGCGCATTTCGACTATGAAAGGGACGCGTTCGAGATCGTGCGCTTCATCCCTTCACTCCTGAGGCCCTGCAGGAAGACGCCGAACGCGAAAAAGCTCGGGTTTCTCACCCTCATCACCGACGGGGAAGGGGGGTACTGGTTCAGCTCCTACGGGGATTACACACACGCCCTCGAGGAGTCGGTCTCCGCGCTCGAGGTCCTCACCGACGAAGACACGGGCGCATTGAGCGGGGAGCAGGAGAGTGTCGTGAGCGACACCTACCGCCGGCTCCTCGAGATCCTCGAAACGTGAGGCAGGGCCCCGGCTTCGCGCATGCCTCTGTTAACCGACACACAGCGCTTTTTTCTTGACAAGCGGTCTCTATCCTGGTTTAATGATATCGGATTACGATTGTAATCGGTTGCAATTTCAACACAGTGCCTCTTTGCGAAAAGGTGCGGTATAACACTCGCCGGTTGAGAAGAATGACACAGTGAATTTCAAAACGAGATCTAGGGGGACATCCGGATGAAAACACACGAAATACACGCTCGATCGCAGGGCAGCATGCCGAAGATCGGTATCCGTCCCGCCATCGACGGGAGGAGAAGGGGGGTCCGTGAGGCCCTCGAGGACCAGACGATGAGGATGGCGAAGACACTTGCGGCGTTCCTCGGGAAAAACCTCAGGCATGCAAACGGGTCTCCGGTCGAATGCGTCGTTGCCGATACCACAATCGGGGGATTCGCGGAGGCTGCGCGGGCCGACGAGAAATTTCGGCGAGAAGGAGTCGGCGTCTCCGTCACCGTGACGCCATGCTGGTGCTACGGGGCCGAGACGATGGACATGGACCCGGCTCTCCCGAAGGCGGTTTGGGGGTTCAACGGGACGGAGAGGCCGGGGGCCGTGTACCTCGCGGCGGTGGCGGCCGCCTACGCGCAAAAAGGTCTACCCGCGTTCAGCATCTACGGAAGGGACGTTCAAGACGCGGACGACACTTCGATTCCGAAGGACGTTCAGGAGAAGCTCCTCCGGTTCGCGAAGGCGGGGTTAGCAGTCGCGGCCATGAAAGGGAGATCCTACCTCGCCATGGGCGGGGTGTCCATGGGGATCGCAGGCTCGATAGTCGACCCGGCATTCCTCGAGCGCTCCCTCGGCATGCGCTACGAAATGGTGGACATGACGGAGTTGACGAGGAGGATGGAAGAGGGGATCTACGACAAAGAGGAGTTCGAGCTGGCCCTGAAATGGGTCAAGGAGAACTGCGTCGAAGGGCCGGATCTCAACAAACCCCATTACGCGTTCACCCCGGATAAGAGGGAGCAGGACTGGAGAGCCGTCGTCAAGATGACCCTCATCGCTCGCGATCTTATGGCCGGAAATCCCCGGCTCGAAGCGCCCGGCTTCGGCGAGGAGGCCCTCGGCCACAACGCGATCGCCTCGGGATTCCAGGGGCAGCGGCACTGGACCGACCATTTCCCCAGCGGCGACTTTCTCGAGACAGTTCTCAACTCCTCCTTCGATTGGAACGGCATCCGTGAGGCTTTCATCGTGGCTACGGAGAACGACTACATGAACGGCATCTCCATGCTCTTCGGCCACCTCCTTACGGGCGCGTCGCAGATCTTCTCGGACGTGCGGACCTACTGGAGCCCGGATGCGATAAAGAGGGTCACCGGACATACGCCGAAAGGGGCGATCGAGAACGGCTTCATCCATCTCATCAATTCCGGCTCCACGACAATGGACGGGACGGGCCAGCAGAGGATAGACGGGAAGCCCGTGATGAAACCCTTCTGGGAGATCACCCCGGAGGAGGTGAAACGGTGCCTCGAAGCGACGAGGTTCTGCCCCGTAGACCGGGAATATTTCAGGGGGGGCGGCTTTTCGACGAACTTTCTCACCGTAGGCAGCATGCCCGTCACCATGTGCCGGCTCAACATGAGCGCGGGGCTCGGGCCTGTGTTCCAGATCGCGGAGGGGTTCACGGTGGACCTTCCGGAGAAGGTGGGTAAAGCCCTCATGGACCGCACAAGCCCCACCTGGCCGACCACCTGGTTCGTTCCCAACCTCACGGGGCGCGGGCCGTTCAGAGACGTGTACTCGGTGATGGAAAACTGGGGCGCAAACCACGGCGCGATCAGCTACGGCCACATCGGCGGCGACCTCATCACCCTCGCCTCGATGCTCCGGATACCGGTGGCGATGCACAACGTAGCACCAGAGAAGATCTTCAGGCCCAAGGTATGGGGTGCCTTTGGCGATCCCGGCTCCGAGGGCGCCGATTACCGGGCCTGCGCCAATTTCGGGCCGTTGTACGGGTGAGGCGGAAAAAAGAAAGGAGGTGAGAGAAGCACGTAATAAGAGAATGCGAATCACCTATATAAATGCAAAGGAGACGATAAAAAAAATGAAAAAAAACGTGTTGACGGTTCTGATCATCGGTTTTTGCGCGTCCGCGCTTTTTTTATACGGCGCAGCCTACAAGACTGAGGCTTCGGACCTTTCCGGCATAACGTTGAAGTGCGCCTTCATCGGCGGCGCGAACTACGAGGAGCTTTACAAGGCCATCCCAAAGTTCGAGGAACAGACAGGCGCTAAGGTGGAGATCGTTTTCAAGGGCGACGGCTTCCAGATCGACAAGAAACTGAAGACCGATTTTGCCGCAGGGACCGTGGACTACGACGTCTGCTGGGACCATTCGAGCTTTTTCACCCAGTACATAAAGGCAAAGGGGATCGTCCCGCTTGACGACTATTTCACCGCCGAAGAGCTGAAAGGCCATATCCCTAAGATCTTGGACTCGGGGAAAAAGGACGGCAAGCTCTGGATCATCCCCCGGCACTTCGACATCAGCTGCCTCCATTACCGGACCGATATTTTCAACGATCCCGATGTTAAAAACAAGTTCAAGGCCGCGACAGGGAAAGACCTGAAGGTGCCCGAGACATGGGACGAGTTCAAAACGACCGCGCTCGCGGTCCAGAAGCTCCTCCCGCCGGGAGTTTACGCAACGGAGTTCGCGGGTAAGGAGGAGGCGCTAACGGGGAGGTTCTACGAAGTGCTCATCGCAGAGGGTGGGCAGTTCTTCGACAAAAGCTGGAAGCCCGCATTCAACAGCCCTGCCGGCGTGAAGGCCATAACCATGTTTACCGACCTCTACAAGGCGGGCGCCATGCCCCCGGGCATGACAAACTTCGTGTGGGAGGACGTGGCCAAGAACTGGGTGGCGGGCAACATCGTCATGTACACCGAGTGGTACGGGTGGTACTCATACTTCCAGGACCCGTCTGCGAGCAAGGCGGCCGGCAAATTTGACATCGCCCGCCAGCCGAAGGGAGCGGGCGGGATCTACGGCGGCTGGGCCGGCCAGCACTCCTTCTCAATCACCACAGCGAGCAAGAATAAAGAGGCCGCGGCCGAGCTCATTAAATTTCTCACCAGCCCCGACCAGCAGTACCTCGAGGCGAAGCTCGGCTTCCTCGTCACCAGGCAGTCGGTGTGGGACAGGATCATCAAGGAGGCGAAGGCAAGCGGCCGCGAGCTCGACACGAAGCGGCTCCAGCTCGCACAGTTCCAGGCCGCAAACGACTTCAAGACCCCGCCCCTGGTCGCCGAGTGGCTCCCCGCGTCGGACATCCTCTATCCGACCCTTCAGGCGATCATCCTCGGGGACAAGGATGCGAAGAAGGGCCTCAACGAAGCGGCAGCCAAGGTTGATAAGATGATGAAGGAAGCGGGGTATTATTGAGCGGGATGTAATCCATACGTTTTGCCGGCTGTGAAGCTTTCGGGGCGATATGGTGTCGCCCCGAAAGTGTAAACCGCCCACATGACTTAAAGAGGACATCATGCCAAAGGGCAAAGTGAGTTCCGCCTATCTCCCGTTTGTGCTCCTTCTCCCCGCGATCGCCCTCCTGTTGTTCGTCGTCGGGTTTCCCATGCTTTACTCTCTCTACTTGAGCTTCACCAACTACACGCTCCTGAATGCCGGGTCGGTGAAGTTCGTGGGGTTTGAGAATTACGTTACGCTCTTCACCGATTCGGTGTTCCTCCGCTCGCTCCTCAGGACGATCTTCTACATGATGATAGCGGTGAACGCGGAGTTCATCCTCGGCCTTCTCATTGCCAACGCCATGTCTCACGTGGTGCGGGGGCAGGGTGTCCTGCGGACTATCCTCATGATGCCCATGATGTTCGCCCCGATCCTCGTCGGGTTCCAGTTCAAATGGATCTTCAACGACCAGGTGGGGCTCATAAACAACATCCTCTTCGAGATCTTCAGGCATCCCGTGATCATCCCCTGGCTCATCATGAAGCCCCTCGGGTTTTTGGCCATACTTCTCGCCGAAATATGGATGAGCACCCCCTTCATGGTGATCATTTTCCTTGCGGGGATCATGGCCATCTCGCCGGAGGTTCTTGAAGCGGCCGACGTGGACGGCGCCAACGAGTGGCAGAAGTTCATCCACGTGACGGTGCCTTCGCTCATGCCGTTCATTTACATCGCGATGGCGGTGCGTTCCCTTGACATCGCGAGGGCCTACGACCTGGTGAGCATCATAACAGGTGGAGGGCCCGCCCACCGGACCGAGCTGATTTGGACTTACGTGTTCAGGCTTGCCTTCACGAGTCAGAAGTTCGCCCTGGGGAGCGCCATGTCCTTCGTGACCGTGGCGATCGCCGTTCTCTTCACCTTCTATCTCTTCAGACAGCTCATACGCGCGAGGGAGGGCCGCTGATCATGAAAAGGTACCGGATACGTAAGTCTACGCACATTCCGTCAAAGATCATCACCTTCGTCGTGCTTGCTCTCTTTTTCATCCCCGTGCTCTGGCTCATTTTGACCTCCCTCCGGCCGAACATTGAGATCAACACGAGGCCCCCCGTCTGGATCTCAAAAAATTTAAATGTCGACTCGTATCTCGCCCTGCTCGGGTTCGGCGTCAACCCGGAGAGGTTCGCTTTCGGGGAGAACGTCCCATTCGGCCCCTACCTCAGGAACTCGATCCTCTCCGCGGCGTGCAGCACCGCCCTCGCGCTCTTCATCGGCACGCTTGCCGCTTTCGCATTTTCAAGCTTTCGTTTTAAGGGGAAGAACGGAATTTTCCTTTCTATCATGATTGCGAGGGCGATCCCGGGGATCGCCTTGAGCCTCCCGCTCCTCGTTCTTTTCAAACGGTTCGGCCTGTCGGACAAGGTGTACGGGCTTGTCATCGCCTACACGGCGATGAACGTTCCCTTCACCGCGTGGCTCATGACCGGGTTCATCGGTGAGATCCCGACTGAGCTCAACGACGCGGCCCTCATCGACGGGTGTTCCCGCTGGACGGCGTTCACGCGGGTGATCGTTCCGCTCGTGGGCCCGGGGCTCGCGGCAAGCGGGATCTTCGCCTTTCTCACCTCGTGGAACGAATTCGCGATCGCGAGCGTTCTCACCCGCACTACCGCTTCCAAGACCTTCCCCCCCGGGCTCTTCGATTTCACGGCCGAGTTCGTCTCGGACTGGAGGGGGATGTGCGCCATGTCGGTGCTCATGCTCATCCCCGCCGTCATCTTCGTCACACTCGTGCAGCGCCAGCTCGTCAAGGGGCTCACCCTTGGGGCGGTCAAGGGGTAAAAAACCGCAAGGAGGCGAATGTGGAACGACACGGTTCGGTAAACAGAGTCAAACCGGAGAAGCTCGAGGAGTACAAACGGTACCACGCGAGGGTGTGGCCCGAAATCCTCGACGTGATCAGGAAGTGCGATATCATGAACTACTCGATTTACCACAAAGACGGCTTCCTCTTCAGCTACTTCGAGTACCACGGAATGGATTTTAAGGCCGCCATGGCGAAGATGGCCGCCGATCCGAAAACGCAGGAGTGGTGGGCCGTCATGAAGCCCATGCAGGACCCCCTCGAGACCCGTGCGTCCGGGGAGTGGTGGGCCGAAATGGAAGAGGTGTTTCACACCGAGTGACGGGGGCGGGCTCCCCGTAATCTACCACGGTTGGCGAAACGTCGTGAAGGTTTTCGAGGATTGTCGATGACGTCGAAAGAACGCGTGATACGCGCCTTTAATCACAGGGAAACCGATCGGGTGCCCGCCTGGTGCGGGGCCTCGCCGGAGTTCTGGGAGAAGGCGAAAAGGGCGCTCGTCCTCGACGACGAGGGTCTACGAAAAAGGCTGGGGGACGATTTCCGGAGGGTCAACGCGCGCTATCGGGGCCCCGACCTCAACCTCTCCTCGGGGGCAAGCTGGAAGAGCCCCTTCGGCGTCGAGCGTAAGGGGGTAGGATACGGCCAGCCCCTTTCACACCCTCTCAAAGACGCGAAAACCGTTAAGGAGGTGCTCGACTACCCGTGGCCCGACCCCGCGTGGATGGATGTTTCGGGGGTCAGGGCCGACGCCCTGGAATGGGGCGGCCAGTACGCCATTCTCGGCGGGGACTGGTCCCCCTTTTGGCACGACCTCATAGATCTGGTCGGACACGAGAACCTCTACTATATGATGTACGACGCGCCGGAAGTCGCCCTTGCGATTTTTGAGCGGGTCACCGATTACTACTATCACGTGAGCAGCGCTATCTTCGAAGCGGCCGCGGATGTTATCGACATTTTCTTTATCGGGAACGATCTCGGGAGCCAGACGGGCCCCCTCCTCGGCGTCGACCTATTCGAAAAGTTTCTCCTTCCCTCGCTCAAGCGGCTCATCGACCTCGGGCATCGCCGCAGGCTCAAGGTGATGATGCACTGCTGCGGCGGGTTTCGCCCGCTTATACCGTCCATGATTCGGGCGGGTCTCGACGGCCTTCACGCCCTTCAGCCCCGCTGCGAGGGGATGGAGCCGGCCGGACTCAAGCGGGACTTCGGCGGCGGGATCCTGCTCAACGGGGCCATCGACTCGCAGAGTGTTCTCATCGAAGGAAACCCGGACTACGTGCGCCGGGAGACGGCGCGGACTTGCGGCATCCTGTCGCCGGGCGGAGGGTACGTTGCGGGGGCGAGCCACGACTACATACTCGAGGAAACACCGCTCGAAAACGTGCTTGCAATGTTCGACACGATAAGGGAGTACAGGAGGGAATAGCCGTGCTTCACGACCCCGGCAGCTACTCACCGCATCCGGTGGTGACCGAGATAAGGCTCTCACAAAAAGAGAAAGACATCCTGCGCGCACTCGGCGAGGAGATCTCGAGGATTGCCGCACATCCGATCAACGGTGAAAGGGCCGAGCTATGGCGTGCTATGAACGACCTGGGATCTGGGCGCCCCATGGTGTGGATCAACGAAATCCCATGGCACGAGATGAACGTGGAGGGTGAGCTCACGCTCGTGACAAAGGACCCGTGGGCGCAGGAGCTCGAGACCCGGCTCAGGCGGACAATCTACCAATGGAAGCACATGCAGGGCGACATGGTTGTGAGCGAATACCTTGAATGCCCCCTCTCGATCCACAGCACCGACTTCGGGATCGTCGAAGACGTTGATGTTGTCAAAACCGACGAGAAGAGCGACATCAAGTCGCGGCACTTTCGCCCGCAGATCAGGGAGCCCGAAGACATCGAGAAGATCAGGATGCCCGTGGTTACTCACTTCGAGGATGTGACGCAGCTCGCCTTCAGCGTGATGAGCGAACTCTTCAAAAACATCATTCCGGTGCGCAAGGCGGGGCAGACCCACATATGGTTTACACCCTGGGACTACCTCATACGATGGTGGGGCCTTGAAGAGGCGATGGTGGACCTGATCCAGAGGCCCCGGATGGTGCACGCGGCGGTGGAGCGCATGGTGGACGCATGGATGGTGGAGCTCGACCAGTTCGTGGAGAAAAACCTCCTCTCGCTGGACTGCAACAACACCCGGATCGGGTCCGGCGGGTACGGCTACACGAACGGGCTCCCCGGAGGTGGTTACAACTCCGACTGCGTAAAGCCCCACAACATGTGGGGGTGCTCCAACGCCCAGATATTCAGCAGCGTGTCCCCTGACATGCACTGGGAGTTTGCCCTCGAGCACGACACGCGGTGGCTCAGGCGGTGGGGGTTCACCTACTACGGGTGCTGCGAGCCCCTCGACAGAAAGGTCGCCATGCTGCGGCGGATACCAAACCTGAGAAAGGTGTCCGTGAGCCCGTGGAACAACATGGAACGCATGGCGAGGGAGCTCGGCGGAGACTATGTATTCAGCTTCAAGCCAAGCCCGGCGATCTTTGCCGATGACGTCTGGAACCCCGAACGCGCGCGGGCCGAGCTCGTCTCGGTGCTCGAAAAGACCCGCGGCACGTGCCACGTGGAGATCATCATGAAGGACATCTCGACGGTCAGGTATCAGCCGCAGCGGCTCTGGGAATGGGCCCGGATCGCGACTGATATGTCGGCCGCGTTTACCGGGAAAATTTCGGGTTGAATGTGCGCAGGGAATGAGGGCCGAGGGTGAAAGCGACCGTCAGCGGATTTCAGGGCTTCCCGCGAGGTGCTCGCTTGCCGCGATCTCTTTCCCGGTCGGAGTGAGAAAGACCCGGCCGATGATACGCTCTTTTTCTATCTTGTCCTTCCCCTCGAGCATCTCCTCCAGGTTGACGAGCATGTCCGCGTCGCAGAGCACCTTGAAGTTCTGCGTGTCGATCGCGCCGGGTGAGTGGTGATGGGCGATGATCTCGCATATCTCGGTGATAGCCTGCATCCTGAGACCGACCCTGAAGAGGATCTTCTTCGCGATTTCGGGGCCCTCTTTTTCCTGAAAATGGCCGGCCGCGGAGCCGTACTTCGACTCCGCGGCTTTGATCCCCACGTCGTGGAGGATGCTCGCGGGGACGATCACGTGCCAGTCGCCGCTCTCTTTTTTAAGGAGCTCCTCCGCGTAGCGCAGAACCCTTTTCGCGTGGTCGATCCTCCTTCTGTCGTCGCCAAAATGGTTATCCAGCTCTTTGAGCAGGGACTGTTTTATCCCGATTTCTCTGTTCGCTCTGAAGCTGTCAAAAACCTGGGTTCCGACGCACTCCTCGGCCATGGCGCACCACTCGAGGCAGCTCATCGCGCTGGAGCGATATACGGGTTTCCCGCAGTTACGGCACCTGGCCTTGAACTCGTCGCTCCAGATCTCGACCTCTATTCCACAAGATGGGCAGGTGAAGCCCTCCGGTTTCGGCTGTCGCAATAGGCGGGAACCGGGGCATCTTTCCATTCAGCTTCCCCCTTTTTTTGATGAGTGATACGCGAATGCTCATACATTACCACCATGGAAGGTCGACGTTCAAGGATTTTTCACCCGCGGCGCTCAATTTTCCTTGCCCTCGTTCCCATTTTCTATTAATATAATCATAATAGTATTATTATAGGGTAAGGGTCATCGAAGTGTTCATCCGACGAAACCGAAAAGGGGACTACGCCATCAGGGCCATTCTGGATCTTGCCTCCCATTTCGGGGAAGAAGGCCCGGTGTCGATATCGGGCATATCACGGAGGCAGAACGTCCCTCTGAAGTACCTCGAGCAGATCATGCTCGTGCTCAAAGGAACCGGTTTCGTCGACAGCAGACGGGGGGCGGGAGGAGGGTTTTTCCTGCTGAAACCCCCCGCTGCGATCACGATCGGCGAGGTTACGAGGATCTTTCAACCCTCGAGCGGCGATCCAGCCGATGCTCTTGCGCGTTCCGCAAGCGGAGACACGGGCGTGCGGGCTATCGAGGAGATCTGGGAGCAGGCAGAGAAGTCCGTTTCCGATGTCTTCGATCACGTGACCTTCGACGATGTCATCCGCCGATCCGCTTTCCTCAGGGAGCGGCGGGGAGGATACGTCTATCAAATCTGATGAAAGGAGAGTGTTATATGGAAAAGCAGCACGCCTTTGAAACGCTCGCCCTCCACGCCGGGCATGAGCCGGACCCATGCACGCAATCGAGAGCCGTCCCTCTGTACCGCACGAGCTCCTACGTGTTCAAGAGCACCGAGCACGCGGCGAACCTCTTCGGTCTCAAGGAGGTCGGAAACATCTACACCAGGATCATGAACCCAACGCAGGATGTCCTGGAAAAGAGGGTCGCCGCGCTCGAAGGGGGCGCCGCTGCCGTCGCGCTCGCGTCGGGTACTTCAGCGGTCTTTTATTCAATCATCAACATCTGCGCCGCAGGGGACGAGTTGGTGTCGGCGGGCAACCTCTACGGCGGGACGTACACCATGTTCGAGTCCATACTTCCCCAGCTGGGGATCAGGGTGAAGTTCGTCGACCCGGGGAAGGCGGAGAACTACGAGAGGGCGATCACGGATAAGACCAGGATGATTTTCGTGGAGACGATAGGCAACCCGGTTTTGCAGGTCACCGACCTTGGGGAGGTCGCGAGGGCGGCAAAGAAGCACCGGCTCCCCCTGGTGGTCGATTCGACTTTCACTACTCCCTACCTGCTCCGCCCCATCGAGCACGGAGCCGACGTTGTCTGCCATTCGCTGACGAAATGGATCGGGGGGCACGGAACCGCAATCGGCGGAATCGTCGTGGATGCGGGGAGGTTCGACTGGAAGGACCCGAAGTTCAGCCACTACAACGTGAAGGACGAGAGCTACCACGGCCTCAGGTGGGCGCACGATCTCGGCGACTTGTCGAGCCTCGCCTTCGCGGTGCGGCTGCGGCTCGTCCCCCTCAGGAACCTCGGGGCCTGCATATCGCCCGACAACGCGTGGCTATTCCTTCAGGGGATCGAGACCCTCGCCCTGAGGATGGAGCGGCACAGCGAGAACGCGATGGAAGTGGCAAGCCGCTTGAAGGCGCACCCCAAGGTGAGCTGGGTCAGGTACCCGGGGCTCAAGGACGATCCAAGCTACCCCGTGGCGAAGAAGTACCTCGAAAGGGGATTCGGCGGGATGGTGGTGTTCGGGATCAAGGGGGGGAGGCAGGCGGGGGAGAGCTTTATCAACCGCCTCAAGCTCGTCTCCCACCTTGCAAACGTGGGTGACGCGAAGAGCCTTGCGATCCACCCGGCGAGCACGACGCACTCGCAGCTTTCGGAGGAGCAGCAGATGACGGGCGGCATCACCCCGGACCTCGTGCGTCTGTCGATAGGCATCGAGAACGTCGAGGATATCATGCAGGACATCGAACAGGCATTTGGTTGAGCCGAGGAGGACGGTATGAACAGGATTTTCAAAGACAACTCGCTTACAACAGGTGCGACTCCCCTCGTGAGGCTGAACAGGATCACCGACGGGTGCAAAGCGGTGATCCTTGCGAAGATCGAGGGGAGAAATCCTGCATACTCCGTCAAGTGCAGGATCGGCGCGGCCATGGTGTGGGACGCCGAAAAAAGGGGGATTCTCGGACCCGGCAAGGTTCTCATCGAGCCGACGAGCGGAAACACGGGGATCGCCCTCGCCTTTGTCGCCGCAGCGCGCGGGTACGGGCTCACGCTCACCATGCCGGAGACCATGAGCATCGAGCGGCGTAAGATTCTCAAAGCCTTCGGTGCGCAGCTTGTGCTGACGGAAGGGCCCAAGGGGATGAAGGGAGCGGTCGAAAAGGCGGAGGAGATCTACAGCGGCGACCCGGGGAAGTACGTGCTCCTCCAGCAGTTCAAGAACCCCGCAAACCCCGCCATCCACGAGTCCGCCACGGGTCCCGAGATATGGGACGACACGGAAGGGAATTTCGACGTGCTCGTGTCCGGCGTGGGGACGGGGGGGACGATCACCGGTATCTCGCGGTTTATGAAGAGAAAGAAGGGGGAGAAGTTCATTTCGGTCGCGGTGGAGCCGGCTGCGAGCCCCGTGATTTCCCAAAAGCTCAAAGGTGAGGAGCTGAAGCCATCTCCCCACAAGATCCAGGGGATCGGCGCGGGATTCGTTCCCGACGTCCTCGACCTCTCCTTGATCGACCGGGTCGAGCAGGTGAGCAATGAAGAAGCCATCGAGTACGCGAGGCGCCTCGCACGGGAAGAGGGAATCCTGGCCGGGATATCATGCGGCGCGGCGGCCGCGGTCGCCGTGAGGCTCGGCAAACTCGACGAGTTCAAGGGGAAGACGATAGTCGTTATCCTCCCCGACTCCGGCGAACGCTACCTCTCGAGCGTGCTCTACGAGGGGATC
>Ga0315286_10004867_pt1 | contig 12899 bp, 6 predicted proteins | sample YL17G10_0_MG_FD_205038 | JGI IMG/M metagenome (GOLD analysis project Ga0315286, IMG submission 205038) | Sediment microbial communities from Yellowstone Lake, YNP, Wyoming, USA - YL17G10_0 | ecosystem: Environmental > Aquatic > Freshwater > Lake > Sediment | place: USA: Wyoming | collected... | reverse complement strand
CCTCGCGGCGGCGCGCGACGCCGAGGGGGGGCGGATCACGGCGGCCCGCGAAATCGTCGAGCGGCTCCGCGCCCGGCACGAGGAGACGGCGCGCGCCCTCGCGCGCGCCACGCGAGCCCGCATCGCCTTCGACGCCCGCCCGCTCGAGGAGCTGTTGACGGCTCTCTCCGGCGTCGCCCTTCTTCGCGAGCGCTCGCCACGCGTCACCGATCTCATCGCCTCCTTCGGCGAGCGGCTCTCGGCCCCCCTCGTGGCCGCGGCGCTGTCGGCGCGGGGCGTCCCGGCGGCCGCCGTCGACGCCCGGCGGATGCTCGTGACCGACGAGAAGCACGGCGCGGCCACCTGCGACCGGGCGCGGAGCGACGGGCGCGTCCGGCGGCTCCTCCTGCCGAAGGTCCGGAAGGGGATCGTCCCGGTGGTGACCGGCTTCATCGCGAAGAGCCCTCGCGGAGAGACGACGACGCTCGGCCGCTCGGGGTCGGACACGACGGCGGCCCTCCTCGGCGCCGCGCTCCGCGCCCGCCAGGTCGTCATCTGGACCGACGTGGACGGCGTCCTCTCGGCCGACCCGCGGATCGTGCGGGGCGCGCGGCTCCTGCCGCGCCTCTCGTACCGCGAGGCGGCCGAGATGACCTACTTCGGGGCCAAGGTGCTTCATTTCCCGGCCGTCATCCCGGCGATCGCCGCGGGGATCCCGCTCGTCATCCGGAACTCCTTCCGCCCGGAGGAGCCGGGGACGACCATCGCGGCGAAGGGAGACGGGCGGACGGGGATCCGCGCCGTGACTGCGATTCCGGGGATGTGCCTCCTGTCGCTCGACGGGCGCGGGATGACGGGCGTGCCCGGCATCGCGGCGCGCGTCTTCGGGGCGACGGCGCGCCTCGGCGTCTCGGTCGTGATGTTCTCGCAGGCCTCGTCGGAGCAGAACATCGCCCTCGTCCTTCCCGAGGCGGACCGCGCCCGGACCGTGGCCGCGCTCGAGCACGAGTTCCGGTACGAGAGGCTCTCGGGCGCCATCGACGGCGTCACCGCGCGCTCGCCCGTCGCCGTCGTGGCCGCGGTGGGGGAGGGGATGCGCGGCACGCCGGGGATCGCGGCGAAAGTCTTCGCGGCGGTCGCCCGCGCCGGCGTCAACGTCGAGGCGATCGCGCAGGGTTCGTCGGAGTGCAACATCTCCTTCGCGGTGGACGAGACGGATCGCGTCGCCGCCGTGCGCGCGCTCCACCGGGTCGTCACATGACAAGCGTCTCCGTCTTCGCCCCCGCCTCGGTCGCGAACCTCGGCGTCGGCTTCGACGCGCTGGGCGTCGCGCTCGACGGCCCGGGCGATCTCGTCACCGCGCGCCTCGTCGAGACGCCCGGGGTCCGCCTCGTCGCCATCCAGGGGGACGGCGGCCGCCTTCCGCGGGAGGCGCGCCGGAACACGGCCGGCGTGGCCGCCCTCGCCGTCCTCGAGGAGTTCGCGGGAAAAGGGCGCTTCGGGATCGAGCTGACGGTGGTCAAGGGGCTACCGATTTCGAGCGGCCTCGGCTCCTCGGCGGCCTCGGCCGCGGCCGGAGCCTACGCGGCGGGGCTCCTTCTGGGCATCGCGGACAAGACGAAGCTCCTCCACGCCGCCCTCGCCGGGGAGCACGCGGCCGACGGCGCGTGGCACGGCGACAACGTTTTCCCATCGCTCCTCGGCGGCCTCTTGCTCGTCCCCTCCTCGAACCCGGCCGGGCCGCTCTCGACGATCGCTCTTCCCGTCCCGCCGCGCCTCCGCTTCGTCCTCGTCCATCCGGAGCTCGAGATCGCGACACGGCAGGCCCGCCGCGTCCTTCCGAGGCGCGTGACGCTGGGAGACCACATCCGGAACGGAGCCGCCTTCGCCGGCCTCGTCGCGGCGCTCCATTCCGGAGACCTCGTCGCCGCCGGACGATTCGCCGCCTCCGACACGATCGTCGAACCGGCCCGGGCCCCGCTCGTCCGGGGCTACGCGGCCGTCCGGCGAGCCATGGAGGAGGCCGGAGCCCTCGGGGTCGCCCTGGCGGGGGCCGGGCCGTCGCTCCTCGCGCTCTGCCGGGCCGGCGCCCCGGCGACGCGCGTCGCCGCCGCCGCCGAGTCGGCCTTCCGGCGGGTGGGGATCGCCGCCACGGCGCGGGTCCATCGCGTCGACACGCGGGGGGCGCGGGGCGTGAGACCGTGAACCGGACCGCCGGGAGAAGATAGAGGGGATGGCCGAGCGGACCCCGTCCGGGGCGATCCCGTCCTTCGCCTTCGAGATGCTCCGAAAGGTCCTCCGGGACCTCCCGGCCGGCATCCTCCTCGTCTCGCCCGACGGTACGATCACGCTGGCCAACCGGACGGCCGCCGACCTCCTGCGCCGCCCCGAGGGCGACCTCGTCGGGGCGAACGTCTTCAGCGACCCCTGGAGCCCGCTCCGCGAGGACGGCACGCCGTACGCGCCGGGCGAGTCCCCTCTCGCCCAAGCGCTCGTCGGCAAAGTCGCCGTCCGGAACGTCATCGTCGGAGTCCCGGGAGCGCAGAACCCGACCTGGCTGCTCCTGAGCGCCGAGCCGGAACTCTCCGCGGAGGGCGACGTGACGCAGGTCGTCTGCAGCTTCCTCGACGTGACGGAGGGGCGGCGGGCCGAGGAGGAGATCGAGCACCTCGCCTACCACGACTCCCTCACCGGGCTTCCGAACCGGCTCCTCTTCGCCGACCGGATCGAGGTGGCCCTCTCGAAAGCGCGGTATTCGCGCGAGGCGCTGATGGTCCTCGTGGTCGACCTCGACCGCTTCAAGCTCATCAACGACAGCCTCGGCCACAAGGCGGGCGACGCCCTCCTCCAGCAGACGGCGGCGCGTCTTCGCCACTGCATCCAGGACGGCGACACCGTCGCGCGGCTCGGAGGGGACCAGTTCCTGATCCTGATGCCGCGGATCGGCTCCCCGTCGGCCATCCCGACGATCGCCGAGCGGATTCTCGAAGCGCTCCGCCGCCCGTTCCACATCGACAACCGCGAGCTCTTCGTGACCGGCTCGATCGGCATCAGCCTGTTCCCGGACGACGGCGACGACGTCCAGACGCTGCTCCAGTGCGCCGACACGGCGATGAACCGCGTCAAGCGCGAGGGGCGCGACGCTTTCATGCTCTACCGACCCGACATGAACGCGCGGGCGCGCGAGCGGATGAAGCTGGAGACGAGCCTCCGGCGCGCCCTGGAGCGGACGGAGTTCCTCCTGAACTACCAGCCGCAGATCGACCTCGCGAGCGGGCAGATCGTCGGCGCCGAGGCGCTCCTGCGCTGGCGGCGGGGGGACAAGGTCGTCGTTCCGCCGTCGGACTTCATCTCCATCCTCGAGGAGACGGGCCTGATCGTCTCGATCGGCGAGTGGGTCCTCCGGACCGCCGCCGCGCAGGTGCGGGCGTGGCAGGCCGCCGGCCTGCCGCAGCTCCGCCTGGGGATCAACCTCTCCGCGCGGCAGTTCCAGCATGCGGGCCTCGTCGACGCCGTCCGGAAGGTCCTTGCGGAGACGGGCCTGCCGGCGCCGTCGCTGCTGCTCGAGATCACCGAGAGCGTCGCGATGGAACGCGCCGCCGGGAGCCTGGCGAAGCTGGCCGAGCTGAAGCGCCTCGGGATCCAGCTCGCCCTCGACGACTTCGGCACGGGCTATTCGTCGCTTTCGTACCTGAAGCGGTTCCCGATCGACGTCCTGAAGATCGACCAGGTGTTCGTCCGCGGCGTGGAGTTCGACCCGAAGGACGCCGCGCTCGGCGCCACCTCCATCGCCATGGCCCACGGGCTGAACCTCCGGGTCATCGCGGAGGGGGTCGAGACGGAAGGCCAGCGCGAGTTCCTGAGACGGCACGGCTGCGACGAGATCCAGGGGTTCCTGGTCTCCCGACCCCTTTCGCCCGAGGGCTTTCGTAAACTGTTCGGGTGACTTCGACCGCCGTCTCCGCCTCGTTCCGCTGCCTGGCCTGCGGCGCGGCCGCGTCCCTCTCCCAGCTCGCGTCGTCGTGCGCGTCCTGCGGCGGCCTTCTCGAGGTGCACGCGGACCTGAAGGCCTGGGGGCGCAGCGGGGCCGAATGGCGGGACCTCTTCGACCGGCGCCGGGCGGCCCTCCCCTCGGAGGCGACGCCGCCGTACCAGCTGAGCGGCGTCTGGCGCTTCCGTGAGCTCGTCCTCCCCGACCTCCCCGAACGCGAAATCGTCTCGAAGCCGGAAGGGGGGACTCGCCTCTACCCGGGGCGCGCCCTCGGCGAGTCCCTCGATCTCACGCGGCTCTTCGTCAAGCACGAGGGGGAGAACCCGACCCTGTCGTTCAAGGATCGCGGAATGACCGCCGGCGTCTCGTGGGCGAAGCACCTCGGCCTCGCCGACGTCGCCTGCGCGTCCACCGGGGACACGTCGGCGGCGCTCGCGGCCTACGCGGCCGAGGTGCCGGGGATGCGGGCGATCGTCCTCCTCCCGCACGCGAAGATCACCGACGAGCAGCTCTCGCAGGCGCTCCACTACGGCGCCACGACGCTCGGCCTCGACACCGACTTCGACGGCTGCATGCGCCTGGTCACGGAGCTGACGAGCGTCCGTCCCATCTACCTCCTCAACTCCCGGAACTCGGTCCGGATCGAGGGGCAGAAGACGATCGGCTGGGAGGCGATCCAGGACCTCGGATGGGAAGTCCCCGACTGGATCGTCGTCCCCGTCGGGAACGCGGGAAACGTCTCGGCCATCGGAAAGGGGCTTCGCGAGTGGCTCGAGCTGGGAATCATCGGGAAGAAGCCGCGCCTCGCCGGCGTCCAGGCCGAGGCAGCGGACCCGTTCTACCGGTCGTACGAGACGGGCTTTCGCCAGCGCGTCACGCGCGTCGCGGGGGACACCGCGGCCTCGGCCATCCGGATCGGCGCCCCCGTCTCGCATCCGAAGGCGGAGCGCGAGATCCGCTTCTTCGACGGGGTCGTGGCCCGAGTCGACGAGGCCGAGCTCCTCGACGCGGGAGCCCTCGCCAACCGCAGCGGCCTCGCCCTCTGCCCGAACTCCGCCGTCGCCCTCGCCGGGGCGGCGAAACTGCGCCGCGAAGGCGTCATCCGGAAGGACGATCTGGTGGTCGTCGTGGCCACCGCCCACGCCCTGAAGTTCGCGGGCACGGCCGCGGCCTACCACCGGAGCGGGGCGCGGCTCGCCAACCCGGCCCGCCGCCTCCCGGCGACGCTGGACGAGGTGCTTCGGGCACTTCGGGTTTGACCGCTCTTCAGGCGTGTGGCGGGTCGGTCGCGCTCCGGATGAGCATCAGCGTGGTGGTTCCGATCTCGAATTCCGCGCGGTTCTCGATCTCCACGCGCGAGACGCGCTCCTCGCCGATCCAGGTGCCGTTCGTCGAGTTCAGGTCGACCAGGAACACCTTGTCGTCGAGAACCTCGAGGGCCGCGTGCTGCCGCGAGCACTGGATGTCGGCGACGACGATGTCGGCCTGCGCGCGGCCGATGACGACCTTGGGCTTCGTGATCTCGAAGATCCGGCCCGCCTCGGGCCCCGAGATGCAGGCGAGCGAAAAGCGGTAGCCGACGGGGAGGCGCAGCCGGCGCTCGAAGCCGGCCGCCTCCACGGCGGGAGCCTTGTCCGTCGTGCCGGCCTTCGGAAACCCGGGAGGCGGAGCCGTGGCGTCGGGAGCGACGGCCGCCTCGAGCGGGCTCGGAGGCGTCACGACGGTGGGGACCGCGCGCGCCGGGGAGCCGGGAATCATGGCGCGCCGCCGCTTGCTCGCTTCGGTCAGGGCGGTTTCGTCGAGGGCGAAGTCGTCCGGGCCCGGCAGGCCGGTGGGGCGCGCCTCACGCGGCGGCGCGGGCGGGGGTGCGGGCGCCGGACGCGCGGGCGTCTTCGGCTTCCCCGCGCCGGCCGGATTCACGATCTCGAAGATGGTCTGGCACCGGGTGCACCGGATCTTCTTCGTCAGGGCGCTGGCGAAGCGGCTCTCGTCGTAGTTGTAGCGCGCCTGACAGGAGGAACACTGGATGATCAAGGCCGCCTCTTCTCCGCCGGGGGCACCGGGTGTTTCGGTGCGATTAGAACGCGGGCCGCTCCGTTCAGCAAGCCGCCACCCCCCGCGCGGCCCGCGCCCAGAGACGGGGAACGACGGCGAGAAGACGGTCGATCTCCTCCGGGCGTGTCGTCCAGCCGAACGAGAAGCGAAGGGTGCCACGCGCTTCCTCGGGCGAAAGACCCATCGCCAGGAGGACGGAGCTGGGCTTCGTCGTCCCGCCGGCGCAAGCCGATCCGCTGGAAACGGCGATTCCCTCGAGATCGAGGGCGGCGAGCAGGATCTCCCCGGAAACGCCGGGGAAGACGGCCGAGGTGGCCGTCGGGAGCCTCTCGGCTCCTCCCCGGGACGTCCCGTTGACCCGGAGACCGGGGATGGCGGAACGGAGGCCGTTCTCGAGGTGGTCGCGGAAGGCGGCGAGTCGGGCGCTCTCCGACTCCCTTCGGGCGGTCGCGAGAGAGGCCGCCGCGCCGAGGCCGACAATCGCGGCGACGTTCTCCGTTCCGGCGCGGCGTCCTTTCTCCTGCCCCCCGCCCGCGGCGATCGGCGCGAGGCGCGTCCCCTTCCGGATCCAGAGGGCTCCGGCCCCTTTCGGACCCCCGAACTTGTGGGCCGTGAGGGAGAGGAGGTCGACCCCGAGCTCGCCGGCGTCGACGGGGATCTTCCCGACAGCCTGCACGGCGTCCGTGTGGGCGAGGACCCCGGCCGCCCGGGCGCGGGCCGCGAGGCGCGGAAGCTCTCCGTTCACGACGCCCGTCTCGTTGTTGGCGAGGATGGCCGAAACGAGCGCCGCGGAGCCGTCGAGCCGGGCGTCGAGCGCATCGCGCGCCGGAAGGCCGCTGCCGTCTACGGGAAGCTCGACGGCCTCGAACCCGAGGGAAACGAGCGCGCGCGCCGCTTCCCGGACGGCGGGATGCTCGGCCGCGGTGAAGAGGACGGCCGACCGGGCCGGATCGAGGTCGCGGGCCGCGACCGCGGCGCCCTTGACGGCCAGGTTGTCGGACTCGGTCCCGCCCGAGGTGAAGACGATCTCCTCGGGCCGTCCTCCGATCGCCCGCGCCACTTCGGCGCGGGCCTTCTCGACGGCCTGCCGCGCGGCGCGCCCGGCCGCGTGAACGGACGAAGGGTTCCCCGAAAACGCCGTCCAGGGCGCCATCGCGTCCACGACCTCCGGGAGAACGGGCGTCGTGGCGTGGTGGTCGGCGTAAAGCAAGTCGCTCTCGTACAAGGCGTTCGGTTCCCCGCCCGATTCTATGCGGCGCGGGCTTCCAGCCAGGGATTTCCGGGATCCAACCCGCCTCGACGTGGAATCCGTATTGCGTTACGCGAGAATCAAAGGCCATGAGGACGCGCTCGCATCGACAGACGGTCCCGGGCCGGAGGGGAGGAGCGCCTCTCCTGGCCGGGCTGCTGCTTTTCGCGTTCACCGCGAGAGGGCAGGCGGGAGCGCCTTCGCCGACGCCTGTGCCGGCCACCGGGCCGGCGGCCGACCCCGAGGAGGCCCGTCGGAGGCTCGAGGCGCTGAACCTCTTCAACCGGATCGATGACGACCGGGCGGTCGTCTACGCCTTCTCGGGCGCGCCGGACGCCCGGACGATCGTCCGCTGCCCCCAGCTGTTTCGCGCGGTGGAGGTCTGGACCTTCCTGGAGCACCCCCGGCTCGGCCGCAATGCACGGGCCATCTTCTTCCCCGAGCCCGGGACGGGGGTCTACCGCTACTGGACGCTTCTCGACGGCGAGTCGATCCTCTTCGCCCCCGAGGCGCACCTCACCTTCGAGACGCTCGACCCGCAGAAGACGACCTGCGCGGAAGCGGCCGTCCTGAAGGCCGCCGTGGCCGAGGTGACCGCCCGGCAGAAGGACCGGAATGGCGGCCTGACGGAGCGCGGGCTCCTGGCCGTGGCCCGCGAGGCCCTCGCGAAAGCCCCGGTTCCTTCGGCGACCCCGGTGCCGGTCCTCGTCTCGAACAGGCCGCTCACGTCGAAGGAGCGGAAGAAGCTCGAATCGGAGCTTCCCGAGAAGTACCGGCGGTTCCTCGAAGAGGTCGATCTGATCCTCACGGACCTCGAGCGCGACACGTTGCTGCGCCTGACGTCCGACTACCAGCGCGACCGGTTCATCGAGGAGTTCTGGAAACGCCGGTCGATCGGGCCCGACGGGCTCCGGGTCGAGTTCCGCGACATCTACGAGCTGCGCGTGACGGAGGCGCGCCAGCTGTTCCGGAACCTTTATTGCGATCAGGCCCGGGTCTTCATCGTGCACGGGCCTCCCGACGGCCGGCGGAAGTTCGAGTGCGTCGACGTCCTCTACCCGATCGAACTCTGGTACTACGAACGGATGGAAGCCTTGAAGATGTCGAAGGTGCTCCTCCTCTTCTACCAGCCGTTCGGCGCGGGCGACTTCCGCCTCTGGACGCCCGCGGACGGACGGAACGCCATCGTCGTCGGCGGGATGCCGGGGATGGCGTCGAGCCCGCGCCGGGTGAACACGAGCAGCTGCTTCGAATACGCCGACGTCATCCGGGCGCTCAACCAGATCGAAGGGCAGTGGGGCATCACGGGCGCCATGAAGATGGGAGCGGAGCTGAAGGAGGGACAGAAGCCCGTCGACGTCGAGGGCGCGGACGCCATCCTCCAGATGACGACCGACATCCCGCCCGACGCGGTGCGTCTGCCACTCCAGCGTGCCCTCCGGTTCCCCGAGATGGTCGGCAGCAAGATGAGGATGGAGCTGACGCTCCTCCTCGAGCGGGAGTCGCTCGCGACGAAGACGATGGGGCCCGTCGACTTCTTCGACTTCGACCTGGTCGGGGAGGTCGTGAAGGGGGAACGGCTCGTCGACAACTTCCGGTACCGGTTCGACTTCCCGACGACGTCGGTTTCCGGCCCGTTCGTCCCGCTGAAGTTCGAGCGCGAGCTCTTCCCGGGGGAGTACCGGATCAAGGTGAAGGTCGCCGACGCCAACCGGAACGCGGCCGGGCTCGTGGAGGAGACGATCCGGGTCCCGGACGTGCCCGACGTCTCGCTGACGCCCGAGGAGAAAGTGGCCCGGGAGGCGGGGCGGGCGGCCGTCGCCCGGCTCGTCGCGGAGGCGGGTACGCCCAAGGGGTCGATTCTCCTCCTTCCGATCGCGCGCGAGTTCGCGACGGGGCTCATCCGGTTCGAGACGCGCACCTCGTCGGCCGACATCGCGTCCGCCGACTTCTTTCTCGACTCCGTGAAGATCTCGACGAAGCGCCGCCCGCCCTTCGCCGTCGACCTGGACCTCGGGGAGCTGCCGCGCCGGCACGTCGTCAGGGTCGTGGCCTTCGCGAAGGACGGCAAGGTCCTCGGCGAGGACGAGATGACCCTGAACGAGGGGCGCGAGGCGTTCCGCGTCCGGATCACCGCGCCCGACAAGGGGGCGAAGCTCTCGGGGCCCGTGAGGGTCGTGGCCGACCTGGCCATCCCGGAAACGAAGGAGCTCGAAGGACTCGAGTTCTACGTCAACGAGGCGCGCGCGGGCGTCCTGAAGCAGCCGCCCTGGGAGAAGCTGGTCGACGTGCCGAAGTCGAAGGACCTCGGGTTCCTCCGGGTCGTGGCCTCCCTGACCGACGGCACGAAGACGGAGGATCTCCGCTACTACAACGCACCGAAGTACCTGACCGAGGAGCGCGTCCAGGCCGTCGAGCTCTACACGTCGGTCCTGGCCAAGGGACGGCCGGTGACGGGCCTCTCGAAGGAGGCGTTCACGATTCTCGAGGACGGCGTGCCGCAGGCCCTCGACGGCTTCGAGGTCGTCACGAACCTCCCGCTGTCGCTGGGGATCGGCGTCGACACCTCGGGCTCGATGGAAGATTCGCTCGTCGACGCGCAGAAGGCGGCCAACGAATTCCTCCGGGAGGTCATGACGCCCCGGGACCGCTGCTTCCTGGTGAACTTCGACAACGAGCCGCAGCTCGTCACGCGCTTCACGACGGACCGCGAGCGTCTCGCTCAGGCGATGGCCGGCATGCGGGCCCAGGGCTCCACGGCGCTCTGGGACGCCATCGTCTACGGCCTCTTCCAGTTCCAGGGCGTCCGCGGCCGGAAGGCGTACGTCATCCTGACGGACGGCGAGGACCGGTCGTCGAAGTTCGCCTTCGAGGCTGCCCTCGACTACGCGAAGAAATCGGGCGTGGCCCTCTACTTCATCGGCCTGAAGATCCCCGGGACGCAGCTGGAGGTCCGCTCGAAACTCTCGAAGCTCTCGCGCGAGACGGGAGGCGCCGCGTATTTCGTCCAGTCCTCCCGGGGCCTCGCGCGAATCTACGCGGAGATCAACGAGGAGCTCCGGAGCCAGTACCTCCTCTCCTACCTTCCGCAGAACAAGACGCCGGGAAACGCCTGGCGGAAGATCGAGGTCAAGGTGTCCCCGTCGGGCACCGTCGCCCGCACGATCAGCGGCTACTACCCGTGAGGGCGGCTTCGGCCTCCGCGGGCGGAAGGGCCCGGAAGAAGAGGTATCCCTGCGCGACGGGGCAGCCTCGCGCCGTCAGGAACGCGACCTGGTCCTCCCGCTCGACCCCCTCGGCGATCACGCGCAGCCCGAGGCTGTGCGCCATCTGGACGATGGCCTGGACGAGGGCCGCGTCGGCGCGGCTGCCGGGGATCTCCCGCATGAAGCTCCGGTCGATCTTCAGCGCGTCGAACGGAAACCGCTTGAGGTAGGCGAGCGAGGAGTGGCCCATCCCGAAATCGTCGAGGGCGATCGAGGCGCCGAGGGCGCGGAGGTGCCCGAGGGTCCCGACAATCTGGTCGACGTCGCTCATGGCGACGCTCTCCGTGATCTCGAGCTCCAGGAGGCGCGGGGGAAAGCCGCTTTCGCCGAGGGCCTTCTCGACAGTCCCCACGAGGTCGCCCCGGGCGAACTGGCGCGCCGAGAGATTCACGGCGATCCGGAGTTCGCGCCCCGTCCTCTCCAGCAGCCTCGCTCCGAAGCGGCAGGCGGCCGCAAGGACCCACGCCCCGATCGGCACGATCAGGCGCGAGTCCTCCGCCACGGGGATGAACTGCTCGGCCGAGACGATCCCGCGCGCGGGGTGGTCCCAGCGGAGGAGGGCCTCGAAGCCCACGATCTCGCGGGTCAAAAGGTTCACCTGCGGCTGGTAGAAGACCCGGAACTGCTTCTCGGCGAGGGCCCGCCGAAGACCGGACTCCAGGAGGACGCGCTCGCGCACGGCGGCGTTCAGGGCCGGCGTGCAGAACTGGTAGTTGTTCCGCCCGAGCTCCTTGGCCCGGTAAAGGGCGTTGTCGGCGTTCTTCAGGAGCGTCGGCGCGTCATCGCCGTCGCCGGGCGCGATGGCGATGCCGATGCTCGTCGTCACGAAGATCGGGTGGCCGTCGACGAAGAACGGCTCCGCGAACGAGTCGAGGATTTTCTGGGCGGCCGCTCCCACGTTCTCCTTCGGCAGCCCGGAGAGGAGGAGGACGAACTCGTCGCCGCCGACCCGGGCCACGGTGTCGCCGGCGCGGGTCGCGGCGCGGAGGCGCTCGCCGGCGGCCCGGAGCAGGCGATCTCCCGCGGCGTGGCCGAGCGTGTCGTTCACCGGCTTGAACCGGTCGACGTCGAGAAAGAGGACGGTGAACGGGCTCCCTCCGCGCTCGAGCTGCGCGAGCGCCAGCTCGAGGTGATCCTTCAGGAGGAGCCGGTTCGGAAGGCCCGTCAGGGCGTCGTGATAGGCGTGATGCTCGATCTGGGCCTCGGCGCGGACTCTCTCCGTCACGTCGCGGAAGCTCCAGACCCGCCCGACGGCCTTCCCGTCGAGACGCTGCGGGATGCTGTAGCGCTCGAAGACGCGGCCGTCCCGGAACCGGAGGACGTCGAAGCTCTCGGCCTCCGGATTCGCGTAGAGATCCCGGACCTTCGCGAGAAAGGTGTCCGGGCTCTCGAGCTGGCCGAGGACCGACGCGAGCATGGTCTGGTCGTCCCGCTTCTCCAGCAGCTCGGGGGGGATCCGCCAGAGCTCGGCGAAACGCCGGTTCCAGGACGTCACGCGGCCCCGGAGATCGACGACGAGAAGTCCGTCGGCCGTCGACTGAAACGTCGACTCGAGAAGGGAGACGGAACGCCGGAGGGCCGCCTCGGCGCTCCGCCGCCCGATCGCGGCCTCCACGTGGCGGCCCACGTCGGAGAGGAGCCGCAGATCCCGCTCGCCGAAACGCGTCTCGCGGTCGTAGCTCTGGACGACGAGGGCGCCGAATGTTTCCTCCCCGGACTTGAGGGGGACGCCCACCCAGTCGAGCGACGGGGCGCCGATGAGCTCCACCTCGCTGGCGGCCACGAGCGCGTCGAAGACCTCGGGAGAGGCGAGGAGCGGCCTGCCCGTCCGGATGACGTACTCGGTCAGGCCCCGCCCGAGGGTCTTCGGCGCCGGGACCGGGTCGTATTCGTCCACGAAGTAGGGGAAATGGAGGAGGCGGCTCTCCGCGTCCCAGAGGGCGACGTAGAAGTTCCGTGCCTCGATGAGGTCCTCCACGGTGGCGTGGATCGTCGCGAGGAGGCTGGAGAGGTCGGCGGCCCCGCTCGCGGCGGCGGCGATCCGGTCGAGCGCACCCTGCAGCGCGGCGGCCCTCCGGCGCTCGAGCGCATGCCCGAGGATCTCGCCGAGGAGGGGGAGCGCCGCGACGAGGTCGGCCGGCCACGCGGAGGCGGCGGACGGTGCCGGGAGCGCCAGGAAGCCGAGAAGCGTCTGCTCGGAGCGGAGGGGAACGACCGCGACGGACGGCGCGCCGCCCGCCAGCTCCCACTCGCCGTCCGCCTCGGACGGGAGCCCGTCAGCCCCCGGGATGACGATGACGGCTCCCGAGCCGGCACGGGAGAGAAGCCAGCCGACCCGGCGGGAGGGAAGAAGAGTCGG
>Ga0315286_10004865_pt1 | contig 12901 bp, 9 predicted proteins | sample YL17G10_0_MG_FD_205038 | JGI IMG/M metagenome (GOLD analysis project Ga0315286, IMG submission 205038) | Sediment microbial communities from Yellowstone Lake, YNP, Wyoming, USA - YL17G10_0 | ecosystem: Environmental > Aquatic > Freshwater > Lake > Sediment | place: USA: Wyoming | collected... | reverse complement strand
TGCCTCCGCGTCCATGACGACGCGGAGGACCAACCCGTTCGTGGCGCGGGGGACGTCGATGACCCGGACGACGCCGCCGAGGTCCGCGAACTCGGGCGCCAGCTCGGCGAGGGCGCTGGGCGCCGTCCGAAGGAACTCCTCGCCGAACAGGATGTCCGGGTCGTCCGGGAAGAGCGGCAGATAGCGGATCGACGCCTCGACGAGATCCTGGAAGAAGTGCGTCCCGAACGAGAGGTCCGGGACGTAGCCGCCGCGCCGGCGCGCCACCTCGATGAGGACCGCCGTGTTGTTGATGTCGGAGTAGCCGACCGGAACCCCGAGCTTCACGTCGCCGCGGCTTCCCCACCGCCCCGGACCGATCAGGACGAAGCGGCGCTTCGGGAGCACCTTGTTCAGCCGCCCCACGGCGCGCCCCACCCGCTTGAGCGACGCGAGGTCGGGCAGCGCGTGGTAGCCGTCGGGATCGACGTAGACGACGTGGGTGATCTCCGGGACACGGCCGTGCGAGACGAACTTCCGCGCCTCGAAGACGACGCGCGCCGGGACGAGGTCGCGGGGGATGGGCTCGGAGGCCTCGGCGTCCGCGAAGCTCTGGGGGCGGCATTGCAGGAGGTAGAGGTCCTTCCCGTCCGACGCGAACTCGATGTCGACCGGCCCGCCGGTGGCCTCGGAGAGGAGCTTCAGGAGCGAGCGAATCCGCGCCAGGAAGGGCGTCGCCGAGAGAAGCCCGTCGAAGGTCGCGACGAGGCGGCTCCGCTTCGTCTCCCAGTCCACGAGCATCGGGCGGTGGAGCCGGTCGTCCTCGCAGACCGAGAGGACGTCCCCGGCCCCCGGCAGGTCCGGGCCGCAGCAGGCGACCAGCTCGGCCAGGTCGACGGTCTCGAACGTCCGCGACTCGAGGTTGATGACGTCGACCTTTCGCGGCGAGTAGCGGACGATCTCGTCCACGGAGACGTTCACGCGGAGGCCTGGCTGCCCCGGGGCCACGAGGACCGGGTAGTCGTCGGCCAGGCGGTCCACGGCCCGCGTGCCGAGCCCCGGCACGAGCCGGACCAGCCCGTCCTCCCGCCGGATCCGCGCCGACCAGCGGAACTCGTTGTTCGAGAAGGCCACCCCGGCGAAGGTGGGAAGGAAGAACTTCCCGACGCGGGTTCCGACGACCTCCTGGATCAGGATCCCCATCTCCTCGTGGACGTCGAGGAGCCCGCGCTCGGCCCGGTACTCGATCGGGTCGGGGCCGAACACCGACGCGTACACCTCGGCGACGGCGTCCATGAGCGCGGCGAGCCGCTCGGCCTTGGTGCCCTGGTTCGCGAGAAACAGGCTCTTGTATTTCCCGGAGAAGGCCGCCCCGACGCGGTCCTCGAGCAGGCTCGAGGAGCGGACGACGAGCGGATCGTCCTCGAAGTCGTCGAGGGCCAGCGAGAGGCCCTTCACGATCTCCGGCGAGAAGTTGGAGTTCTTGAAGACCTGGACGACGTGCGGGTACTCGCGCCGCACCTGGTCGATCTCGAGGTACTTCCGGTTGTACAGGTCCTCGAGCTCGTTGAACTCGATGAAGTTCAGGATGCCGTCCGACGTCAGGTACCAGGTCTTCGGAGTCCGGATGTCGCCGAGAAGATCGGCGAACTCGGTCGACTTCCGGGCGATCTGCGTCGCCAGGAAGAGCCCCGCCCCTTTCCCGCCGAGCCGGCCGTGGCTCCGCGGCGGGCAGACGACGCGCCGCGTCAGCTCGAAGAAGTCGCTAACCTCGATGTAGTCCTTCGCCGTGTCGATGAAGTCGAGGTCGTCCGTCAGGAACCGCCGGGCGAGGCCGACCCGGAGCTCCACCTGGATGGCGCGCGACAGCTCGCGGTCCTCGAGTCCGGCGTTCTGGAACCGCCCGAGCGCCTCGGCGATCTCGGTGAGCGAGGTCCCCTGGTTCTCCACGGCCTCCGTCAGGAAGCCGGCTTTCTCGTCCTTGATCCACTTCTGGATCAGCGAGACGATCTCCTGCGACGGAAGGTGCTCGGCGGCGATGCGGAACGCCTCCTCGGCCACGCCGCGCAGCGACTCGAGGCTGCGGCGCGCCGTGGGCCGGTTCTCGTCCACCGGCTCGCCGGGGCGCGCCCCCGCGAATTTCGGGAGAAGGTCCTGGGCCGCCGCCACGCCGTTCCAGCAGAGGTGGTTGATCATCCGGCGCGAGACGCGGACGAGGAGGTGCGGATCCGTCGTCCGGAGGAAGTCGACGATGATCCCCCAGTCCGCGCGCGGCCTTCTCCGCGGCAGGGACGACGGCCCCGGCAGCGTCTGCAGCACGTCGAGGAGACGCCGCTGGAGGAGGAGCTGTCCCAGGCGTTCGGCGACGGTTTCGAGGAGCTTCCGCTCCTCCTTCAGGAACGGCCCTTCGTCCGCCGCCGGGAACGCCTTCCCGTAGAAGACCTCCACGGTCCCGGCCGCCTCGCCCTGGACGCGGATCGGGGCCGACTGCGCCCACGGCGTGACCGCGAGGCCCGGCGTCTCGCAGACGATCCCTTCCACCTCGACGCGGGCCGCGCAGTCGGCGCGGTGCTGCCAGCCGTGCGGCAGCACCTCGACGACGCCCCGGAAGATCTCGTCGAGAGAGGCGTCGGCGTGATTGCAGATCTCGTGGACCCGGTACAGGCAGGAAAGCTCCTTGGCGCGCTCCTGCAGCGCCTCGAGGATCCGGTCCACCCCCTCGCCCGGCAATGACCCGCCCATCACCTCAGATCATCGCTCAGTCGGCGGCCTCAGACCCACCCCCGGTCGCGGCAGGCCTTCGCCACCCGGCTCACGGCGATGACGTACGCCGCGTCGCGCATGGCGAGCTTCCGGCTGGCCGCGAGATCGGCCACGGCCTTGAAGGCCGAGGTCATCTTGGTGTCGAGCTTCCCGAGAACCTCGTCCTGCTCCCAGTAGTAGTTCATGTTGCACTGCACCTGCTCGAAGTAGCTGCAGGTGACGCCGCCCGCGTTCGCGAGGAAGTCGGGGATGACGAAGATCCCGCGCTCCTGGAGGATCTTGTCGGCCTCGGGCGTCGTGGGGCCGTTGGCTCCCTCGGCGAGCACGCGGACGCGCTCCTTGATCTTCTTCGCCGTCTCGCCGGTCACCTGGTTCTCCAGGGCCGACGGCATGAGGATCTCGACGTCCTGTTCGATCCACGACTCGCCCGGAAGCACCTCGTACCCCAGCTGGGCGGCCTTCTTCTTGTCGATGCCGCCGAAGGGGTCCGTGATCCCGAGCAGAACATCGGGGTCGACTCCGTCGAGTTTCCGGAAGAAGTAGCTCGTCTGGTCGGCCTGGTCCCACGAGGAGACGCCGACGACCTTCCCGCCGAGCCTCTGGTAGAGGCGGACGGCGTACTGGGAGACGTTGCCGAAGCCCTGCACGCTCGCTTTCGTCTTCGAGATGTCGAGGTTCAGCCGCCTCAGGGCCTCCCGCAGCGTGTAGACGACCCCGTAGCCCGTGGCTTCCGTCCGTCCCAGCGAGCCCCCCATCCCCACCGGCTTGCCGGTGATGAAGCCCGGGGCCTTGAGTCCGTGGATCGCCTCCCACTCGTCCAGCATCCAGAGCATGTGCTGCGGCGTGGTCATGACGTCGGGAGCCGGAACGTCCTGATGCGGGCCGACGTTCTTCGCCACCTGCCGGACCCACCCGCGACAGATCCCCTCCTGCTCGCGCGCCGAGAGGTTGTGCGGGTCGCAGATGACGCCGCCCTTGGCGCCGCCCAGCGGGATGTCGACGACGGCGCACTTCCACGTCATCCACATCGAGAGGGCGCGGACCGTGTCGACGGTCTCCTGCGGGTGAAACCGGATGCCTCCCTTCGAAGGCCCGCGCGCGTCGTTGTGCTGGACCCTGAAGCCCCGGAAGACCTTCACCTTCCCGTCGTCCATCCGGACCGGGATTGCGAAGTGGTACTCGCGAAGCGGGAAGCGGAGGAGGTCCCGCGTGGGCGGGTCGAGGCCGAGGATGTCGGCCGACTTGTCGAACTGCGCCTGCGCCATCTCGAAGGGATTGAATGCACTCTTCATGGGAGATCACCCTCTTTTCCACATGTCGCTGGAGACGCCGGGAAGGCGCCGCGGGGATCGGGCCATCCGGTCGGCATCGTAGGCCGGGAGCCCCCGCGGGCGCGATGAGGAGATTGAATCAGGGAAGCGCCCGACCCGTGAACGGGATCAGTCGAGCGTGAAGGTCTTCCGCCACTCGTCCCCCTCGCTCCACGCCGGCTGCTCCTCCCGGAGGAGGACGTGGTTCTCGAGGACGAGGGCGTCCATCGCGGTTCGCATGAAGCAGGTGTAGGCGTCTCCGGGGGTGCAGACGATCGGCTCGCCGCGCACGTTGAAGGACGTGTTGACGACGACGGGACAGCCGGTCTTCCGGAGGAAGGCGGCGAGGATGTCGTGGTAGAGCGGGTTCGCCTCGCGCCGGACGGTCTGCAGGCGGGCCGAATAGTCGACGTGCGTCACGGCCGGGATGTCCGAGCGGGGGACGTTCAGCTTCTCGATTCCCCAGAGCGCCTTCTCGGCCTCGGACATCTCCCGGCGGAGAGGGCGGGCCACGTCGGCGACGAGGAGCATGTAGGGCGAGTCCGCGTCGATCTCGAACCACTTCGAGACCTCCTCGCGCAGGACGGACGGCGCAAAGGGGCGGAACGACTCCCGGAACTTGATCTTCAGGTTCATGACGGACTGCATCCTCGGCGAGCGCGGGTCGCCGAGGATGCTCCGGCCACCGAGGGCCCGCGGGCCGAACTCCATCCGCCCCTGGAGGAGACCGACGACTTTCTCCTTCGAGATCAGCTCCGCGACGGCGTCGGGCAGCGCCTCCCGGGAAACGGTGTGGAACGGGTAGTCATGAGACTCCAGCCAGGCCGCAATTTCCCTCGAAGGGAAAGAGGGCCCGAGAAACGCACCGGACATTCCATCTTCATAGGGAGGAAGAGCTATCGAAGATGTATTCGGTCTCCAGGTACCTCTCCTCTCGGGACTCTCTCGCGGCATTCCCAGATACCGGTGCCAGACGGCAAGCGCCGCCCCGACCGCGCCCCCGGCGTCGCCCGCCGCCGGCTGGACCCAGAGGTCGTCATAGATCCCTTCGCGCAGAAGCCGCCCGTTCGCCACGCAGTTGAGCGCCACGCCCCCCGCCAGGCAGAGGTACGCCGCGCCGGTGACTTTCCGGACGTGGCGCGCCATCTTCAGGACGATCTCCTCGGTGATTTCCTGGATCGAGGCGGCGAGGTCCATCTCCCGCTGGGTGAGCTTCGACTCGGCCTCGCGGGCCGGGCCGCCGAAGAGCCGCTCGAAGCCGGCCCCCGTCATCCGGAGCCGGCTCGCGAAGTCGAAGTACTCCATGTTCAGGCGGATCGACCCGTCGTCGCAGACGTGGACGAGCTTCTCGCGGATCACGTCCGCGTACTTCGGCGCGCCATACGGGGCGAGGCCCATCAGCTTGTACTCGCCGCTGTTCACCCGGAAGCCGCAGAAGTAGGTGAAGGCCGAGTAGAGGAGGCCGATCGAGTGCGGAAAACGGAGCTCGGAGACGAGGTCGATCGTGTTTCCCCTCCCGTGCCCGAGCGACGAGGTCGCCCACTCCCCCACCCCGTCCATCGTCAGGATGGCCGCCTCCTCGAATGGCGACGGGAAGAAGGCCGACGCGGCATGCGATTCGTGGTGGTCCCCGAAGAGGATCCGGGCGGGCGTCTCGAGCTCCCTCCGGATCGTCTCCTCCATCCAGAGCCGGTTCGTCAGCCAGAGCGGCATCGCCTTCTGGAACGAGGCAAAGCCCCGCGGCGCATAGTCGAGATAGGTCTCGAAGAGCCGCTCGAACTTCAAGAGCGGTTTGTCGTAGAAGGCGACGAGGTCGAGGTCCTTCGCCGCGATGCCGCCCTCCGCGAGGCAGTACCGGGCGGCGCGGGCGGGGAACTCGGGGTCGTGCTTCTTCCGCGAGAAACGCTCCTCCTGGGCGGCCGCGACGATCCTCCCGTCGACGAGGAGACAGGCCGCCGCATCGTGGTAGAAGGCCGACAGGCCGAGGACGGTCCGAGCCACGACAGGAGTTTAGGCGAGGGCTCTCGGGGGTGCGGCGGGGACGACCCCGGCCTTCCCGGCGTCCGGGGAACGACGCCCCGGACGCCTAGAACAGTGTGTAGATGAACGGGGCGATGACGCTCTTTTCGGCCACGAGAAGGAGGAAACCCACGAGGACCATCAGGAAGATGATCGGCGCGAGCCAGAATTTCTTCCGGTGCTTCAGGAACTCCCAGAGCTGCCGGAACACCTCGCGCCTCCCCATCGTCGTCAGAAGATCTTCTCAAAGTGGGTGCGGTCCCGGTTCCGCTCGGGATACGGCTCCCACATCGACGCCGGCGCCGGTCCCCGCCGCCGCAGCTCGTTGCGGCCGAAGACGCGGAGGAGAAGTCCGAGGGGCGTCAGGATCAGGAAGAAGACGATCGAGAGGAAGAGGAAGCCGTTGATCGTCCCGAGGAGATGGGAGAACTTCAGCCACCCGCGATGCGGCGCCGCGAGGGCAGCCGGGGCCACGGCCGAAAGGAGGAGGAGGACCGCCCCGGGGATCGCCAGGGCCGCGCCCGCCGCCGTCCGGTGGCGCCAGAGGAGGAGCAGCAGCCCGAGAGCGAAGAGGAGCCCTCCGACGACGACGCCGAACTTCCGGTCCGCGCTCACCGAACCATCGTAGCAGCCGCGTTCCGGCTCTCGGCGAGGACCTCGAAGCGCTCTTTCAGGCGGAGAAACGGCCGCTCGAGCGCGAAGAAGGAGATCGAGGACCAGAGGAGGATTCCTCCAAGGAACCAGAACGAGAGGACGGCGCTCCGGGCCGCCTCGGGCCACCCGGCCATCGCCGCCAGCAGCGGGCCCCGGAGGGGGTCGTAGAGCCAGTGGACGGCCGGCCGGTGCCAGAGGTAGATACCGTAGGAGATCCGGCCCACGTAGACGACGGGCGCGAGGGATAGGAGCCGCACGAGCGGCGCCCCGGGGGCCGCGCGGAGCCAGAGGATGAAGAGTGCGGTCAGGAGGCCCACGAGCGTGAAGCCGTAGAGGCCCACGTTCCGTTCGCTCCCGTCGCACAGGATGTACGTCGCCGCGGCGGCGGCGCCGAGACCGAGGAGCACGACGTTTCGGCGGGCGGCGAGGGTGGCACGAACCCGCGCGTACGCCGCCGTTTCCTCCGCGAGCGCCGCGAGACATCCCCAGAGGATGACGTCGAGATGGGCGTCCGGCCGGGCGCTCAGCCGCGGGAACCCGGTGATCCCGCGATTCACGAGGACGACGCGCCATACCGTGATGGCCGCGATCAGGACGATCGCGACGCCGGCCCACGCCGCCGGCTTCAGGCGCTTTCCAAGCGGGGGCCAGAGCGCGTAGAACTGCTCCTCGATCGAGAGCGACCAGCTCACCGGGGCGCCCCCCGTGGACGGAATGGCGCCGGCCGCGAGAAAGATGTTCGAGATCCAGAGAACGGACCAGAGAATCGAGACGGGGGGATCGACGCGGGCCAGGAGCAGGACGACGGCCCACGCCCAGAGGGCGGGCACGATCCGGAGGAAGCGGCGCATGTAGAACTTCCTGAGGACGATGTTTCCGGTCGCCCGCTGCTCGGCCCGGAGCAGCGAGGTGATGAGATACCCCGAGAGGACGAAAAAGACATCCACCCCGAAATAGCCGAGCCGAAAGGGCGGGAACGACCCCAGCGCGCTGTGCTGTCCGACGACGAGGGCGATGGAGATCGCCCGAAGGCCATCCAGGGCGGGAACGTAGACCCTTTCGCCCCGGGCTTCGCGGCGCTCCGTCATCGCGGCCGACCGTCGAGGAAGCTCTTCGAGATGGCGTCGGCGAGCCGGCGGGCGAACCGCTCCGATCCCTCCGGCGAGAAATGACACGGATCCGCGAACTCCCCGTCGGCGGGGTCGACGTCGGGGAACGGCTCGACGAGCAGCGCCCGGCCCTCCCGCGCGAGCTTCCGCATGACGTCGTTGTACCGCTCGAGACCCCTTCGCGCGCCGGCGACGGTGAGGCCCGGGATCCACCCTTCGATCCACTCCGTGTCGCGCGCCTCGTGGCCGCGGCGGACGCGAAGCACCTGCGGCACGAGGACGACCTTCGCCCCGTGGGCCGACGCGACGCCGATCGTCGAGAGGAGGTTCCGTTCGTAGACGGCGACGGCGGCGGCCGGGATGTCGTCTTTCTTCGGGCCGCCCGTCCATGCGTAGGCGGGCGCAAAGCCCTCGACCCCTTCGGGGCGCCCCGGACGGAGCCGGTCGAGCAGCGACTCGAGGAAAAGCGAGCGCGACACGAGGCGGACGGGGACGGGCGCCGCGCCCGTCACGCGCGGGAGGATCTCGAAATGCCCGGCGCTGTAGTCAGAGGCGAATGGCTCGTGACCCGCCGGCTGGAGATCGTTCACGCCGGAGTAGAGGACGACCAGGTCGGGACCGAGCTCCACGTCGCGGATCTCGAGCGAGAGAAGGCTCTCCAGGCTCGTCCAGCCCGGGAAGCCGGCATTGGCCACGTCGACGTTCCTCGTCTCGAGCGCGCGGCCGAGCCGAGCCGCCCACGTCGCCTCGTTGTTCTCGGCCAGCAGGTCGAACGTCGTCGACCCTCCCGCGCAGACGATCCGGAAGCGTCCGGGCGGTTTCGGCATCGGGAGGTTCAGGACGTTCGTCCCCCGCTGCCCCCGGGCGTTGAAGACGACCCTCTTGCCGGCGACCTCGAGCACCGCGTCGGGCCGGCCCGTGACGACGAGGAGCGGGTGGAGCCGGTAGGCCTTCCCGACCTTCCGGACGAACTCCGTGTAGGCCTCCGCCCGAGTCCGCGGCCAGACGCCGCTTCGGGCCCGGCCCGCGAGCCGACATCCCCCTTCGAGTGCGAGAAAGAGGCCGACGGCGATCGCCGCGGGGACGACGAGGTTCGCGACGGTCGACTTCAGAAGTGAGGCGGGCTTCACGGCGGGCCCATCCTACTCAGGATCGCGAGGCGAGACCCGCCGCCGCGTAGACGCAGACGACGGGCATCAGAGGCACCCGGTACCGGTCGTCGAACGCGTCCGTGCTCGAGGACGCCACGATCAGGTAGCCGAGTGTGACCAGGAGGACGGCGTGGACGGCGCGGTGGCCGGGCCGCCAGCTCCTTAAGGCTCCGCGCGCCGCCAGGACGGCGAGCGCCACGAGCTGGACGACGAGAAGCGAGGACACCGCGAACAGAACGGGGTGGCGGCGGGCGAGAAAGCTGGCGAGGTCCTCGATCTGCTGTTCGTCGTAGAGATGCCTGAGATCCGTTTCGGGCCACAGGAGGCCGAAACGGACCGAAAAGATCAATGAGGGGGGCGTGAAGAGGAGCAGGAGGCTTCCCCTGCCGGTCGCCGCGAGGGTCGCGAACGGATGGGCCCGGAAGACCTTCAGGGCTTCCCCGCGCCACCTTCGGTCCAGCTCGAACAGGCCGAGGCCGGCTGTCTCAGGGAACAGCCCCCGGTAGCTTCGATCGCCGAACAGTTCGGCCTCCGAGTCCGGCCCGCGGAACCGGAAGAACGCCTCGCGGATCCCCAGACGCTCCTGGGCCAGCGTGAGCGGGATCCCGTCGACGCGCGCCACGACAGCCGCCGCCCGACGGTGCAGGAGCTGGTGTCCCGAGACGGGGGCGAGCGAGAAAGCTCCGGCCACCCGGGCGTTCCGCGCTAACCAGCCGCCGACCAGGAGCGCCGGACCGAGGAGGAACGCCCCGACGACAGCGGTCCGCCTCGCTCCGGGCCAGCGCCGACCGAGGGAGACTGCGAGGAGCATCAGGGCGAGGACGGGAAGGAGGAAGACCAGAATCGGGCGGACGAGAGTCGCCAGGGCGAGCGCCACCCCCCCGAGAAACGCCGGGGCGGGCCGGGGTTCCGGCCTCCCGACCACGGCGACGAGGGCGGCGAGGCCGAGGACGAGAAGCAGCGTGAAAAACGTCTCCGAGAGGATGTCGAGAGACCGGCAGAACGAGCCCGGCTCGAAGGAGAGGAGGACGGCGGCCCAGGCGGCGGGCCTCCACCCGAACGGCTCCACGAACAGGACCAGCAGGGCGAGCGCCGTGGCCGCCGACAAACACGCCCCGAGAGCCGACGCGACCCAGATCCGTTCGCCGAAGACGGCAAAGACGAGCGCGAGAAGGGCCGGGTATCCGGGCGTCCGGAGCAGCTCCGGACCGGCGGAAGGCTCCGGACCGGTCGCGTACCGGCCGGTCTCGAGGAGGGCCCTCGCCGGGCCGAGGTAGGTCCCGCTGTCGATGAAGACGCCGGGACCCGGCCCGCGCCAGACGAGAACGGCGAGAAGAAGCAGCTTCCCGGCGAGAGCGAGTCCGACCAGCCCCGCGGCGATCCGCCGATTCACCGGGGGAATCCCATCAACGCGCGCCGGCGAGGTGCCGGGAGCCCGGAGCCGTCAGCGGCTCCCCGTTCGCGCAGAGAGGACAGGCCGCGGGATCCCACGCCGGGACGTCGAGGGCGAGAAGCGCGCGATACGGGATGCCGTCGACGGTGTCTCCTTTCTCGCCCCGAGCGCGTCGGTCAATGCCCCCGACCGCGGCAGCGCGTCGGTCAATGATCGACCCGCAACCGACGACGACCGCTCCCGCCGCCCGGACGACCTCGATCACCTCGCGCGTCGACTTTCCCGTCGTCACGACGTCCTCGACGACGGCGACCTTCTCGCCCGGCTCCAGCGCGAAGCCCCGCCGGAGCGCGAAGGCCCCCTCGACCCGTTCCGTGAAGATTGCCCGGACGGAGAGGGCGCGCCCGACCTCCTGCCCGATGATGACGCCGCCGAGCGCCGGGGAGACGACCGCGCCCGCGCCGAACGGGCGGAGCAGGGCACCCAGCCCCCGGCCGAGCGCGTCGGCGCGGTCGGGCCACATCAGAACCTTCGCGCACTGGAGGTACCGGTCGGAGTGGAGGCCGGAGGAGAGCCGGAAATGACCCGTCAGCAGGGCGCCGGACTCTTCGAACTGTCGGCGCACGTCGCCGGCGTTCATGGCTCGCCCTTCTCCTCGCGGCGCAGGCCGTACCGCTCGATCTTCTTGTAGAGGTTCGACCGCGGCGTGTCAATCGTTTCGGCCGTCCGCGTCACGTTACCGCCGTTCTCGGCGAGCTTCGCGGTGATGTAGAGCCGCTCCGACTCGTCCTGGAACGCCTGCAGCGTTCGCGTGGCCAGAAGCCGGCTCCAGGTGTCGTCGGCCGGAGGCGCGGCCGCTTCCGCCGGAGCGCCGACGACCTTCCCGTTCCGGACGACGACGGCCGGCGCCCCGCCCTCGGGCCGGGGCGCGCCGTCCACGTTCGCCTCGTCGATCACATCGCCGTCGGTCATGATGATCAGCCGCTCGACGTGGTTCTTCAGCTCGCGGACGTTCCCCGGCCAGGGCCGGCGGGCGAGGGCCTCGAGCGCCGCGTCGGTGAAGCGCTTCGGCCGGTAGTTGTTCGTCCGGGCGAAGAGGTCGGCGAAGTGGAGGACGAGCGGCGGCACGTCCTCGAGGTGCTCGGCGAGGGGCGGCGTCCGGATCGGCACGACGTTCAGACGGTAGTAGAGGTCCTCGCGAAACCTCCCCTTCGCGATGAGGTCCGGCAGCTCGCGGTTCGTCGCCGCCACGACCCGGACCTTCACCTTGACGACGCGCGGGCTCCCGACCGGCTCCACCTCGCCTTCCTGCAGGACGCGGAGAACCTTCGCCTGGGCGGAGGCGGACATGTCGCCGATCTCGTCGAGGAAGATCGTCCCGCCGTCGGCCTCGACGAACTTCCCCGTCTGCTTCCGGTCGGCGCCCGTGAAGGAGCCGCGCTCGTGGCCGAACAGCTCCGATTCGATGAGCGAGTCGGGGATCGCCGCGCAGTTCACCTGCACGAACGGCCCCCCCTTCACGAGCGAGGCCTCGTGGATCGCCCGCGCGACCAGCTCCTTGCCCGTCCCGCTCGGGCCGACGACGAGGACCGTGGCGGGCGTCGGCGCGGCCTTTCCGATGTCGGCGAGAAGCTTCTTCATCGGGTCTCCCGACCCGACGAGGCGCGTGATCCCGAGGCGCCGCTTCAGCTCCTCGTTCTCGCGGGCGAGTCGCGAGGCGTCGAGCACCCGCCGCAGGGCGTTCAGGACGTGTTCGGAGGAAAGCGGCTTCTCGAGAAAGTCCGCGGCGCCCGCCCGGACGGCTTCCATCGCCGTCCGGATGTCGCCATGCCCCGAGATCATGACGACCGGCGCGGCGACGCCCTTTGCGCGGAGTTTCGCCAGCGTCTCCATCCCGTCCTGGCCCGGCATCTTGATGTCGAGGAGAAGCGCGTCGTGATCCGCCGCCTCCGCCACGGCGCCCGCACCGGAGGTGACGGTGGTCACCTCGAAGCCCTCCTCGACGAGAAGGGTCTTCAGCGACTCGCGGATGTCGGCCTCGTCGTCGCAGACCAGGATCCGGTGCGCCATCGAGGATGAGGATAGCGGATCGGATGGGCCCGGGCCGTCCGGGTCTCCCCGTTAGACTCGGGGGCATGACGGTCGGCCCGATGCGCATCGCGATTCTGGGCGCCGGGGGCGTCGGGGGGTACTTCGGCGGCGAACTGGCCCGCGCCTCTCACCGCGTCACGCTCCTGGCCCGCGGCACACACCTCGCCGCCCTCCGGGAGCGAGGCCTGGAGGTGCGGTCCCCCGAAGGATCCTTCACGGTCCGGGTCGAGGCGACCGACGAACCGAAGGAGCTAGGCGAGGAAGACCTCGCGATCGTGGCCGTCAAGACCTACTCGCTCCCGGAGGTCCTCGGCACGGCGCGCCTCCTCGCCGCGGCGGGCGCCACGATCCTGCCCCTCCTCAATGGCGTCGAGGCGGCAAGCCGCCTCGCCGCCGGAGGCGTGCCACGAGAGAGGATCCTCGGCGGGCTGG
>Ga0315286_10004864_pt1 | contig 12902 bp, 4 predicted proteins | sample YL17G10_0_MG_FD_205038 | JGI IMG/M metagenome (GOLD analysis project Ga0315286, IMG submission 205038) | Sediment microbial communities from Yellowstone Lake, YNP, Wyoming, USA - YL17G10_0 | ecosystem: Environmental > Aquatic > Freshwater > Lake > Sediment | place: USA: Wyoming | collected... | reverse complement strand
GACGAGGACGAGCTCGAGGTGGACATTGACGAGCTCATGAAAGAGGACGCCATCTCGATGATGATGAAGGAGCTCCAGGGCTTCGCGCCCACGGTGGCCGAGGTGCTCATCCACGAGCGTGACGAGTACATCTCGAAGAAGATACTCGAGGCCTCGGACCAGGGGAAGGGCAAGGTCCTGGCCGTGGTAGGCGCGGGCCACCTCGAGGGTATTAAAAAGCACATCGAGAAGGCCAGGGCCGGCAAGCGCAAGCTGAAGAGCTACGAGGAGCTCGAGGCCATCCCGAAGCCAGGCTTCAGCTGGACCATGTCCCTAACCGGGGCCATGATGGGATTCCTCATCGGGACCTTCCTGGGCCAGATGCTCTTCCCGCGCTTCCTCGAGGGCCTCGACTGGGGCTACATCGTCATGTGGCATCCGCTTTACAAGGCCGTGGTGGCGGTCCGTGTTGCGGTCATTGTCACGGGCCTGTTAGGTCTGTTATTCGGGTTCGTGGGCGCGGGCGCTGGTGGCATGAAGGCCGTGGGCTACAGCATCCCCGTGGTCTTCGTCTTCATGCTCATCTTCCTTGGCATGGACAACCGCTGGGACCAGGTAAAGTCTGTTCTCCTAGTGTGGATACTCATCCACGGAATATGCGCCCTGATCGGGGCCATTATAGCGTGGGGCCACCCGGTCTCTTGGCTGGTGGCCTTCCTGGCCGCTCCGTGGACATCGGCAACCCATATCGCCGCCGCTGGCTGGGTGGCCGGGGCCGTCGAATTGTATATACGGAAGCCCACGAACAAGGACCTGCTGGAGCTGTTCTCAGGTACCTACGAGACCGTCAGAGAGATGCTGCGCAACAAGGTTTTTAAAGTATTAGCGGTTACTGCACTGGTGAACCTCGGGAGCATGGTCGGTACCTTCATATCTGCATGGTGGATTGCTTCCAACATCTGCATATGAGGGGGCTGGGCTCCGCGTGGGCCCGGTGATGTGGATGGGACCCGATGGATATTATGACAAGGAGGGTTACTGGCACAGGGGACCCTCCCAGGGCCCGCCACCGGGCTACGGGCCGAACTACGGCCCGAGGCCCATCAAGGACCCGTACTACGACCAGTACCGCGATAAACAGGTCTACTACGACCCCTACGGAAGGCCCGTCATGGTCCGCCGGAGGCCGTTGGGGCCAGTTACCCAAAGAAGGAGGATCCAGGCCAGGGGGGTCGGCATGTTCACGGCCCAGGAGGTCCTGGAGATCATCGTTGCGACCGTCGTGCTGACGGTTGCCTTCGCGCTGGTCCAGGTAGGCGGCATCTTCGGGATGCAGCCCTTCCTGCCGAACTTCATCGCGGCCCTCCCGATATCGCTTTTCGCCACCGGGACCGCGTTCACGGCCCACGAGCTGGCCCACAAGTTCATGGCCCAGAAGCACGGCATGCCGGCGGAGTTCGTCATAAACCCCACGGGCATCGTGTTCGCCCTGGTGACCGCGGCTGCCATAGGTTTCTTGCTGGCCCTCCCCGGGGCCGTGGTCTTTTCGGGCGCCGGGGCGGACGACAAGACCGTGGGCAAGGTCGGTGCGGCGGGGCCGTCCACGAACATCGTCATGGGGCTGATTTTCTTCCCGATGATGTTCTTCATGTCGGCCCTCTGGCTGGTCGTCTTCGTGAACTTCTTCTTGGCCGCGTTCAACATGATCCCGTTCGGACAGTTCGACGGCCTCAAGGTCTGGCGCTGGAGCGCGGGTATCTACCTTGGCATGGTCGCGATCATCGGTGTGATGATCATACTGAGCTTCTTCCACAAGACCATACTGGGGATCTGATGTTATAGAGGCGTGGCCCGAGGGCCAGTTGTGATTCTATAAGATGTGGACCTGGGTCAAGCTAAGGTCGAAAAGGAATTTTTGAAAAATATTAAAATAAAAAGAAAAAAATAAAAAAAGAAATAAAAGAGGGGTTTTCCCCTTACTTCTTGCGCCTGCTGAGGATGACCATGGCCACCGCGACAGCTGCGACCAGCACTACGACCTCGAAGCCTGGGGTCTTGACGACCTTAATGCCTGGGGTCGATGCAGTCGGGGAGCTGGCCGTGTAGGCCTTGTCGGCGTGGATACCATCATAGACCAAGGTCGCGGTTCCGGTCGTGCTCGTTCCGGCCTTGATCTTACACTCTACGGTGTAAGTCGTGTTCGTGCCCATGGCTATGGTTGGCACGATGATCGAGCCGAGGTACTTGCCGCTCTTGTCCTTGATGGTTATGTTCACGTTCTTGGCATCCGCAGTTCCGGTGTTCTTCACTACGACCTGCACCTTCAGGGTCTTGTACTTGCCGTCGGCGGCGGAGCTGGAGTAGCCAGCGCACTTCTTGCCGTCCTTGGTCTTGACACAGTCCACACTCAAAACCGGCTTCTTGAACTCGATTATGGTGTAGTTCATGCTCTTGACGAGTGTGTCGATGGACGCGTTTATCTTGACAACGCTCAGGGCAAAGGTCGCAGGTATGCTCCAGTTGTAGCTGGTGATGTTGGTCCCGGCGATGGCTATGTTCTTCACCGTCAGCGTCGTGATGGCCTGGGAACCGGCGGTCAGCTTGATGTCGACCGATGTTCCGATGAGGTCACCGACGTTCTTGACCGACACCGATATCTTGGCCACCAGACCGCGCTCCTGCGTTAATGCAGGGGTGATCGAGAGGTCAGATATCTCGTAGATGGCCCTGTACTTGTGGCCCGGCACGGATATGTTCTTGACCAGCGGCGTGGCAACATCGATACCGAGGGACACACCGGCCTCAAAGGAGAGGTTAGCGGTGTCCTTCGGGGTCTTGACCAGGTAGGTGTAGGTCACTGGCGTCTGGCCATTGTTCTTTGTCACGTTCACCAGGGTGGTGTTCAGCGTGGTGCCAGCCAGCTTCAAGGTCACGACCGCGTTGACCGCGTCCTTGTCGCCTGCGTTCTTCACTGTCACGGTTATGGTCATGGCCTGGGTGTCGCCGATGTTGTCCTTCACGACCAGTGTGGGTGCGAAGGCAACGTCAACGATGCTCAGGGTCGTGTGCTCCGTCGGCGCGACAACCAGAGACTTTGTGAGGTTGTTGCCGTCGGCCTTAACCATGATCACGTAGGTCTTGGCCGTTATCGAGTCGGGCATGGTCCAGGTAACGTTTGCGCTTCCCTCGACCGTGTCGCCCATGACAACAGAGACCGTCACAGCGGGCGTGACGACAATCTCGGTCCCATCATGGAAGAACTGGACCGGTATGTCGACTGCATCCGTTGTGCCGTTGTTCAGGAAGGTCGCCGTTATCTTGACCGGCTTGTTGCCCTTCCAGCCACTTGTCGGGTCAAAGGCGATGTCCGTCACATAGACGTTCGTCACCTTGTCCGCGAAGGCCACTATCTTGTAGGCGCCACCGCCGATCAGGTCGGCCGTCAGGTTGACATCGCCAGCCGTGAAGGTCGCCGTGGTCGTGTTCGCGATGAGGACAGTTATAGCCTTGGTTACAGTGGGGGCTATCGCCGTCGTTGTGCCGTTGACCTCAGCGGAGCCGACAACATCGGTGCCGACCATTACTTCGAGGTCCTGGACACCTTTGAAGTCAGCGTCGCCGATGTTCTTGACCGTTACCGTCGCGGTGTAGTCATCGCCAATCAGGGCGGTGGCGGCACCGGCAACCACGGTCACGGCCAGTTCTGGGGCCTTCCAGTCGATCGTGCTTGTCGTCGTCATCGTGTTGTTGGTCTGGTTCGTGTCGCCGGCCAGCACCAGGTCCACCTTAATCTTGTAGACCAGGGCAGCGTTCGGGACGACCGTCGTAGAGTTCCACGAACCGTTGACGAGTCTGTCGACTGTGTTCGTCGTGTTGGCCGCGATGATCACTGTCGACAACAGGGTGTTCGACGTCCCGTTGACGGCTGTGAACGTAACCGTCACGCCAGCACAACTCGCGTTTGTCTTGGCTGTCGACCTTATGGTCGCCGTGATGGTTATGTTATCACCAATCGTGGGCTGTGTTCCGGGAAGTCCAATGGACTTCACGTAAACATCCTTAATCGGGGCAGCTCCAACGGGTATGGTCACCAGCAGCATGCTCGCAATCATTGCGAGCGTCGCTAGCATCGTTCCTATTTTCCGTATGTTTCCACTCATGTTTTCTCACCTTTTCTTTGTCAACCCATGGAGGTCTATATCTATTGTATGACCCCCTATGGATTTACAAATAACCCTCAAGAAACTGAAGGTATTTAAAAGTTACGGTGAAGTGCGATTCGTCAGTTATACTATATAGTTATATAAGGAGTAGGAAATCTATTAATATCTAAAATCCTTCATATAAAAAGACTTTAGTATATAGCTACATGTGAAAATCCGGTGTAACTCATATAAAATACTTTACCCACGTGGACATAAAATCTCCAAAGCTTGGATTCGTTTATAGTCGATTAATCTGATGGTCCCGAGGCCGAATTATCGACGAAAAATCCAAGCGTCGGCCATTCTGCAAATGCCGATGATTGACCATGGATTAACGACTTCTGCCGATGGCCCTTGTGGACCATCCCAAGGCCGGGACCCCCCGATCGGACAGGTGCACAATTGGAGCTCCCCCATAATTGGGTCCAAGGGACCTCGACGACAGTATGCCCCATCCTCGACGAAGGAATGTTCGAGTGTTGAGTGGATAATTACTTATAAATAATCTCTCATAGATAACGTTAGGTAATATACCCTGGCCGGTCCATACGACCCTTGGTATCGGGCCCCGGGGACCGATTGTTTGGCCCCGAGCGGGCCGAGGTGGTAGTGATGATGAAGCTCCTCTCAGTCCTTGTGACGATGATGATGGTCCTCTCGAGCATGATGGCCCTTACAGCGGGCCAGGCCGAGGGGCCGGCTGTCCAGACCCCTAGCAAGGTTGCGCCCTTCGAGGCGCAGACCACCTTCGGCCACAGCCGGTTGTCCAGGGCCTACCAGGACCTGAGCACATGGAAGGGCACGGACATTAACGTCTCTGTGAGCTATCTCATAGTCACGGACCAGGCGTTCGTCAATGCTGCCAAGCCCCTGGGCCAGTGGAAGACCGAGAAGGGCTTGAACACGGCCATCGTCACGACCCAGGACATCTACAACGCCTACACGGGCCAGGACGAACCGCAGAAGATCCACAACTACCTGAGGGACTTCAGGGACCACAACCCGACATTCAAGTGGCTCCTGCTCTTCGGCGACTCGCAGTACGTGCCCGACAGGCACCTGTACACCGGCGCATCCTACATCGACTGGTACATCCAGGACACGACGGTCAGCGACTTTTACTACTCGGCCCTAGACTCCAGCTGGAACCTGGACGGGGACAACACCTGGGGCGAGGACGGCGAGGTGGACTGGACACCGGAGCTCTACGTCGGCCGCATCCCGACCATCAGTGCCTCCGAGGCCACCATGAACGTGAATAAGATACTGAAGTACGAGAAGGACCCGTACATGGGCCAGTGGATGCGGAGGGCGCTGCTGGCCAGCGCGCTGTACGACATACCAAACGTCATCGGCAACTACTCGACTAGGGACAAGGAGGGCTGGTACGAGTGGTGGCAGGACAACGGCAAGGAGGGCATAGACGTCGTCCAGGGCCAGATACCGTCCTACATGACCCTCAAGACGCTGCACGACTACAACGTGACCGGCTTGGGGACCCCGCCCCACTACTATGGGGGCAACTATACCCCGGCCAAGGACGAGCTGAGCCAGGCGACCTTCGTGCCCGAGTTCAACAAGGGCAATTCCATAATCGTGACGGCAAGCCATGCCTGGGTATCCCGGCCCCTGCCCGCAATCTATCCGAACGACTGGATAAGCACCGGCATCATAGACTATTCGGGCGATGGCGTCACGGATCCGCCACAGTACCACGAGTTCTTCTATTACACCGATGCGTCGGGCGCTTACAACGGCGACATGCTGCCCCTGTGGTACGCCTCGGCCTGCCTCGTGGGCAACTGGTCCCAGTCGCCGGGCATCCCGGAGAACACCCTGGAGCTCTTCTGGCGCAACCAGTTCGGCGGGGTCATAGGACTCATCGCGGCGTCCCACGGCGACTACCGCGGCGAGCAGAACAACTTCTCCGTTTCCGATGGGGATACCTGGCTCCTCGAGGACTACTACAAGGAGTTCTTCGGGCCGGGCGAATTCAGGCCGGGCTCGTCGCTCTACCTGAACAAGATCGCCTACAGGAAGCACCTGAAGGACGACCTCGGGTATACGAACGAATGGATGAGCGCCGGGTTTGCCAGGGACAGCCTGTTCGTCTACAACTTGCAGGGCGACCCCGAGGTCCCCGTCTGGACGAACCTGCCAGGGGACCTGTCGGCCACGATACCTGCCAACGTCATCACGGGGCCGTACTCTTTCGATATCACCGTCAGGGACAAAAACACGGGCCTGCCCGTCAAGGACGCCACGGTCGGCCTCTGGGGTCCGACGCAGTTCACCTCGGCGAAGACGGACGCCACGGGCAAGGCGAAGATTACGACGAACGGCCTGACCCCCGAGAAGGTCAACGTGACCATCACGGCCCACAACTACAGGTTCATGAAGCACTACCTGAACATCACCTGGAAGCCGGCTGACCTGACGGTCAGCACGACGAACATCACCTTCAGCAAGTCGCTCGTCAAGGCCGGCGACCCCTTGGACATCAAGGCCATCGTCTGGAACATGGGCGAGACCGCGGCCACGAACGTGGATGTCAAGTTCTATATCGGTGACCCGGCCAGCGGCGGCACCGAGATCGGCGCCCAGACCGTCCAGACCATGGACCCGCACACCAGCGCCCAGACCGGGATCACTTGGACGGCCCTTGACGGTGTCCGGAACATCTGCGTCGTGATGGACCCGCTGAACAAGATCACCGAGTACAACGAAAACAACAACAAGGCCTGCAAGACCGTCGAGGGGACCGCCAAGGACCTGGCCATCACAGCGGACGACATCACCTTCGTGAAGGCCTACGAGAGGCAGGGCGGGACGCCCATGGTGGGCAACAACACCACCGCGGACATCAAGATCCAGGTCGAGAACAAGGGGAGCCAGGAGGTCAGCCCGGTCTACGTGAGGCTCTTCGACGGGGACCCCAAGGCCGGCGGCAAGCGCATAGGCTTCGGGGATACCAGGATCGAGAGCGTCCCGGCCGGCAAGGCCGCCAATACCACGGTCAGGTGGAACGTGACCACGCCCGGGCTCAAGGAGGTCTTCGCCATAGTGGACCCCAACGACGTGGTCAAGGAGTTCGACGAGACCAACAACAACGCGTCCAAGAAGGTCTTCTCGGACCTGCCACCGGCCCTGGCACCCCTGCCGAGCATCATAATCGACGAGGACACCCCGAGGCCAGGGGCCTTCTGCCTGTTCACGTACACCGACGACCCGGACAACCTGGTGGACGAACTCATCTACCGCGTGGTCTCGAACTCCAACCCGAACGTCGTGATAAACCTCACGAACGCCTGTGTGGACGTGTTCCCCAAGGCGAACTTCAACGGCTTCACGCTCGTCACAGTGGCCGTGAGCGACGGGGTCTTCGAGGTCAGCAGGTCATTCAAGGTGACCGTGACCCCCGTCAACGACCCGCCGGTGATAACCAACCCGGTGATCCTCATGGTCACGGAGGGCGTGCCACTTGACATGACCATGCAGGTCACCGACCCGGACACGGGGGAGACGATGACCTGGTCCGACGATTCGCCGCTATTCCAGATAGAACCCAAGACCGGTAGGATACGGTTCACGCCAACCAGGAACCAGGGCGGGACCCACACGGTCACCATAACGGTCAGCGACGGCGAGCTCGAGGGCAGGGCCACCTTCCCGCTCCAAGTGGTCGTGAAGAACAAGCCCCCGACCCTGGTGATAAAGGAGAAGGAGTGGGTCTACTACGTGGGCCAGGCCAAGAAGTACACCTTCACGGCCAGCGACCCGGACAACGATGTCGTCGTGCTGACCGACAACTTCCCCCACGCTGACGCCAGGATGCCGGGCTACATGGCCTACACGGCGGACAAAAGCCAGACCGGGACGTACAACGTGACCATCTCGGCCTACGACGGCTTCGTGTACGTCAACAAGACCGTATTCGTGACCGTCAAGGAGGCCCCGACGGGCAAGATCGGCGGCCTGAGCATGATGATGCTGGGCATCATCCTCCTGGTGATCATCCTCGTAATCGCCATCATAGCCGCGGCACTCATGCGTAGGGCGAGGATCAAGGAGGAGGGCGCCACCCACGGCAAGGACTACGACGACCTCTACGCGGCCGACGAGAAACATAAAGAACAGGCCGAGACCGAGAAGCGGCGCCAGGACCGCGAGAGGAGGCAGGCAGAGAAGGAGACCGTCGCGGCCCAAGAGGGCGCCGCCGCGGCACCCGCCGAGGGCCAGCCTGCGGATGGGGAGGCCCCGGCCTACACGCAATGTCCCAAGTGCGGCTCGCCAAAGATAAAGAAGATGGGCGAGGCCGAGTGGATGTGCATGAAGTGCGGGAAAATCTTCACCTAGAGGTTCGGTCTCCCCGCACATTCCCTTTTTCTTTTTACTTACGTTTTGGGGCCTTCCTTCGGTACCTCGGTCCCCACATCTTTAGGTTTCTCGGCCTCAGGGCCGGGCGAGGGTCCCGCTTCGGTCGTCCCTTTTTCTTGAACTGGCTGGGGGGCCGCCTCCTTCGAGCCCTTCTTGCGGAAGTGGATGGCAGCGGCCGCGATGCCCACGACGGCAGCGATCACCACGACCAGCACCACCAGGAACATCATGGAGAACGGCTGTGATGTTCCGGTCTTGCCTTTGACTGTGGTCGTTACCGTTCCTTCAGCCTTTATATCGGGGTTGGCCTTGGCCTTGGCGGTGAGTGTCAGGACGTCCTTGGTCCCTGTCTTGGCATCTTTGGGAACCGCGACCGTGACCACGACAAGAGTGTCGCCGTTAGGGGGTATGGCGACCTCGGGCTTGTCGACGGTCACGCTCCAACCGTTCGAAGAGGCCGCCGTGACCGTGAAGGTGACGTTGAAGTCCCCCGTGTTCAGCACCGCAAATTCGTATGTGAGGACCGTCTCGGGTTTTGCGGTCTGGTTCCCGCAGGAGTTGATCCTCACGGACAGTTCCCCGATCTGAACGAATGAAAGCCCAGAGGCCTTCTTCGTGGCATCGTATCTCGAGCTGGCATTGAGGTTGACCCCTTCCTGGAGAGGCCCGGTGGCCCCGGCAGGGACAGTGACCCTGACAGTCACGTTCACGGTCGCATTTGATAGGACACCCGTGATGACACGGTTCTGAGGGACATCCGGGAGCTCGACGGCCCAGCCGTGATAGGTCTCGGCCGTGACGGCGATGCCGTCCGTTATCGTCCCTGTGTTCTTGACCTTGAACACGAGGTCCACCTTGGAGCCCGGGGTCCCCTGCCGGAGGTCCGGCGCCGTTACCTGCAGACCGGCCACGATGTCCTCGACCATGACGGTGGTCGTGACCTTCGCGCTCCGCTTCAGGCTGGCGTTCTGGGTGGATGAGACGTTGAACCACATGTCCTCCGTGCCCTTAGCCGCGCCGGCCGGGACCGTGAACCTGGCCTTGACTACCGCGCTCTTGCCCGGGTCCAGGGTAAGTGATGATGGCGTCAGGGACACGGCCCACTTGTGCGTCGTCTCGGCCACTAAAACATATGTATCGGCCAAGTTGCCCAGGTTCCGGACCGTGAAGTCGTAGGTCGCCGGCCCGCCGGCCTTTATGTAGGTCCCCTGCGGGGCGGTGAGCTCGAAGTCCACTAGCTTGTCGCCCACCTGGGTGTTGTTCACCTTGGCGGTGACATTGACGATCGTGGAATTGTCGTATGTGTCCCATGCCCTGGCGCCTACGGTGTGCGCCCCGTCCGCCACGGCCTTGGTGTCCCACATGTAGTGCCAGGAAAGGTTGCCCTCGGCCTTGGTCCAGGGGCCCTGGTCGATGCGCACCCAAACGCTGAGCGGGTCCGGGTCCACATCCTGGGCGGTCCCGGTCATGTTGAAGATGCCCCCCACCTCCTGGCCGTTGGTCGGCTTCAGAACCGTGACATGGGGCACGACATTGAGCTTGAGGACCACGACATGGTCGTAGACAGGCGCGGACCATCGGCCCTTGTCGTCCTTGACCTCGAAGGATATGTTGTGTTTACCAATCGTGAGGTTCGAGAGCGTCGGGTCCTTCGCGAGGCTCAGGAGCCCCAGCTTGTCTGATGACCACCGGTAAGCCTGGACCGTACCGTCGGTGTCCGTCCCGTGCCCCTTGAAGGATATGTTCTTGCCAACACGCACCGGGTCCGGTGTGATGCTGTCGATGAAGGCCACGGGCGGGGCGTTCGGGGTGAACTGGACATGTATTTTCTTGACGGTGAGCTTGCCCGCGCTCGAGACCGTGATGTTGATGGGGACCGTCACGTTGCCTGGTCCGGTCTTCCCGGCGAGGTGGTCGTTGATGTCCGTCGCGAGATCGGGGGAGGTGGCCTCGTATGAATACTGGATCGACAGGTTCGTGATGTTCAGGACGCCTTTCGGGCAGGTTATGTTCAGAGAGGGCCTTGCCATCTTGTTCCCGTATGCGTCAGTGCTGTCGATGGTGGCGTTCTTCAGGGCCGCATTGACGGCCGCCGTGAAGTCGAGGTCAGCCATTTGTCCTTTTAACAGGCCGGTGTGGTTCCAGACCTTCTGGTTGTCGAGCTGGACCATCGATTCCGCCGGGTCCATGGGGACGACATTGTGAAGGTATATCCTCCCGCTCGCCGTGCCCATCATGAACTGGGTCGGGGCGCCTATGACAACGCATCCTCTGCCCATCCCGTTTATGTCCCCGGCATCGGCGGCGGAGGTCGCGTAGAAATAGGTCGAATCATCTTGTTTCGCGGACCAGTCGGTTACGTTGTCGAAGCTATTGCCGCCGAAATAGACGTTCACATAGGCATTGAAACCGGAGCCTCCGAAAAAGGGACCACTGGTCATGATGATGTCCGGTATCTTGTCGCCGTTGAGGTCCTTGGCCAGATCGAGGTTCGTACCGAGCCTCATCTGGGCCCCGGAGCCGAACATCACGAGGTCCTTCGTCGCGTCCATGGGGTTGCCGCCGTAGAAGACATAGACCTTGCCGGCGTCCGTGCCGTTCTTGTCGTCGTTGAAGGCCGCGACCACGAGGTCGTCATAGCCGTCGACATTGAGGTCCCCGCCGCCCGATATGGAGTTGCCGAACTTGGGCCAGGAGCCGCCGTCGAGGTCCCCGTGGATGGTCAGGTCGGAGGAGTTGTCCCAGGTGGCCCCACCGAGATAGACATAGACCAGGCCCTCGTTCGATGGCCCGGCCCACATCGCGCTGATGGCGATGTCGTCGTAGGTATCATTGTTCAGGTCGCCCGCGTTCGTGACGCTGTCGCCAAAGCCATCTCCCTTCAGCCCCGTGGGATTGTCGTAGACCTTGTCCGTGGTCCCGTCCATGTTCTTGCCGCCGTAATAGATGTATGCGGCGCCATAATAGCCCATTCCGTCGCCGGCATCGCCCACGAGGATGTCATTGTAGCCGTCCCCGTTGATATCGCCCACGTTGGCGACGGAGCTGCCGAACCCGTTGCCCTTCCCCAGGCCCGTCAGGGCCACATCCGGGGTCGAATTGACGGTCTGTCCGCCGAAATAGATGCCTGTGCCGATCATGAAATCGTCGAGGCCGTCCCCGTTGACGTCGCCTATACCATGTATCTTCCTCCCTCCACTGCCCAGGTTGAAGGATATGTCGGGCTTATCCCCGAAGCCGCCGTACTCGCCGAACCAGATCATGGCCTTCGGTTGGTTGCCCATGGGGGCGATCTGCATCGTGGCGCCAAGGTCATCGAAACCGTCGCCGTTGATGTCGCCAAGACCGTCGACTCCGACCCCTATGTCCCCCTGGTTCGTCATGGTGATCTTCTTGGTGTCCCAGAGGTCGTAACCGGCCAATCCATCGATGTCCAAGAGGGCCGAGGTCGCGGTGGCGTCCTTTGGGAGCCTTATGGACGCGCTTGTGTTGCTCTCGGGCCTTGTCACATTGACGCCCGTCTTGCTGGAACCGTCCGAGAGTGTGGTCTGGTGGCCCATGGCCCCGTATCCGGTCCCCTCGAAGGCCCAATCCACATCGCCGTCACCGCCGACATCGAGCCTGGGGGCGACGGGATAGTCCTCGCCGGCAGGGGTGTGAGGCCCGGCCAAGAGGGACAGGTCTGCCGAGGTGACGTTCGCATCGAATGGTACCGATATCCCAAGGACGGAGCTGGTCCCCGCGGCCGGGAAATCCACGGTGTCCTCTGCCTTGCTGTTGGACAGCTTGTCGATGACCTGGGCCGCCCCACCAAGTAGCGGTTGCAGGACGAAGGCCATGGCGATCAGGAGCGATATCCCACATTTGCCGATAGCGTGGCGTCTTATATTGTTCATGGCAGGTCCCCCGAAATGAGATTTTCATAAAATCATAGATTAGATGATATTTAATAATGCCGACTTTTTATTCAGCCTATATTCTAGAGCTTAGGCCGTCCGGTTGACGGCACGTTGGGGCTTGAGTTGCGCTGGGATCTAGTACACCGGAGGCTCCTCGTACTCGCCCCAGACCTCGCGCAGCGCGTCGCAGAGCTCGCCGATAGAGGCGTAGGCCTGGACCGCCTTCAGTATCGGGTACATCAGGTTCTTGTCGTCCGAGTCCGCGGCCCTGCGAATCTGGTCCAGGGCGGCCTTGACCTTCTTGTTGTCCCTCTTCTTGCGGGTCTTGTTGAGCCGCCCGATCTGCCTTCTTGAGACGGCCTCGTCGACCTTCAGGAAATTTATCTTCTCGGGCTTGTCCATGAGGTAGTCGTTGACGCCCACTATGGTCCTCCGTTTCTCG
>Ga0315286_10004863_pt1 | contig 12904 bp, 17 predicted proteins | sample YL17G10_0_MG_FD_205038 | JGI IMG/M metagenome (GOLD analysis project Ga0315286, IMG submission 205038) | Sediment microbial communities from Yellowstone Lake, YNP, Wyoming, USA - YL17G10_0 | ecosystem: Environmental > Aquatic > Freshwater > Lake > Sediment | place: USA: Wyoming | collected... | reverse complement strand
AGCGCGTTGCTGGGCGGGCCGCTAAGCGGGGCCCGCATTGCCGGCAGCAAACCGCAGTCCTGAGTCGGGTCGGGCGGCTGGCTGACGACGCTCGGCGGCGGCGGCACCGGCGCGACGCCGCGGGCGTGGCCGTTATCGGCCGGTGCGGCAGGTGAGCCTGGTTGCCTGGACGCCGGTATGCTGACTCGAATCGAGAGGCCACCGTGACCATCGCAGAGATTTGGCGCTACCCGGTCAAGACGATGGCCGGAGAGAAGATGCAACGGGCGGGGGTGGGGCCTCTTGGTATCGAGGGTGACAGAGTCGTGCATGTCGAGGACGCCAGGGGCCGGGTGATTACCTCCCGTTCGCATCCGCGTTTTCTGGGCCACAAGGGCTCGCTGGGCCGGGATGGCGAAATCCTGGTGGACCGTCGGAGGTGGGACAGCCCGGAGGTCGCCGCCGAGGTTGCCGATACTGTCGGGTCGGGCGCAAGACTGGTGCGCTACGACGGCGCCGATCGCTTCGACGTGTTGCCGCTGCTGGTGGCCACCGACGGCGCGATCGCGGCCTTCGGCCACGACCATCGCCGCCTCAGGCCGAACATCGTGATTGGCGGCGTTGTCGGGTTGGCGGAACGCGGGTGGCCTGGGGCGTGCCTGCGGATCGGCAAGGTACTCATTGGCGTCCAGGATCTGCGCCAGCGCTGCATCATGACGTCATTCGACCCCGAGACCCTGATCCAGGACGTGGAGATCACCCGGAGCATCTACCGGCGCTTTGACGGCAAGCTGGCGCTCAACTGCTTCGTGATCGAAGGGGGCGAGATCGCCGTCGGCGACGACGTGCAACTGGTGCGAGGGCGTGCTTGCGCGGAACCTGTGGCGTTCATCGAGTAGTGCGGCCGCGGCCGCCAGTTCGAGCCTTCGCCCTCCCGACTGCGGCAGCCCGCCGCCGTTTGCCGGTGGCAGTCACTGGCACCGAGCGTGACCCGCGTCGCTGACGCTGGACGTCACGCGGGCAGATGCGATGCTGGAGGAGCGACAGTGTGATGTCACCGGCAGTCAGTGGCACTCTTGACCTGCGGACCCGCCGGCAGTGGGGGAAGTGGCTGGCGGACCATTGCGCCTTGGAGTCGGCGATCTGGCTCATCTTTCACAAGGGGCGCACGGGCATGCGATCCCTCAGCTACGACGACGCCGTCGAAGAGGCGCTCTGCTATGGGTGGATCGACAGCATTGTCAGGCGAATCGATGAGGCGCGGTATGCCCGGAAGTTCACGCCGCGAAAGGCCGACAGCAAGTGGTCGACGGCGAATCGCCGCCGGTATCAAGATCTCGCCGCGCGTGGGCTGTTGGCGGCACCGGGACTGAGCCCGGCGCCGACGAGTCGGAGCGGCGATGCGCCACGCCCGTCGGCGACGGAACTCCCGCCGTACATCGAGCGGGCGCTGCGATCCAGCCAGCGCGCCTCGAGGACGTTCGAAGGCCTGGCTCCGTCGCGTCGGCGCGCCTACATCGGGTGGATCGACTCGGCCAAACGCGAGGAGACGAGGCACAGACGTCTGCGCGAAGCACTGCGCCTCTTGGCGGCAGGCGAGACACTCGGCCTGAAGTGAGGAGAGCGCCGTGCTTACGCCAATCGGGTCAGCTCTCCGGCGGATGAGGGCCGGACATTCGGCCCGCGTCCACGCCACGCGAAAGGACGTACCATGAGAGGCATCGTGACAGCCACGCTTTTCGCCGCGGGGGTGGCTTCAGTGACAGCGTTTGGGCTCCGGGCCGGCTACGATCCGCTTCTTGTCGAGAAGGCCAATCCCGACCAGATCGAACTGGTGGTTCGCGACGCGACGCGATCGCGCGACATCCCGGTTCGCGTCTATCTGCCGAAGGACCGTAGGCCCGCGGCAGTCGTGCTGTTCAGTCACGGCCTCGGGGGGAACCGCGCAGGCTCCGAATACCTGGGCAATCACTGGGCGTTGAGGGGCTATGCCGCTGTGTTCCTGCAGCATCCGGGAAGTGACGATGGCGTGTGGAAGGATGTGCCGCCAGCCCAGCGGATGGCCGCGATGCAGAAGGCGGCCAGCCTGGAGAATCTGCTGCTGCGGGTCCGGGATGTGTCCGTTGTTCTCGATCAGCTCGAACGGTGGAACAACACCGGCTCTCACATCCTCGCCGGGCGGCTGGACACGAACCGAATCGGGATGTCGGGACATTCGTTTGGAGCGGTGACGGCACAGGCAGTGAGCGGTCAGGCCCCCACCATCGGGAAGGGCTTCACGGATGCGAGAATCAGAGCGGCCGTCGTGATGAGCCCGAGCGGGCCCAGGCGCGGTGATCCGAAGCAGGCGTTTGGTCGCGTAGGCATCCCGTGGATGCTGCTCACTGGAACCCTGGACACCGCGATTATTGGAGACGCCGATCTGCCATCCCGTCTCAGCGTGTTCCCGGCGTTGCCGCCAGGTGGAAAGTACGAACTGGTGCTGGACAAGGCCGAACACTCCGCGTTCACCGACCGGGCGCTTCCTGGCGACAGGGAGCCGCGCAATCCGAACCACCACCGTGCCGTCCTGGGCGTCACAACGGCGTTCTGGGACGCGTACCTGCGCGACGATCCGGAGGCGAGGAAGTGGCTGGATGGTGACGCCGCGCGGGGCGTGCTGGAGAAGGGCGACCGGTGGCAGAAGAAGTGACGGGTGCCAGGAGCGTCATGATGCAGAAGATTCTGCTGACGGTTGCGCTGGTGTTCGGCGGGCTGATCGCCTTCGTGGATTCGCGGCCGGCCTGGGACGACACGGGCGTCACCGCGGCCGCCACCCTGGTCGCTTGCGGCGTGCTCGGCTTTGTCGCGCCGAAGCGCCCCTGGCTGTGGGCCCTTGCCGTCGGCCTGTGGATTCCGCTGCTCGGGATCTTCTGGACACACAACTACGGCTCGCTGCTGGCGCTGCTCATCGCCTTCGCTGGTGCTTACGCTGGCATGGCCATTCGGCAGGCTGCCGCGCCAGCGCGGAACTGAACGCCGCGGCCGAGGCCCGTCGTGGGCATTGGCGGCCGGGCAGTAAGGCCGGAGAGCGGAGAGAACCCTTATGAAGAGACTTGAGAAGTACGCGGATCACACCTACGCCCTGATGAGAATCGTGGCGGGATTCATGCTCTCGTTCCACGGGGCCCAGATCGTGCTGGGAGTGCTTTCCACTTTTCGGCCCCCGGTGGGCTCCCAGACGTGGTTCGGCGGGATCATCGAACTGGCTGGGGGGCTGGCGGTGATGCTCGGGTTTCAGACACGGGCAGCGGCGTTTCTCTGCAGCGGGACGATGGCCGTGGCGTACGTCCAGTTTCATTGGAAGTTCCAACTCGACACCAAGATCTTTCCTGCGCTCAATCAAGGCGAGTTGGCCGTTCTCTACTGCTTCGTGTTCCTGTTGATTGCCTGCCGAGGCGCAGGCAAGTGGGGCTTCGACAAGAGGGACTGACGTGACGGGCGCAGGAGTGCGCCCCTGCGCGTCGGTGCCGTCTGCTGTGCCGGGTCGCCGGGTCTGGCTGCCCTGCCTGTCCTGAGCGGAGCCGAAGGGAGCGAAGTCGAAGGGAAGGCCCGGCCTGCTCACGGACTGCAACTGCGCCTGATGCCGGGCTGGAGCCCGGCGATCCCAGGCGCGCAGGCGTCCCCGAACCCCGCTTGCCGCGCCGTAGCTGAGGGCGAAGGCGGGAACCCCTCACTCCGCCCCCCGAATCCCGTCTACTATTGATCGCACCTCACCATGCCCACCTATCACGCGTCCTGGGTGCTTCCAATCGCGAGTCCGCCGATTCGCAACGGATGGGTACGTACCGACCGCGGCTGCATCGCGGCAGTCGGCGAGGCCGGCGGCGGTACGCGGTCGTCGGCCGGCGGACCAGACGATGTGGAACTGGGTGACGTCGCGGTGATGCCGGCTCTGGTCAATGCGCACACTCACCTCGAGTTGTCGTGGCTGCGCGGCCGGGTGCCGGCGGGACACAATTTCATCGACTGGGTGACCTCGCAGATGCGCGTGCGGCTGTCGCCGCTGAGCGCCGCGAGCGACAAGACCGTTCGAGCCGGCATCAGCGCGGCTCTCGCGGAGATGCGTGCATCCGGCACCGGCGTCGTCGGCGACATCAGCAACTCGCTGGTGGGCCTCGACCTGCTGGCGGCGAGCGGCCTGGTTGGTGTCGTCTTTCACGAGATTCTCAAGTTCAACGCCTCGGATCCTGCGGCATATGTGGCGAAGGCGCAGGCGAGGATTGACGCAGTGCCCGACGTCCCGGGATGGAGGCTGGCCCTGGCGCCTCACGCGCCATACTCGGTGGCTCCTGGCATCTTCGAGGCCATCCGCGACATCCGGCAGCCGTCGCGCGCCCTCCCGACCTCGGTCCACGTGGGTGAATCGCCCGAGGAGATGGAGTTGCTGCTCACGGGGGGTGGAGGATGGCGCCGGTTGCTCTGGGCGATGGCCGCCTGGAATCGAGACTGGGAGGTGCCGCGGTCCGGCCCAATCACCTACCTCGACCGGATGTCGTTCTGGGACTCGCGAACGCTCGCGGTCCATGGCGTGCAATTGAGCGACATCGAACTCGGCCTGCTCGCCGATCGCGGGGCCGCGCTGGTCACCTGTCCGCGCAGCAACATGCACGTCGGCGTCGGCCCGCCGCCGGCGGCCCGGTTCTTCACGTCGGGCGTACGGATCGCGATTGGCACCGACAGCCTCGCGAGCGTGCAGGACCTGAACCTGTTCGCTGAATTGGCCGAGCTGCACAGGCTTGCGCCCGAGGTGCCGCCGCCGCGGCTGCTCGCGGCTGCCACCACGAATGGCGCGGTCGCGCTTGGTCTCGGCCGCCAGTACGGGACCGTCGAGGCGGGGAAACGGGCCGCGCTGCTGGCGGTGGCGATTCCTGCCGGCACAGCGGATGTGGAACAATACCTGGTATCGGGAATCACCCCGGATCGGGTGCGGTGGATTGAGTCGCCCGCGTGCTGAATCAGTTGCTGACCTACGCCTCGTTCGTGCGCATCGGTCACTCGGTCTTCGCGTTGCCATTCGCGCTGACCGGCGCGATGCTGGCGTCGCGACGCGTGCCGGTGACGGCCGGGCGGATCGTCTGGATCGTCGTGGCGATGGTCGCCGCGCGCAGCGCCGCCATGGGATTCAACCGCCTCGTCGACGCCCGGTTCGATGCGCTCAATCCGCGCACAGCCAATCGCGAATTGCCCGCCGGCCGCATGCGCCCTCGGGAGGCGGTGCTGTTTGTGGCGGCGTCGTCCGCGGTGTTCGTGCTGGCGGCCGCGGCCCTCAACCCGCTTTGTCTCGCGCTCTCGCCCCTGGCGCTGGCCATCGTGTTCTGGTACTCGCTGGCCAAGCGGTTCACCTGGTCGACGCAGGCGTTTCTGGGCCTCGCGATGGCCGTGGCGCCGGTGGGCGGATGGCTGGCGGCTGGCGGGCGCGGCGGGTGGGAGCCGTGGCTGCTCGCGCTGGCCATTGGCACGTGGGTTGGCGGGTTCGACGTGCTGTACGCCTGCCAGGATCTCGAGTTCGACCGCGCGCACGGCCTGAGATCGGTTCCGCAGCGCTTTGGCGTGGCGGCGTCACTGCTGATTTCGCGCGGCCTGCACGTCGTGACCATCGTCTGCCTGGCTGCGATTGGCTGGGTGGTGCCGTTGGGAGGCGTCTATCTCGGCGGCGTGGCCGGCGTGGCCGCGTTGCTGGCGTACGAGCAGTCGCTGGTGTCGGTTCGCGATCTGACGCGCGTCAAGCTGGCGTTCGACCTGAACGGGTATGTCGGCATTCTGTATTTCATCACCACCGCCGCGGCCATTTATGCCCACTAGCACAGAGACCCGTCCCCGGAGTTTCGTGGTCGCCATCTCGGGTGCCAGCGGTGCCTTGTACGCCATCAGGACCGTCGCCGCGCTGCTGGAACAGGGCTGCCACCTCGATCTCGTGGTGACGGACTTCGGCCGTCGCCTGCTTCGCGATGAACTCGGCGTCGAAGCGTCGGTCGAGACGCTGATGCCGTATCTTCAGGCGAAATACGGAGGCGAGGTGTCGCGAGGCGGGTACACCCTGCACAGCAACCGCGATCTTGGCGCGACCATCGCGAGCGGCAGCCGATCGACCGACGGCATGGTGATCGTTCCATGTTCGATGAAGACGCTGGCCGGCGTGGCCAACGGTTTGTCGCGCACGCTGGTCGAGCGCGCGGCCGATGTGATGTTGAAGGAGCGGAGGCCCCTCGTGCTCGTGCCCCGCGAAACCCCCATGAGCCTGCCGCAACTGCGCAACATGGTGCTGTGCGCCGAAGCGGGGGCGATTCTGCTGCCGGCGATGCCCGCCTTCTATCAGATGCCGAAGACGCTGGATGATCTGGCCGATTTCATGGCTGGCAAGATCCTGTCGGTGCTGGGCGTGGAGCATCACCTCTATCCCGCGTGGTCCGGCCAGGTTGAGCGGTGAACGCCCCTGAGTCTGAACTCGGTTGCGACAAGGCGCCCGCCCGCATCAGCGGGATGTTCGATGCGATCGCCCACCGCTACGATCTGCTGAATCACGTCCTCAGCGGCGGATTGGATGCCTTCTGGCGGCGGAAGGCGATTGCCGCATTGGGGCTGCGGGGCGGCGAGACGGTGCTCGACGTGTGCTGCGGGACCTCTGATCTCGCGATTGCGGCGACTCGGGGACGCCGCGGTGCCCGGCATGTGATTGGCGTCGATTTTTCGGGTGGCATGCTGCGGTACGGCGCGCGGAAGCTCGCCCGGCGTGGTCTCACGAAAGCCGTCTGGCTCGTGCAGGGCGACGCGATGCGGATCCCGGTTCGGTCCGGCAGCGTCGATGCGGCGGCGGTCGCCTTTGGCATCCGAAACGTGGAAACGCCTGCCGTCGTATTTCAGGACGTGCTGCGCGTGTTGCGGCCGGGCGGGCGGTTCGCGATTCTCGAGTTCGGCCTGCCGCCGATCCCAGGCATTCGACACCTGTATCTGGCCTATTTTCGCCACGTGCTGCCGCGGATCGGCCAGCTGATTTCCGGACATACGTCCGCCTACACCTATCTGCCCGCGTCGGTCAGCACCTTTCCGGAACCGGCGGTGATGGTGTCGGCGCTGGAGGATCAAGGATTTGCCGATGTCCGAGCCGTCCAGCTGGCCCTCGGCATCGTCTATCTGTATAGCGCCACGAAGTCCTTCGATTCATGAGTTCGGCGACGGACTCATTCCCTCAGGACTTCGCCCCGAGCGAGCTTTCTGGCCCGATTGCTCCGCGAGGGCGCGCAATCGCAGTGGCGAGTCGAAGGACGAAGCAGCCTTGATGCTCCGGGATACCGGTTTCGCCTCGACCGGCCGCACGGCAGACGCTCCAAACCCGGATGCTATAATCGAACGAAGCTCCTGATGTACTTTGACCTCGACGAACGACACCCCGATATTTCCGGCATGGACCGCGCCATGTCGTGGCGCGAGGGCGTACTCCTGTCGATTGTCCTGCATCTGGCCGGCACGGTCCTCGTGCTTCTCGCTCCGCAGTTGTTCCCGGTCGGAAGACCCGATGCGAGCGAAGTCGAGCAGCGGATGGCGCTGATGCGGCAGCGCGAGAACGACGCGCGCCGATTCGTCTTCGTGCAACCGCGTGCGGAGTTCGAGGCCAGGCAGAAGCCGAAGGGCTCGGATTTGTCAGATCGGGACCGCGCGATGCAGGCGCCGGAACCTGCGCCCAATCCGATGAACATGCAGCCGTTCTCGCGGGGGAACACGCCCGAGCGCATCGACCAGCCCGCCCCGCCGGCGCCACCGCAGATGCAGGCGCCCCAGGACGCGGCGAGTCCCGGGCAGCCGGCGCCAGGGCCTCCGGGACCGAAGGTGCAGGAGGATTCGGTGCTGCGCGGCCTGACCGGGCCGGCGCCCCTTCCGCGAGCGGGTGCCGGGGGGACGGCCGGGGATCGGCTGGGCGATGCCATCCGCAACGTGCAGAGGTACGCGCCGCCGCAGATTTTCGACAACTCGCAGGGGAGTGGCCAGTTCGGATCGGCGATCCAGTTCGACACCAAGGGGGTCGAGTTCGGACCGTGGGTCAGGCGCTTCATCGCGCAGATCAAGCGGAACTGGTTCATCCCGTACGCCGCGATGTCTCTGAAGGGGCATGTCGTCGTCACCTTCATCGTGCACAAGGATGGCAGCATCACGGAGCTCGGTGTGGCGGGCCCCTGTGCGATCGACGCGTTCAATAACTCGTCGTTCAACGCCATTGCGTCGTCCAATCCGACCCAGCCGCTGCCGCCCGAGTACCCGGACGAGAAGGCCCGCTTCACCATCACCTTCTACTACAACGAGCCCCCGCCCGATCGGTAATGGCATTGCCGAATCGTATCCAACAACTCGGCTGGTTCGCGCTGCTCTCCCTGCTGGCGGCGTGGGTCGTCGCCAGGGTCATCGGCTGGCTGTGAGCAGCGGGCACCCGGAGACCGATCGCACGGTGGCGGCCATCCTGGGGCCGACCGCCAGCGGCAAGAGCGCGCTCGGCCTCGCACTGGCAAAGCGGTTTGGCGGCGAGATCGTCAGCTGCGACTCGACAGCCGTCTACCGGGGCTTCGACATCGGAACTGACAAGGTGCCGCTTGCCGGGCAGCAGGGCGTGCCGCACCACCTCGTCGATCTGGTCGATCCCGGCTGTGAGTACACGGCCGCCGACTATGCCCGCGACGCGATGCGCGCGATCGTCGACATCCGGCGGCGGGGCAGGCTTCCCATCCTGGTCGGCGGAACGGGCTTGTACTACCGCGCGCTGGTTCGGGGGCTGTTTCCCGGTCCCGCGCGCGACCCCGCGATCCGCGGCAGACTCGAGCGCATCGCGGCGCTGCGCGGTGTCGAGCGCCTCCACCGCTGGCTGGCGCGTGTCGATCCGCCATCCGCCGCGCGAATCCGGTCGCGCGACCTGGTCCGTATCGTTCGCGCACTCGAGGTGTACGTAAAGAGCGGCACGCCGCTGACCGAGCATTTCGCCGAGACGCGCGCGCCGCTCGAAGGCTGGTCGGTCATCGGTCTGGCGGTGGCGCCGCCGTGGGCCGAGATCACCGACCGGATCGCGCGGCGCGTGGACATCCAGTTTGCGCGCGGCATTGTCGACGAAGTGCGGCAGGCGCTGGCGAGCGGCGTGCCGGCGACATCGCGCCCGTTCACCGGCTACGTCTATCGTCGGGTGCTCGAGCACGTGCGCGGCGAACGAGACGAGGCGGCGACCCGCGAGTTGATCGTGCGCGAGAACCGTCACTACGCGCGGCGACAGTTGATCTGGTTCCGTAAAGAGCCTAATCTAGTCTGGATTCACAGGGCTGGTGAACGAGACGAGGCGATCGACGACGCCGGGCGCGCGATTGGTGCGCGACTCGGTCCGATCTCGACATCCGGTCCGCTTGCGGAGAATGCCACGCATGGCCCAGATGTCTGAGATGAGATCGCCGGCGACCCCTGATGTCCAGGACGAGTTCCTCAACATCGCGCGGCGCAGTCGCGCCACCGTACGGTTTCTCCTGATGGACGGCACCGATTTCGAGGCTCGCGTCAAGAGCTTCGATCGATTCGCGGTGCTCATCGAACAGGACGGCACCGACGCCATGGTCTTCAAGCACGCCATCGCGTCGATTCGCGCGCCGCGCGCGGCCAGCACGTCCGACGCCGCGGAACAGGGTTGATCGTCGCCGCCCCCTCGGGCGCGCCAACCGCATCGGCCATGCCCATGCCGCTCCAGCCGTTCCGTCGTGTGTTCGTCATCGTCATCGACAGCGTCGGCGTCGGCGAGCTGCCCGATGCCGCGGCGTACGGCGACGAGGGCAGCAATACGCTCGGGCACATCGCGGAACGCCATCTTCTCCACATCCCGCACCTCAACGCGCTCGGCATCTCGCGCATCCTGCCGCTTGCCGGCCAGGTTCCGCCCGCGTCGCCTGGGGCGGCCTACGGCCGCATGGCCGAGCGATCGCCGGGCAAGGACTCGGTGACCGGGCACTGGGAACTGATGGGCATCGTGCTCGAGCGCGCGTTCCCGACGTTTCCGCATGGTTTTCCGGCTGACGCGATCCGCGAGTATGAGCGGCGCATCGGCCGCACAACCATCGGCAACACCGTCGCGTCAGGGACCGAGATCATCGATGAGCTGGGTCCCGAGCACATGCGGACCGGTCGGCCGATCGTCTATACCTCCGCCGACAGCGTGTTTCAGATTGCGGCGCACGAGGACGTGATCCCGGTGCCTGAGCTGTACCGAATCTGCGAGATCGCCTACCAGATGTTTGGCGCTGGCATGGGTGTCGCGCGGGTGATCGCCAGGCCATTTGTCGGCCAGCCCGGCAGCTTCACGCGAACCTCGCACCGGCACGACTACGCGCTTCCGCCGTTCGAGCCCACGCTGCTCGATCGGCTGACGGCGAAGGGGGTGCCCGTGATCGCGATCGGCAAGATCCGCGACCTGTTTGCCGGGCAGGGGATTGGCGAGGCTGTTCGTACGACGTCGGACTCGGACGGAATGGATGCCGTTGATCGCGCGATTGCATCCGCGCCAGATGGCCTCATCTTCGCCAACCTCGTCGACTTCGACACTCAGTACGGCCATCGCAATGACGTGGCAGGGTATGCGGCGAATCTCGAGCGGTTCGACGTGCGTCTGGGCGCGCTGCTCCCGCGCCTCCGCGCCGATGACCTGCTGATTCTCACGGCGGACCACGGCAACGATCCCACCACGGCATCGACCGATCACGCCCGTGAGTTTGTGCCGCTGCTCGCGCACGGCGCGCGCGTCGCCGGCGGCGTCGACCTCGGCACCCGGGAGACGTTCGCGGACCTGGGCCAGACGCTGGCGGAACTCTTCGGTGTCGGGCCGTTGCGGCACGGCCGCAGTTTCTTCCGCGAGATCGTCAGGCAGGACGCGTAGAGACGGGAGACGACTTGTGCCGACGATCCGCGAAGTCCTCGAGCAGCGCGAAGAGCGCATGCTGGCCCCGCAGGCGGCCCGGAGCGCGGCCAGCCGGGGCCGGCTGCGGCCAGAGCCCGAAGATGACATCCGTCCCGCTTTCCAGCGCGATCGCGATCGCATTCTCCACTGCAAGGCGTTTCGCCGGCTCAAGCACAAGACCCAGGTCTTCTTCGCTCCGACAGGCGATCACTACCGGACCCGGCTCACGCATACCCTCGAGGTCTCGCAGATTGCGCGGACCGTCGCCAAAGCGCTGGCCCTCCACGAAGAACTGACCGAGGCCATTGCGCTCGGGCACGACCTCGGCCACACGCCGTTCGGCCACCATGGGGAGCGGGTGCTGGCGGGCCTGATGCCGGGTGGTTTCGAGCACTACCATCAGAGCCTGCGCATCGTGGATGTGCTCGAGCGGGATGGCGCCGGGTTGAATCTGACCGCCGAGGTGCGAGACGGCATCGCCAGGCATTCGAAGGGAAAACGAGGCGCCCCGATCGGCCCCGACGTGCCGGTCCAGGCGATGACGCTCGAGGGGCAGATCGCGCGGGTCTCGGATCTGATTGCCTACGTCAACCACGATATTGACGATGCCGTTCGGGCCGGCATCCTCAAGATCGACGCGCTTCCGGCCGGGCCGGCGGAGGTGCTGGGCCTGACGCATTCCGGGCGAATCGGGCGGATGGTCTCCGACGTGGTGACCACGACGCTCGAAGGCGGCCTGTCGGACATCCGGATGACCGAGCCGGTCCTCCAGGCACTGCTCGATCTCCGGAGCTTCCTGTTTGCCAGCGTGTACGAAAATCAATTGTCGGCCGCCGAGTTCAAGAAGGCCGCTGGCATTCTCGGCGGCCTGTGGGAGAAGATCCGCGAGGAGCCCGTCCGGTTCCTCGACCGTCGGACGCTCGACCGCGAAGGCCTCGATGCCGCGGCGAGGGACTTTTTGGCCGGCATGACCGATCGGTACGCCGTCGCCCTCTACGAGCACCTCTTCATCCCCAAGCCGTGGGTCGAGCTGGCCGGCCGCTGGGACGGCCGGGTGGAATAGTGTCGGGTGGAATAGGCTGTCGGCGCATGGTATAGTTGAAAGTCTGTGCCTATCCCGGAAGTCGCGGCAGATGAGTGACTTGCTGCTGGATGTCAGCCAGATGCGCGAGGCGCGGGACTGCGTCGAGCGGACGGTATCCGCCGACGCGCTGGCCATCGACGCCGGCGTGTTCGGCGTTGGCGGGCCGGTTCGCCTGGCCTTTACGATCCAGAAGGATGGCCAGCGGTTCCGGCTGGCAGGCAAGGTGCAGGCGACGCTCGATCTCGAGTGCAGCCGGTGCCTGGTCGGGTTCGAAATGCCGGTCGATGAGGCATTCGACCTGCTCTATCTGCCCCAGTCCGAGGCGAAAGCGGGCGGGGAAGTGGAAATCGAAGGTGACGGCCTGTCAACCGCCTATCACCTCGATCAGGTCATCGACCTCGGGCAGTTGGTGATGGAGCAGTTCTTCATGGTGGCGCCCATGAAGCCGCTCTGCAGCGAGGCCTGCCGGGGACTCTGCTCGATGTGCGGCACCAACCTGAACACCGGCTCGTGCTCGTGCACGGCCCGATGGGAGGACCCGCGGTTGGCGGCGCTCCGGGAGATCAAGAAGGATACGTAGTCATGCCGAATCCAAAACGACGACATTCCAAGCAGCGGACCGCCAAGCGGCGCACCCACGACACGCTCAAGCCCGCCGCGCTCGGCCTGTGTCCGCAGTGCCACGAAGCCAAGGCCCCTCATCAGATCTGCCTCCACTGCGGGTACTACCGCGGGCGGCAGGTTCGCGAGGTTGAAGAGACCTGACCCACATGCGGGTTGCCGTCGACGCCATGGGGGGCGACCGCGCTCCCCGCGTGGTCGTGGAGGGGGCAGCGGCCGCCGTCCGGGCGACCGGTGTTGGCGTGACACTGGTCGGCCCTCCCGAGTTG
>Ga0315286_10004861_pt1 | contig 12905 bp, 7 predicted proteins | sample YL17G10_0_MG_FD_205038 | JGI IMG/M metagenome (GOLD analysis project Ga0315286, IMG submission 205038) | Sediment microbial communities from Yellowstone Lake, YNP, Wyoming, USA - YL17G10_0 | ecosystem: Environmental > Aquatic > Freshwater > Lake > Sediment | place: USA: Wyoming | collected... | reverse complement strand
CATGCCAAAAGTGGAACTCGAATACAAGTGCAAGAACTGCAAGAGCCTCTACCCCGCGACAGTGAGCTTCACAGGGAAGGTCGAGGACATGGACCTCGGTGAGCACGAGTCGAGGTGCCCGAACTGTGGCACCTGGAACTGTGCGGATCCCTCAATGGTCGAAGAGATGGTCGCAGAGATTAAGAAAGAAAAGAACAAGCGATAGGTTGATCGTGAGAATCCTGGCAATGAAACCGATAGTAGCGGACCACTGACTCCTCTCTCGCCTGACGATGTGATTGAGTCTTTTAGAGCCCGTGATTCGAGATCGTGTTTCACCACGCCTCGCTCCTTGAACAAGAAGAATGGTACTGGATGTATGCTCGAACCAAGCTTCATATATATTATAACACGTTGGCGGAGCCGAGTTTCAACTGAGGGGTCAAACGGAGGATGAGTTAAGGATGAAAATGAATGGGGTATTGGCAGGGCTTGTTGCGTTGTTATTCGTGCTGACGGTATTCTCGGCAGTGCCGATGGTACCGGCCAAGGCGGCAGCCGCACCGAACATCCTGTATGTAGGTATGCAACAGGATATTCCGGACTTCAACACGTGGAACCTAGCATCCAACGGCGTATGGAAATCGAACGTAATCAACTGGGGCTTTGAGGGATTGGTCGGGCTTGACTTCGACGGTCTCCCCATGAAGGTTCTCGCTCAGAGCTGGACCTTCAACGATGCCACCCTGACTTGGACTTTCCATATCAGGCAGGGCGTGACGTTCCATGACGGCACGCCGTTGACGGCGGACGACGTCGTGTTCATGTTCAAGCACACTAGAGAGGGCACGACCTACTCGTCCAACATCATCAACGCGTTCGATGCAAATGCCGACGGTGTGTGTACGGCCGCCGAGATGGACACCGCGATCACGAGGGTGGACGCCGCCACGGTCACGATGAAGATGGGGTCCGCGTATGGACTGTTCCTGACGACCACTGCCGGCCTTCCAATCATGCCCAAGGCGATCTGGGAGAATCACCTCACTGCTGACGGACTGATTGACGTTAAGTGGGGGACCGACAAGGCAGCCACGATCTCGACGGGCCCGTGGAAGTACAAGGAGGGAACTTCCAACAGCTACAGGATCATGGAGAAGTACACTGGTTACTGGGGCAAGAACCAGACGACTCCCCTGGGATACAAGATGTACCCTCCGAACATAGACCAACTCTACTTCAAGATCTACGCTAGCATTGACACTGCGATCCTGGCCCTGCAGTCAGGCGAGGTCGACCACTTGCCGTGGGCGATCACCCCCGGACGAGTCGCAAGCCTACAGGCTGACCCGAACATCAAGCTGTTCTACCAGTCCGAGAATGGCTACTACTACGTAGCCTTCAACCAGAAGTTCGACCCGATGGGCAGCCTGGCGTTTAGAAAGGCCGTCTCGCACGTCATCGACAAGGATCAGATCGTCAACGTGTACATGAGTGGTTACGGCTCCAAGGGCGACGCCGTCGAGCCGCCATTCTGGGGCAAGGAGGCATGGTACAACGACACGGTAGAGAAGTACCCGTTCGACCCTGACTTCAGCACCCCGAACGCGCTTCTGGATGCAGCCGGGTTCCTCGACGTGAACGGCGACGGTTGGAGAGAACTGCCGGACGGAACTCCGATGCAGAAGATCACCATCCTGACGCCGCCTGCAGACTATGACCCCATCAGGATCAGGGCAGGCCAGCTTATAGCCAAGAACATGAGGGACGGCCTGCATATCAATGCTGAGGCGAAGGCTTTGGATTTCGACACGCTGGTCACGAGGCTGCAGTCTATGGACTTCCAGATGCTCATCATCGGATGGTCCCTATCCGCTGACCCGGTGGGCAACGTGTTCGACATCATAGGCCCGAGGGCGAACCAGAACACATTCGGCTTCTGGTCCGAGGCGAACCCGAACCCGTTCTACAAGGACCTGTTCGGAGTCGTGACCCGTGCCGATGCTCAGACCCAGACGCTCGCAGACGAGGTCCTGAGACTTGAAGCCCTCGCGAAGTCGAGCTTCAATGTCAGCGACCAAATCAAATACACGCGCTGGGCGGAAGGTTCGATTGCGGATGCGATACCAGTCAATGTCCTGTACTACAGGGTGAACATTGAGGCTGCGACGAACAGATGGACTGGATGGGTGTCCTACCTTGGACAGATACTCGGTCCGGGCACGAACCTGTTCTCGCTGGGCAACCTGGTGAAATCAGGAGCAGCCGGAGGCGGAGTCGCCGCAACCGCAAGCGTCAACGCGGGCTTGACCATGCCGGGCAAGGTTTTGGTCGGAGACACCGTGGACGCTTACGTGAAGGTCATTGACAACGCCGGTGCACCTGTGAGCGGGGCGACAGTCACTGTCGCTCTCAAAGGAGTCGGAGGTCCGGTAACTGCCACGGTAGGTGCCGCTTCAACGACCACGGATGTCGATGGGCTGTTCGCATTCAATCTGACAGGTGAAGTGGCTGGATATTCGTATGTGAACGTGACCGCGACCAAGTCGGGCGTTACCTCGAACGCGACCAGCACGCTGAGGGTTGTGACCCCACTGCCTAAGTCGCTAGCGATCATGGTCAGCGCGAGCAATATGGTGCTCAATCCAGGAGAGACATCGGATGTGACCGTCAAGGTCACAGACGAGAACGGAGCCAAGGTTGCTGGCGCAAACGTGTCGATCGATCGCAATCTGGTAGGCTACGGTACGATCAACTGGACGAATGGGTGGGTGCTGAGCAACGCCAATGGCAACGCGTTAATGCGATACACTGCGCCCGCGGACATCAGCTCATACATAAACACGCACCTGACGCTGACACTATCGTACGCGGCCAAAAAGGCCGGATACGCGTGGTCAGGGGCCGCCGCTGCTGGCCTGCTGATCTACAACAATGCTACGCCGGACTGGACTATGGCGCAGGTGGACCCATCGGCGAGCGGCACGGTCTCTTTGACCAGGGCTGCCAATGCGACCGCGATAGTCGTGAACGTCACCGACAACTTCGGCAACGCGCTCGCCAACCACAAACTTGCGGTTCAGTACAGCAACGAATCGCTGGTGGTACTCGCGGACTCGGACCTCGATGCCCTGACCGACGTGAATGGTCAGGCAACGGTGGATGTCAAGTTCAAGGACAGCGCTGCGAGCTCGGCCCTGAGGGTGGTCATTAAGAATACAACGGCGCTCAACGCGGTCCCCGCAACCGTCACATTGACATATGCAGGAGCCGGGACAGTGCCGACGATGTACGGAGGCTACATGATCTGGGACCTTGACGGCAACGTCGCCACCCAGGACCCGCAATACATGCAACCTATGGGGGCGATTACAGCAACTGCCTACATATGGAATGCTACGGGAGTCGCGGCTACCGGCATCAACGCCTCGCTGATGGTCTCTGGAACTACCTATGGCTCGCTCGCAGCGTGCGACCTTCTGAGCTGGGATTCGACCTATGACGGCTGGGGCATCAACATCATCACAAGCGTTGATGGTGCGAACCTCGTGACCTCCGGACCGTTCAACACGTCCTATGACCATGCTGACTGGGCATACTGGCTGGACCAAGAGTACATCTACTGGGACAATTTCGCCCTGATGGGCGGCGTTGACATCGTGGGCGGCAAGCTGACCATAGCGATCTACGGACAGAATGTCGCTCCGATCGACCTGGTCGGACAGGTCTATGTCGTGCCCGGTGGTGTTGGCACCTTCAACGGCGACACGCTTGCGTACAACATCCTGGGCCCGACAACGATCTCCGGCGACTATGTCATTGGAAGGTCCTACAAGGTGGCAGCAGCAAGCCTGAGCATCGCAAAGCCCGTGTTGACTGCCAAGTCGGTAGGATTCGATACGACCGTCGCGACGGTAACGGCCACTAATGAGACCAACGCTCCGATAGAAGGTGCGAGCGCTTTGGTTTACCAGAACAGCATCCGCGGGAACCTGGACTACATGATCGTGCCATACGCCTCAGCGAAGTCGCAGTGGAGCTCGAAGTCCGTTGCGACCGATGCCGACGGATTGGGTTCTGAGACCATGATAGCCGTGGCGAAGAACAACGTCGTGACACAGGCTAGTGTCAGGGCGGACGTGTTTGCAACGGCGAGCGTTGACGGCGCGATTTCTCTGTTTGCGCAGAACCAGGTGATAATACACGTCGCCCAGGCGTATGTGACCCTTGACCCGATCCAGGACACACAGAAGATCGGAGACAAGATCTCGGTGACCGCAACTGTGACCAACACGGCTGGAGGCGCCGTCGCTAATCTTCCAGTCGCGCTGACCACGTCTGGAGGGGCCACTGTCACGCAGGGTGCGATGGCTTCCGACGCGAACGGCAACGTCACCTTCGACCTCGACACGTCCACTATGAACGACATCGAAGCGGCGTTCGTAACGGTTCAGGCCAAATGCGGAGGAGTTGCCTGGGAGGTAGGTCTAGCCACGATGGCCATACCAGTCATGAACGAGGGCCCAGTGATAGCGGTCCTCAGCCCGGCTGCGGCCAGCGAGGTCGTGAAGAAGGGTGTCGTCATGACAGGCAGCGTGTCCGACTCAAACGGCGTGCAGACGGTCAAGGTGTCCGTCGACGGCATCGCCGCTACGACGGTCAATGGAACCGCCGGCGAGACCGTATGGGACATCTCACAGACATTGGGTGACCTCGCGAAGGGCACGCACAGCGTCAAGGTGACCGCGACAGACTCCCTCGGGATATCCTCAGAGACCACGGTAACATTCACTGCGGTCTCACAGGCCGGAGGGACGGACTGGGTCGCGTGGGGCGCTGCGATCGCCGGCTTTGCAGTCGCAGGACTGATCGCCGCGATGTGGATGATGCGCAGGCCGAAGAGGCCCGAGGATGCGTTGGGCACCCCTGAGCCCGAGCCTGCGATGACAGAGGAACCGAAGCCATAGGCACAAACGCAACCACCAAACCTTTTCCCAAACCTTTCATTTTTCATATCCACAGACCAGGCCGGGCCACAAATCTGGCTAGCAGGGACTGGGTCACTCCACCGAACCCACTCTACAAAAGACTTATTAAGCGCGTATATGCTCACGGCGCTAATGGGAAGACCCGCCCATTTTGGGGGGCGATTCTGACTTGGACCGGATGAGCAAGTACATCGTGGAGAGGGTGATTCAGACCTTCATCACGCTCATCATAATCCTGACCCTGATCTTCATAATGTTCGAGTCACTGCCCGCAAAACCTCAAGACCTCCTCGCGCAGAATCCGCTCATCAAACCCGCGGACAAATTGTATCTCACCAAGTTCTTCGGTTTCGACAAGCCGGTCCAAGAGCGTTACCTGATCTACATGAAGAACATGCTCACATTCAACTTCGGAACTTCGTTCTCTCAGGCGCAATCCGTCTGGAGCCTTCTTGAAGAGCGGATCCCAAGGACACTCCTGTTGTTCGGCCTCGCCACGATCATCTCCTACCTGATAGGCATCTACCTCGGAGCCTACATCGCGTGGAAGAGGGGGGGAGTAGCGGATGGGACCACGGTTGTGACGAGCCTCGTGTTCTACAATATGCCCTCATTCTGGATCGGCTTGATCTTCCTGCTCATTTTCGCCTCACAGCTCCACTGGTTCCCCCTGACCGGCTGGTACGACCCCTCGGTCCACCTGTGGACGCCACTGAACATCTTGTGGCACATGACCTTACCACTCATTGTGCTAATCCTTCTTGAGCTGGCCGGCACAGTCCTGCTCATGCGCACCGCGATGCTGGACATCATCGGCGAGAACTACATGGTGACCGCGAAGGCCATCGGACTACCCGAGCGGACCGTGCTCTACAAACACGGCGCCAGGAACGCCATGCTGCCCGTCGTGACCTCGTTCATGATATCCATCGTGTTCGCGGTGAGTGGCGCGGTAGTGCTCGAGAACGTGTTCACTTTCCCTGGCGTCGGCGCGCTCTACATCCGCTCGCTCTCGCAACTCGACTTCCCAGTGGCGGAGGCCACCCTGTTCATCATCACTCTGCTGGTTCTGATCGGGAACTTCTTCGCGGACCTGATATACGGGTATCTTGACCCGAGGGTGAGGATCTGATGACCGAGGACACCTTGAAGGGACCCGCGAAGAGAAAGGCGATTCCGAAGGCACTTCCTAAGGCGGACCAGGTCTTCTCTGAGTCGACTTTCCGGAAGCTCATGAGGGGGCCGCTGCGTACCTGGAAGCTCTACCGAAGCTCCAAGACCGGCCTCGTGGGCCTGGGCATAGTCCTCGGATTCCTGATAATGGCCGTGTTCGCGCCGATCTTATCGCCGTACAGCACCGATTTCCGAGCGCCTGCCGAGGACGTCTTCTACGCGAACAACGTGGAGATCCCCATTGTGGAGCACTACAATTGGAGCGCCCCGATGGGGCTCCTCGCCGACACGAGAGAGCAGCAGCTCACGGGGGTGATGGTGGGTTCGGCTGACGCGGGCAAGGCACTCATCTTCGGAGTGAGCACGTCGAAAGATGGTGGGATTTTTGTCGACAACCCCGAAACTCATTCAATCCCTCAGGGCTATGGCTACGTACAATACGTGCACTTCCCGCGTGTGCCCTCGGAGACTTCCTACTTCCTGATACAGGGTGGATCGAAGGTCTACGAGTACTCGGACAACCTCATCAACCAGAACGTGGAATGGAACCTGGGCTTCGAGCCGAAGTTCATATCTAACCTGTGGAACGGCTACACACTGGCCCTGAGATACTCCCGCCTCGCCATCGTGATGGCGGATGAGCACAATGTGTGGCTGTACGACAAGGTCCCGAGGGATGCTCTCGGGCTCTACCCCGTCAGGACCTTCACTGACAACCTGACTATTAGCGACGTGACCATTATCGGCAGTCCACTCGTGGTCGACGGGGACTTCAAGAACGGCAGCATGGTGATAATCCCCACGGACTCGGACCTGAGGGCGTACAGCATAGAAGTCAATAAGAGCGGGCTCACGGGCATAGTCCAGGACGTCAGGCTCGGGCCTCAGATCTGGAGGAAGAACTACACCCTTAACCACGAGGCGTTCACCCCGATTGCCTCGAAACACATGATCACATTCCCGTATGCCCAGGGCGCGAGCGACTCCTTCGGCAAGACGACTATACTGCTGGCGACAACCAGAGGCGACCTCATAGCCTATCAGCGGGAAACGGGCGAGATCGCCTGGTCGGGGCCTCTGATCATGCCCGGCATCACGAAATTCGATATCAGCAACCTGTACCCGTCGCCTGCGGGGGTCATAGTCACGGGCAAGGCGGAGAGTCACGGGTTCATCGCGGGCGTGGACGCCGAGACGGGCTCCGTGCGGTACAACAGGACCATGTTCTCACTCACGGAGGGTTACATCAACAGCCCGCCGCAGTACGTGGACGGCTTGGGCACATTCGTCTACAGTTCCGACAGGGGCCTGATATACCTCTCGAACGGCCTTCTAGGCATCAACGCCACCTTCGCGGCCCCGAGCGGGGGCGCGCTCACGCCGGTCTCGTACCTGGGCAACATATACATCCAGACGAGCGTCACGGGCAATTACTTCACCGTGGTCACGGCGAAGAACACGCTGTACGTAGCCACCTTGTCCGGGATCAACAAGGCTCCACTACCTCCCGGGAAGTACCCTTCGGGGAACAGATACCTCCTGGGCACCGACTACGAGGGCCATGACATCCTCGCGTGGATCATGTACGGGACGAGGTCCGAGCTCATGGTGGGCATCACGGCCGCGTTCGTGGCGGTGGTCATAGGCACCGTCGTCGGTCTCGTTGCCGGGTTCTACACCGGGATGGTCGATAGCCTTCTGATGCGCTTGACCGACGTCATGCTGAGCCTACCCGGCCTGGTGATACTGCTGCTGTTCGCTGCCGTGTTCGGCCCGTCGCTCATCAACATCATGATAATCATCGCGATCCTGTCCTGGGCCGGGATAGCGAGAGTCATACGTTCGGTGACGCTGTCACTGAAGGAGCGCGCATTCGTCGACGCCGCGATCATCGCGGGGGCGAGCGAGTCCAGGCTGATATTCAGGCACATAGCGCCGAACGTGCTCCCGTACACGTTCCTCTACATGACGTTCACGATAAGCGGCGCGATCGTCACCGAGGCGATCCTGGCTTTCCTGGGCTTCGGCGACGTGAACCACGTCACATGGGGTATGATGCTCCAGTTCCTGCAGATAAGCGGGCACTCGCTGACCGCCTGGTGGTGGCTGCTGCCCCCGGGCATATGCATCACGCTCCTTTCGCTGAGCTTCTACCTCATAGGCAGGGCCTTTGATGAGGTCGTGAACCCAAGGCTGAGGAAGAGGTGACCAAATGGCGCTGATAGAGGTACAGGACCTGAAGGTACACTTCAAGATTCAGGACGGCTGGGTCAAGGCCGTCGACGGTGTCACATTCAACATAGAGGCTGGGGACACCTTGGGACTTGTGGGGGAGAGCGGGTGCGGCAAGACAACGGCCGCCTACGCCATCACTCAGCTGCTGCCTCCGAACGGTTACATCAAAGGCGGCTACATATTCTACGGGGAGCCCCCGAGGACGAAGACTTTCCGACTGGAGTACGACAAGATGTTCAAGAAGTCGCCCAAGGCCAGGGCGGTCGCGATCGCGACTCTTAGAGGCAGACTCACGGTCCTGCTCGAGGAGAAGGAAGACATCGAGGAGAAGACCCATCAGTCGAAGGACGAGATCGGCCCTGCCCAGAAGACGCGCCTTCTGGAGATCGCGGAGGAGGCCGGCGAGCTCACCGACAGGATCCACGCGCTCACCTACTTCTACGACCTCCTCGGGAAGTCCAAGCTCGCGGACGGACGTCTGGATGACTTCAACGAGGAGATCAGGAAGATCCGGTGGAAGGAGATCTCGATGATCTTCCAGGGCGCCATGAACGCCTTCAACCCGGTATTCAGGGTCGGGGACCAGATAGTCGAGGCGATCCAGCTCCACGAGGATGTGGACGACGATGAGGCTGTCAAGCGCACAAAGGAACTCTTCAGCTTTGTCGGGATCCCAGAGGACAGGATCACGAATTACCCGCACGAATTCAGCGGGGGCATGAAACAGAGGGCGATGATCGCCCTGGCGCTCGCGCTGTCCCCCAAGTTCATCATAGCGGACGAACCGACGACAGCGCTCGATGTCATAACGCAAGACCGGATACTGTTCGAGATAGGCAAGCTACAGGAGAAGCTCAGGATGGCCATGATGATCATCACGCACGATGTGTCGGTCGTGGCCGAGGTCAGCGACAAGATAGCGGTCATGTACGCAGGGAGGATCATGGAGATCGGATTGACCGTGGAGGTGTTCAGGAACACGGCACATCCGTATACGTCAGGGCTCCTGGGATCGTTCCCCTCCATAGAGGGGGAGAAGTGCCGGCTGGTCTCGATACCCGGGTTCCCGCCGGACCTCGTCAACCCGCCTTCAGGTTGTCCCTTCCACCCGAGATGCCAGTACGCGCAGCCCGACTGCTCCAAGATCGTCCCGCCGGGAATCGAGCTGGAGCCAGGACACATATCTTACTGCCTATACGCCAAGGAGCTACAGCCCAAACTCGGGAAGGTGTGTCGCATATGACGGTCGGGACCAACGTCGTAATCAAGGTCACGAACCTCAAGAAGTACTTCGAACTTGCTCGAGGTTTCCTCAGTCTCGGCGAGACCGTATACGTCAAGGCCGTGGATGACGTCAACTTCGAGATACATGAGGGAGAGATACTGGGCTTGGTCGGGGAGAGCGGGTGCGGCAAGACCACGACGGGCAGGCTCCTCACGAGGCTGGAGGACCCCACGGGCGGGTCGGTGTTCTTCCAGGGAAGGGACATCGCGCTTCTAGAGCAAGACAACCTCAAGGTCTTCAGACGAAACATCCAGATGGTCTTTCAGGACCCGTACGAGAGTCTGAACCCGCGCACGACTGTCGTCAACACAATCATGGAACCCCTGATCAACCACCACATAGGTGGCAGCTACGAGGGCCGAGTCGAACTGGCCATCAAGGCCCTGGAGGACGCTGGCCTAGCGCCCGCCAAGGAGTACCTCAACCGGTTCCCTCATGAGCTTAGCGGAGGGCAGAGGCAGAGGGTGTCAATCGCCAGAGCGCTCGTCATCAACCCGAGAGTTATCATCGCGGACGAGCCAGTGTCCATGCTCGATGTGTCCATCAGGGCGGGCGTGCTCAACCTCATGCTGGACCTGAGGGACAAGTACAACATACCATACCTATTCATCACGCATGACATAGCCGTCGCGAGGTACGTGAGCGACAGACTGGGCGTCATGTACCTCGGCCGAGTGGTCGAACTCGCCGAGACGGACAAGGTCATCTTCGAGGCGAAACACCCGTACACGCGGGCATTGCTCTCGTCTGTCCCTGTGCCCGACCCCGAGCATAAGCACGGCAGAATACAGATCAAGGGGGAGATACCAAGTGCGACGAACGTTCCCCTCGGGTGCAGGTTCAGGCCAAGATGCCCGTTCAGCTTCAACGAGTGCGGCTGGGATGGAAAGGACTTGGCCTCCTGGCTGCTCCAAGAGGAGAAGATGATGTCCCCCGAACACCCCATGAAGGCTCACATACAGGAGGTGGAGCCGAACGGGTTCTCGCTGATCCTCAAGATCAAGGAAGGGATGGATTCGAAAAAGGTCTTGGAATACATGGAGTCGAAGGTGTCGGAGCTCAAGGACAAGATGCCCATGTTCCAAGCGGTCCACGCAGTCAGCGTCGTCGAAGCGGACAGAGAACTGGTCCTGCGCACGAAATCGGTTCCGGTCCCCGCGGACTACGTCGCCAAGGAGCTCCAGGAGAAGGTGACTGAGACCGCGGACTTCAGGAGCAGGGGGCACCCGCTCTATGGGATCATTCTCGACGCAAAGGTCTCCGGCTCCACCGTCGTACTGACTGTGGGACAGGACTCGCCCCAGCGCGCTGAGGAGGAGGCGACCAAGGCCGAAACGACCGAGGGCTTCATCAGGGACTTCATCAAGGGCCTGGTCAGGAACGGCTATTCCGAGTTCAAGGGTGCGGGGAAGGTCACAGGCGAGCCCGGGAATGTGGTAGTCTCCTGTAGGCCGGCCAAGCTCACCCCGGCGAGGGTCGCCCAGGAAGCCGCCGAGCTCATCACGAAGGAGATGTTGATGAACCCGAAGTCAGGGTTCCACAACCTGTTGCTCATGCCGAAGGTTGTAGGGAGTTCCGTCCGGGTGCGGCTGTGCTCCGGAGGGGAGAAGTGGAAGGAGTTCAAGAAAGAGGCGCAGGAACTCTTCGCCCGCAAGGGTGACGAGGGCAATCTAGCTGCAAGGGCGGTCGGGCACGCGGAGACGAAGTGGGTCAAGGGGCCCAAGGAGGCGGTCGTTATCAGCTCGGAGCAAGTGGTCGAGCCGCCGTTGATAGACGTTGGCGGAGGCCACATGGTCGCGTGCTACCTGTTCAAGGGACAGGCAAAGTGACGCGGATCGACTTCGGATAGGCGGAAGAATGGCAATCTTCGAGAGGGTAAAGAAGCATTGGGTCACCGTTGCTCTGTATCTGGCATTATCGCTCTTCTTCCTCAGTGCTTGCTTAGTGTCCGCCAACACATACGGCGCGATAGCGCAGGCGCAGCGAGACATCGGGCTCCAAAACCCCGAGCACCATGCCGAGATAGTCCAGCACGGGAACCTCAACATATCCTTCAGCATCCAGCTGCACAACCCTTCGAGATACACGCTGCACATCAACTGGCTGTCTTGGTCCGCCGCGCTCATGAACGTGTCCAGCTCTGACAACAAGAGGATCTCGCTGGGAGAGAACTACTTCGGGCCGACGCGATACCTCGAGGTGCCCGCAAAGACCACGGTCAACTATACATTCTGGTCCAAAATCTCGGATCCAGGCGTGCTCGCGAAGCTGTCCGGGTACGTCAACTACGCCAACGGATTGGGAGGCAACTACACTCTGGAAACCCTGCCCTACGATCAAACGTTCCTCGTGATGCTGTTCATCGGCGAGTTCGAGCACGAGAGTCTCAGGGACGCGTATCTGAACGAGCTGGTCACGGTCAGCCTGAGCTACTCGTCCGCGGAGGGGGTTGCGTGAAGCTCTCCAGGGACGATATGATCAAGTTGGCGCTCACTTCCTTCATCAGCGCCCCGCCCATCGCCTTCATGTCCTTCGAGTTCATGTTCCCGACAATCTCGACCCCGTCGTTCGGGAAGAGCCTGCTGGCTGTGTTCCTGCTATCCATCCTGACCGGGATCCCGTCGGGGTACCTCACCAGACGCACTGACCTTGCGATGACCTCGGTCTTCCTCTACACGGCAGCCGGGTACCTACTTGCGGTGGTGTTCTACTCGGTTCCGTACACGATTTACGACCTGCAGCAAGTGCTCCCCGACATCTACTACGCCATGTTCTTCAGGTTCACGATGATCCTTCTCTTCCTGTTCGTCCTGGGCGGGTTCCTGGGGACCCTGTTCGGGCAGATGGTCAGGGACTGGATCAAGACGGAGGAGACCAGCATGACCTTCGAGAACGCTCGGAAAGGGTAGGACCTACCACAACGCGCACCCGACTTCTCCGGCGATGTCATATTACACATCTACCTGCGTCACGATCACCAGAGGACGCAGAGCGAGGCGAGGCAAATGACAAAGAGGAAGATCATCGAGATAGACGAGGACAAGTGCACGGGCTGCGGAGCGTGCGTCACGCAGTGCGCCGAGGGCGCCCTGCAGATCGTAGATGGAAAGGCGAAGGTCGTGAACGACGTGTTCTGTGACGGCTTGGGAGCCTGCATAGGCGAGTGCCCTGAGGATGCATTGAGGATCGTCGAGCGGGAAGCCCCTGGATTCGATGAGGTGGCGACAGAGAAGCATCTCTCGAAG
>Ga0315286_10004860_pt1 | contig 12905 bp, 7 predicted proteins | sample YL17G10_0_MG_FD_205038 | JGI IMG/M metagenome (GOLD analysis project Ga0315286, IMG submission 205038) | Sediment microbial communities from Yellowstone Lake, YNP, Wyoming, USA - YL17G10_0 | ecosystem: Environmental > Aquatic > Freshwater > Lake > Sediment | place: USA: Wyoming | collected... | reverse complement strand
CGTTGCAAGAGCACCAGTATAAGCATAGTATGTAGAAGTGCTTGAGGATGAAGAGGAGGATAAAACGAGCGCATATTTTGTATTTATATTCAATGTATAAGCCGGGCTCATATTGGTAATTAAATAATTAATGTTGGTATCTATATTGCTTGCAGAAATTGTTCCTGAAGAAAGAACAGATCCCGTGGGCTGGTTATTTGCGTTAACCGCGTACAGTTTTACAGAAATATCGCCCTTGGTCCCTGTATTATATTTCAAACGGATATTCAGTCTCGAAAGGATGTATCCAGCATCATCAGCATGGAATGTCATTCCTATTTGATATGTTGAGCCAAAGCCAGATGCGCTAAGTGTTTTGCTATAATCAAAAACTTCCTTTACGAAATACTGAGCGCCCTCCAGAATCCCGTTTATTTTCTGATAGTATCCTTTCGTGTTCGTGCCACTTTCAATGGTCAATGTACTAGGTATTTTATCAATAGGAGGATATTGACTAATTGGATAAGTATATCTGCCCAAACTTGCCTTGCAAACGCCGAGTCCTACATCTAGGGGTAATGTTCCCGTGGAATCACGATAAAGAGTTGTATAACCATTGACTGCGACTCCTATAAAATAGAATTTACCAGCCGCGAGCACTATATTGATATTTCCTGTATTTTTCCAGCTAGGTTTTGTTTCTGTTGATAGCGAATATTCTTGGCTCTGCCAAATTTTATACATACCTGTAGCATTGGCAGAGGTTTTCATATTATTCCATCCTTCATAGATGAAAAACCTATAATTTATATTCGTCCTTGCACGGAAATATTGCTGAATTTTTGTGATAGTGTAAGTCTGCTGAACTTCGTATATGTTTCCTCGTTGATAATATGTTGATGATATACCCGAATTCTGAGTATCCACAGTTTGTCCAGAACCGCCACATGCAAAATTACTAGATGCCAGCGGTTGTATGGAACTACTGAGGGGATCCATAACAGTGTCGTCTGCCTTCACCGACCAATTGACGGCATTGAATATAGTCAGCACAAAAAGCACTGAACAGAAGATGGCCAATATTTTTTTTATACTCTCACACAATATTTCCATGTATTTTCCCCCCTCGCTCGCCCTACCGATTCGCATGATGCCTTATGAATTTATCGCATTATGTTCGACTTCATTGAAAAGTATTACTTTCATCAAAACTCAAAATAATAATAATATTAATAATACTTTTATTATTGTTTTATATTAGCCTGGATTTTCGCGAACTCTAATCATCATAACAATATTATGATTTAATATCGATCGGGTAATCTTGTTTATCTCGATAATGTCGGATATCCGGGTCCCCTCCCATTATCCGGTACTGATTACTACCGACCCCCCAGACACATGCAATGGCGGCCCCTCACCGGCTTGGGTGCATACATCTCCGTCGATGGACTGAGACATCTTGAGGTTCAACTCCAAAACCTGGCCTTCATTAGAAAAGTATTAGTAATCATAATGCCATAACGAAGAACCATGATAGACCCCGAGGACTTCTTCCGCAATCCCAAGAACCTGAACCAGCGTCGATACGAGGCCCTTCGCGCATACATCCTCGAAAAACTTCCCGCCGTCGAGGTCGGTACCCGTTTCCATTTCTCCACGGGTTACATCCGTGTACTCGCGACGCTATTCCGTCAGGGCCGACTCCCCGAGTTCTTCGCGGACCTTCCAATCGGTCGACGGAAAGCCCCTCAGAACATGGACCTCGCTGAGAGGATTCTAGAGCTGCGCAAGCAGAAGCAATCGGTCTACGACATCGCCCGCAAACTGACCTCTGACGGACATCCGATAAGTCACAATAAGGTGTGGACTGTACTCAAGGAAGCGGGCATGGACAGGCTCCCCAAGCGCAAGGCCGCCGAAAAGAAGGTCATACCCAAGCTGCATCCGCCCGTCGCCGATGTTCATGAGATGAACCTGACCATAGGCCGGTCCATCCCGTGCCAGGCGCCGTTGCTTTTCCTGTTCGCTCCGCTGCTAGTTAAGCTGGGCTTTCCGGACACCGTCGAGAAAGCCCGTTATCCTGGTTCATCCATGATCCGGGGGTCTAACTTTCTCCTCTCTCTGCTGTCGCTCAAGCTCCTCTCCCGCGACCGGAAGAACCAGGTCATGCTCATCGCAGAGGAGGAGGCCTTCGGCTTCTTCGCTGGCCTCAATGTCCTTCCAAAGACGACGGCGCTGTCCGACTATTCCTTCCGCACCGGTCCCAGACCCAACCGGTTCCTGCTGGAGAAGTTCATCGAGGGCCGGGAACGGATGAGAGCCTATCCGTCCCTGTCCTTCAATCTCGATTTCCATGCGATACGGCACTATGGGGAACCGGAGAAATCGTTCCTCGAAAAGGACTATGTCCCTCGCAGGAGCCAGTCCGTCCCCGCCGTGATAACGGCTTTCGCCCAGGAGGAGCGGTGCCGTGAGATGGTCTATTCCAATGCGAACATCCTCAAGAACGAGAAGGCGGACGAGGTCCTGCGCTTCGTCGATTTCTGGAAGGAAACGACCAAAAAGATTCCCGAGGAGCTGGTCTTCGATTGCCGCATGACAACACACAAAGGGCTCGCAAAGCTCGACGACAGGAACATCTGCTTCCTCACACTGAGGGAGCGACGAGCAAAGGAGATCCGTCGTGTCCAGGCCCTGCCACCAGAGAGCTGGACACGGGTGGAACTGGATATCGAGGACAGGAAATGGAAGACACCGCGCATACTTGACGAGAGAATCGAGATCCCGGATTTCCCAGGGACCATACGCCAGATCGCGGCGCTGGACCTGGGAAGGGAGGAGCCTACCTTCCTGCTCACCAATGATACCCGTCGAGGAGCAGCGGCCCTATTGAACCGCTATGTGCGCCGGACCCACATCGAGAATTCGATCTCGGAGCAGGTGCACTTCTTCCATGTGGATGCGCTGTCGAGCTCCGTTCGCATCAAGGTGGACCTGGATGTAGTTCTGAGCGTCGTCGCCAGCGGGTGCTACAGATGGCTTGCACGACAACTGAGGGGTTTCGAGAACGCGACTGCGCAAACCATCTGGAACAACATCCTCAATCGTCCAGGCTCGGTCCTCATCACGAAGGACGAGGTCGTTCTCAAGGTGAGACGCTTCCGATTTGCACCCGTCCTACTAGAATCGAAAGTCTCAAGTGACAGTACGAAGATACCTTGGCTGGGAGACCGTGCGATTAGATTGGAGATCACATAATGATGTCGAAATGTTATGTGGGTTTGGCCTCGCGAAAATCCAGGTTAGAAGGCCAATATAATGACATTAGAAAGCATATAGAGCAGAAGAACAATTGGAAAGTCGTAAGAATATACAAAGATCCTGGGTTATCTGGGGCCAATCTGGAACGCCCTGGATTGCAGAAGATGTTGCTCCATGCTAAGTCTAGGGCGATAAATATTTCTAATTAAATCTTAAATTGGACTCCGACGACCATCCCCAGCCGGTACAACTATATATAGAATAATTGCATGAACCTACAAGAAAGTTCAATATGCTCAAATATCCTTCTAGAACCAAGACCCTTACTCCTCCCGCAGATTTGAGGTGGCGTCCATGAGCCAGTCGATAGTAAGATCGTGTGCATTCTTTTCGATCGTCCTTCTCTTGATGTGCGCCTTCGGCCCGTTCTGTTTCACGACCGGTGCGACCAAAGATGTTCCGAGATCGCCACAGCCGATGGTGAGCTCCCCCTCAGGAAATGGCCCGTATACTGTTGGCTATATCGACGATACCATCCTTTTCACAACAAAGGCATACAACACCGTTGTCAGGATTTACTACCCTGCGAACTCGAGCGGCGTGAACACTGGCGTGAACCGGTCCAATGCCCCCTATCCCTGCATCAACTGGTTCCCAGGGACCGGCGGTGACCACACAAGCTATGGCAGCTATCTGATACAGATGGCATCCTGGGGCTTCCTCGTGGTGGCATGGGACATCAGCGTGAGCGACTGGCCGAACAACGGCAACGTCTCGGACCTGAACGAGCTCCTGAACCATCTCGAGCTTCGCAACGCCACCCCGGCGGACAAGCTGGCCAAGATGATAGACAAGGAGGCCTTCGGGCTTGCTGGCCATTCCGCAGGCGGCGGCTTGACCTTCGCTGACGGGTCACAGGTCGCGAGGATAAAGGTCGCCGTCACGTTCGCCGCGGCGATGAGCGATGGGGTCGTGGATGGCTACGGCCCCGGTTGGACGAACAAGAAGATCCTGATGCAGGTCGGGTCGCAGGACGCCACATACAAAGGGGCCTCCGAATATGCCAAGGACAAGCTGACCGGTGTCCACAACTTCGTGGAGGTGTGGGGCGCGGACCACCAGAGCTGGCAGAACGTGCCATACCTGTTCCACGCGTTCTTCCTTTATTGGCTCGACAAGCAGACCGCATACTTCCCGTACATCTACGGCCCCGACACGGTGAACGATTTCCTTGCCAACATCTACGACCTGCTGTTCTTGTACAACTCGACCCACTTCTTCCCGCCGAAGGTGAACAGCATATCGGCCGATCCGCTCACGGTGGACCAGGACAGCCAGGTGGACTTCAACGCCAGTATGAGCGGATACTATCTGAAGGGAAACAACCAGTGCCTGTTCCAATGGGACTTCAATAACGACGGGACCTTCGAGTACAGCTCGAAGGACGGCCCGGCCACGAACTATACGTATTCAGTTCCCTCGACGTACACGGTGAACTTCCAGTACGCCCTGGGCAATGTGCTGAATGTAAAGCCCTCGGCCCCGCTGATGATCAACGTGAAGAACGTCCTCCCGATCGCCGTCGCGGGCCCCGACATCGCTGTCAAAGAAGACGTAACGGTCGAGTTCGACGGGTCGGGCTCCCACGACACACCCTCGGACAACAACACGCTCCAGTTCAAATGGAGCTTCGGGGACGGGGCCAAAACGGATTACGGGACCAGCCCCAAGGCCTCGCATGCTTACACGAAGCCAGGCCTCTTCAAGGCGGTCCTCTCCGTCACAGATGTCAATGCAGGCGTGGGGACGGCGAGCATCAATGTCAATGTCACGAACGTCCCGCCCGGGGCCAGCACGGGAGGGGACCTCACGGTCAACGAGGACCAGGCCATCACGCTCACCGGCACCGGAACGGATACGCCCAGCGATACCGCAGGCCTCCTGTTCAAGTGGGACCTCGGTGACGGGAACAGCACGGACTGGTCGTCGACAAAGGATTGCCCGGCCAGTTACCCGAAGGCGGGCAACTACACTGCGACCATCCATGTCAAGGACATCCACGGGGCAGAGGTCACCTCGAGCCTCGTCGTGCATGTCAACAATGTCGCCCCGATGGCCCTTATCCAGGAACCGGCGGACGGGGACACGAATCTCGAGGACGATATTGTTTCGTTCTCTGGGAGCGGCACCGATACACAGTCGGACACGGCCCTGGGCCTCCAGTACCTCTGGGACTTTGGGGATGGGAAGGGCTCGGGCTGGACCAATGTCCCGACGGCGACCCATACATACACCAAGGGCGGGGGGGTCTTGGTCAAGTTCACGGTTAAAGATGACGACGGCGCCACCGACATCCAGCAGTTGTCGATCACCATCACCAACCCGGCCCCGGTCGTGAAGATCGACAGCGAGCTGAAGAAGGCGCCCAATGAGGATGAGGTCGTCCAGTTCCACGGTTCGGCCACAGACACGGCCTCAGACATGGCCAAGCTCAGCTATGTCTGGGACCTCGGCGATGGCACGAACGCCACAGGACCATACGCGAACCACAGCTATCCACAGGCCAAGACATACACCGTCACATTGACAGTGACCGACGACGAAGGCGCAAAAGGAACGGCCTCTGTCCAAATAACGCCTGTGAACGTCAAGCCCGTGGCCAAGGTCACTGCCAACAAGACCACCGTGAAGGTCAAGGAGACCATCTCCGTCTCGTCCAACGGTTCGACGGATACGAAGTTCGACCTGGCGACCTTGACGTTCAGCTGGAACTTTGGGGATGGTTCCACCTCGACGGACATGAACCCGACGCACATATATACGACCGCCGGGCCCAAGACCGTGACGCTCACGGTGACAGACAATGATGGCGCCACCGCGGCGCAGACAGTCGCCATAACGGTCCAGGCCGCTGGGGGTGGCGGCGGAGGAGGCGGGGGCGACGACGGAAAGGGCGGAGTGTCCAACCTCCTCATTGCATTATTGGTCGTCCTAGTGGTCGTCGTTGTCGTGATCCTGGTCCTTGTGATGTTCCTTCGCAAGAAAAAGGCGGCAAAGGCCGATGCCCCGCCAATGGCCGTTGCGAGGCCTCCTGACGCACCGACAACGCTACCCGAGAACCCGAAAGAAACGCCTCCGGCGCCGACGATAACTGAGAAAAAGGTAGAAATGCTAAAGGAGGGCCAGCCAGGACCTGCAGCGGAGCCGAAAAAGCCCTAGTTATCTATTAAGGCCTCTTTTTCTTTTATTCTCTTTCTTATCTCCTCGATGGCCTCACGGGCATGTCTCGCGATCGGTGGTTCATCATCAAGCATCATCGTCAGATGTTTCACACATGCTGCATCGCCGATGGCTGCCAGCGCGACGACCGCGCTCCTGCGCACGAACCGGTTCTTGTCCTCGAGCATCTCTATCGAAAGGGGCACGGCCCGCTCGTCACCCAGCCGGGCCAGGGCATCGACCGCGGCCCCGCGCACATAGCGGTCCCTGTCCTTCAATCGGCCCGCTATCAATTCGAAATTCCTCTTGTCCTTCTTGAACCCGAGGGAATCGACCGCCGATTTCCTGACCGCGCCGAATCGGTCCTTGAGGGCGCTGACCAGCAATCCCGTGGTCCTGGGGTCATCTATAAAACCAAGGGACTCCGCGGAAGCGCTCCGGATCCACATATCCTCGTCGTTAAGGGTCCTTGCAAGGGCGTCGACGGAAGCGTATCCGCCGATGTTCGCCAGTATATCGATGGCAGCCAGACGGAAGGACCAATCGGACTCATCCAAGGCCTCGATCACAATCCGCTCCGCGGCTTTGTTGTTCAAACCCACCCTAGCCAAGGCCATGACAACGCTAAGCCGCACAGTGTCCTCCGGATGGTGGGCCAGCTTCACGATGGCAGGAACGGCCTTGGGATCCCCGAGCTCCCCAAGGGCCTCTAATATATTGTAAAGGACCCGTGAGTCCTTCTCCACCTTCAATCGTTCAATCAACGGCCCGACCGCACGCTTGTCCCCCGTCTTTCCGAGGGCTTCCGCTGCTTCGGCCCGGGTGCTTGTGAAGGTTGCAGTAAGGCCGGTCAAATCATTCTCACTCAGCTTTCGCTTGTGGATGAATACCTCGACCTCGCTATTGGGATGGCCCTTCGCTTCCAATGCGCACGACACGAGCGTTTCCCTCGTGAACGGGTAGATGACGTCCTCCAACCTTTCGGAGAATTTGAACACAAGTTCTGGTGCCCGTTCATCCTTCATCAAGAGTAGAAGGAATAGAAGCGCTGTGCGTTTGGAACTGGTGGTCCCCTCCGATTTCACCATCCTCACAACATCGTCCGTGATCGTGCGGTCGTCTATCCGCGCCAAGGCCACGATAAATGGAAGCGCGAGAGATCCATCGGAAAGCTTTTTAACTATCTCGAAAATCCTTTGTGTGGATTCTGGGCTCCCGATGGAAGATAGTGCGGTCAATGAATCGACGAGATGTGGCGAAGATGTCTTTAACATCTTGTGCAGGCTGTGGATGGCCCTGTCGTCGCTTAGTTCCCCAAGGGCATAGATGCAATTATGAACTAATTTTTCGTCGCTCCTATCAAGGGCTTTCAATAAAGGCTTGACGGCGGGATCTCCGATGTCATTGAGCACGCCATTGAGATGCTGGAACAGGTTATCGTCGTCATCCACCCCTAGTTGCTCGATGATCCCCGGAACGGCTCTCTCGCCCATGTCCATGAGCGCGCCCCATTCCTTTCGGATGATGTGAACCTTGACTCTTTGGATATCGTTCTTGGGCATCCAGCCTAGATTCTCTAGGGCCTTGAGGGCCGCCAACCGGACCTCTCTTTTCTTGTCATCGAGCAGTGGCTCGAGGTCGTCGATGACTTCGGGATGATCCATATCGCCGAGGGTCTCCACTGCCTCGGCCCTTATTTTCCAGTCGCTCTGGGCCTTGAGGGCCTCGATGAGACCGGCAAGGTCCTTTTTGGCCTTCAGCTTCTTTACGTTTGGGGACAGCCAGGGAGACATCCTTGGATCACCAAGATTGTGAGGAAAAGGACTTTGTACGCAATAAAATCTCGCTGGGAAATCCGAGGGCATTCTCTCACAGTCGAAAAATGAAATAGTATATATACATTGTATCTACATCCCCGGTTTCGAGGGGGTATTCGAAGCGCTGCATCAATCCGCAGTAGATTGCCCCCAACTTAACGAGGTGATGGCATGAAAATGTGCCCCAAGTGCAGGACACTTCTGAAAAGTGAGATGAAAGAGATATACAACGGGGTGTTCGCCAAGGTCACGGTCTGCCCTCGGTGCGAGGATGGCGGGACGCTGGACATCCAGAACGGGAACGGCGAGCTGTTCCTGAGAAAGGCCTTCAAGGCCGGTGGGTCCCTAGCCGTCAGGTTGCCGAAGGAGATCGTGGACACGCTGGGTATCTCCGAGGGGAGCGAGATAAATTTCTTCGTTCACCCCAACGGGATACTGATCAAGGCGAACGGCCACAGCAACGGACTGACGCAGAAGCAGGCGTGAGGACCCGGATGCAAGTTGCAGTCCTCGCGCATGAATGCGAAAGCAGGCAGGTAGACCAAAAGAGGAATCGTCCTTGGAAATGACAGACAGTGGACATCGGGCCCAGTCGTTAGGGCCCGGGCCAGGAGGAAGGTGAGGCCATGCCAGATAGGGACCTTGCCGAAGCCTCCGGGCTGGCAGCATGCCCCGAGTGCGGGCACATGAACCCCGTCAACGCACCGGTGTGCACCCAGTGCGGGATGGAGCTCTATCTCGAAGAGCTCGGGCCCGATAACTTCGAGGAGTTCGACGAGGGGGCCCACGACGAGGGCCCCGAGGCGGAAGGCTTCGAGGAGGTCATAGCAGAGGACGAGGGCCCGGCGACCGACATGGGAGGCGTGCCCAGGGGTATGGCGAGGGCCGTCCCGGGAAGGCCGCCTCTTGCCCCGCCGCCGAGAATGGTACCGCCGCCGGGGCCGCCCAAGGGGATGCCGCAGGCCCGGCCCCAGCCCGGCACGCCGCCCGCGGCCATGCCGCAGGCCCCTGCCAAGCCCGAAGCCCCCGTCGACTACATGGTCAAGCGTGAAGAAATCATGCGCAAGTTCACGCTCTACCTCTTCGTCCTGGGCATCATCAGCCTCGGGCTGTCCTATGCCATCTATCCCATGATGGCCCTGGCCGGCCAGTACAGCACCGCGTGGGGTGGTGCGGTCATAATCGACCTCGCGGTCATGGGGGTCCTGATATTCTTCGCCATGTATACAGGCCGTCTCGTCGAAAAAAGCCCCGACAAGACGACCGTCATCGAGGAGAAGAACCTGGGCAGGATCAACCTCGGCATAGGTGCCCTGCTGTTGATATTCGTGATCCAGGTGTTCGGCATTCACAGGGCCATCCCTGGCATCCCTGACCCGGGCAACTACAACTCTGGCTGGTCGTTCCTCTACATGATATTGGCCTTCCCGGGCATCGCGATGCTCGCCAGGGGGCTTTACTCCATGCGCGAGAAGCTTTCCTATTTCAAGGTCTGGAGGTTCGGGCTCTGGCTCACGGTCCTGGCCCCGGCGACCGGCGCCATCGATGCCCTGTCGCCGCTGGCCTTCCCGAGCGGGGGGACCATCCTCAACTACCAGCCCTACTTCGCATCTTCGATATCGGCCCTGTTCATAATCATCGTGGTCATAGCGTTCGGCATGAGGCAGCGCCTCGGCGAGATGTACAAGACATTGGAGGCCGAGACCAAGCGCGGCGAGGACCTATTCAAGAGCGGCCGGTACCGCGAGGCCATGGAGACCTTCGATAGGGCCATAGACGAGGGCCACGAGCTCTTCTCGCAGTACTTCTACGACCCGGACAGCCCGCGCATGTCCGCTGTGAGGCTCCCGTCCCAGTACGGCATCCCGTGGCTGCGCAAGGGCGACATCTTCGTCCAGATGCGCAAGCCCAGGAAGGCCATAGCCATCTACGATGTCATCATCGAGCTGGACCCCAGGAACGAGGTCGTCTGGAACCGAAAGGGCGAGGTCCTGTTGTCCATGGGCAAGTTCCAGGACGCCATCGTGTGCTTCGACCAGGCCCTGTCGTCCGTGCCGGGATACACCAAGGCCTCCCAGAACAAGCAGAAGGCCTCGATCATGCTGCAGAGGGTCGCGGCCGCCCTCACCAACCCGGACATGAACCCCGAAGACATTGTAGAATTAGAGAGGTGATTTCCCGTGGCCGAAGAATTCAAGACGGTCCATGACACGATCCACGGGTCCATCAAGGTCGACGGGGTCCTCCTGGAGCTCATGGAGACGCCGGAGGTCCAGAGGCTCCATGCCATTCGCCAGCTGGGCTTTGCATATCTGGTGTTCCCCGGGGCCAACCACACGCGCTTCGAGCACTCGCTGGGGACTTCGCATGTCGCCAAGCGCATGGCCCGGGAGCTGGGCTTAAAGGACGACGAGGACACGATGATCCGAGTCGCCGGGATGCTCCACGACCTGGGCCACGGGCCTTACAGCCACACGCTCGAGTACCTGCACCACCAGCACAACGGCCTCGACCACATGGAGATCACGAAGGGCGTCATAACCGGCGATGTGGAATTGTTCGAGGCCGAGGGCAGAAAGAAGGGATCCCGGGGCGCCAAGGGGACTACGGACGTCCACGCCGAGGCCATGCTCGACGGGGAGCGCAAGGCCGGCCGCATACCGTCCATACTCGAAAAGCACGGCCTGGACCCGGAGGACGTGGCGGGCCTCATCACAGGACCGTTGCCCAACGACGACGGGACATTGGACGTCTTCACGACGGCACGCTCGTCGCAGACGGTCTTTTGCACCCGGCGCTACCTGAACGAGTGCATCCACGGGCCTCTAGACGCGGACCAGGTGGACTTCCTACTTCGGGACGCGCACTACACGGGCGTGGCCCACGGGGTCTTGGACGTGGACCGGCTCATGCAGACGCTGACGATTCACAACAACGAGCTCGTTGTGGACAAAAGCGGCGTGAACGCCGTCGAGGGCATGATGGTGGCCAGGGCCCTGATGTACTCCTCGGTCTACTTCCATAAAACCGTCAGGATCGCCGAGGTCATGCTGTCGCGGGCCGTCGAAAGGCTGGACCCGACCGAGGATGACCTTGCGGCCATAGCGCGCATGGTGGACATGGACCTGCTGCACTATCTCGAGGCCCAGGGCGGGCTGGCGGCGTCCATGGTCAAGGCCCTGAAACTGAGGCATCTTTACAAGGCCGCCTACGTGGCGACACGCGAGGAGCTCAACGGCAAGGACCGGGGCGAAAAGGAGGACGATTCCAGCCTCGAGGCCCTGCAGGAGCTCGAGGACATAGGGCGCCGGCGCGACAGAGAGGACGAGATCGCGCGGCGCGTGAGCGCCCCCGAGGGGATGGTTGCCATAGACATCCCGGCCAAGGAGGTCGTCCTATCGGAGCCGCGGATACACAAGACCGGCATACTGATACTCGACAAGGGCAAGGTAAGGCCGCTCGAGAAGTTCACACCATTGGCCCGGGCCCTCGAGCTTCGGCCGGTACCGTCCTGGATAGTCATGGTCTCGTGCGCGAAGAAGTATCGGGACGCGGTGGCCAAGATGGCCCCGAAGATTTTATTCGACAAATGAGCGGCGCTATCGCTCATCCAATGAAATTATAGGAAATCGAGGGCCTTAGTGCGTGAAGGTCTCGCCCTTTTCGAAGTTGTCCTTGACGTACTTGATTATCATGTCACGGTTCCGGCGCAGGTGGGACTCGAACCAGATCTTGACTATGTCCGAGACGACCTCCCAGATCTTGGTCATTTTTGCCTTCTCGACAGGCGAGTCGTAGATGATGTTCTGGGCGAAGATTCTCTTCCAGCCGGAGTACTTGTAGTAGTGCTCTCCGTCGCAGTACTCGAACACGACCCGAAGGTGCAGTGTCTTGTCGACCACGTAGAAGCGGGCCTCGATCTTGTCGCCAATCCTGCCGCCCTGCTGGGTCTTGTCGGTCAGCGAGATGGTGTCCAGGGCCGCGAGGTTGAACGACTCCTTGAAGTGCCATGTCTCGGGGTAGTTCTCGAAGGTGGCGAATTCATTGGGGGACGGCTCGGTCGTGAAGTGGACTTTGATCCTGTCGAAGCGGATCCAGATGTTCCAGAAGAACTCGATGAGCTCCTTGGTTATCTCGACCTTCTGGCTGTTGAGCTTGTCCATGTCCTCGATGATGACATTCTTCATACTGTCAAGCTCTTGGTCCAACTGTGCAAAGATGTCTTCTGGCATTGGCACCACTCGATTGAGGATATAATCAAGGGTATTTAAATAATTTATCAGAAGTTGTAATACAAGTTAGACATGAAATTGTGGTCCAATGCACCGTCTAATACTTGTTCCCGCACTTGGGGCAGACCGTGTCCGAGGCCTTGTTCATCTTGCCGCACATCGGGCACTGGTGTAATGTCGCCTCGTTCTTTGATACCGCGGGAGGCAGCGGCGGCGGAACGCCAGACCTTGACTGTGGCATCGGTGGCGGCGGCGCTTGTGGCATCATCCTCGGGGGCGGCGCTGCCGGCATGGGTTGCGGGGCCTGGCCGCTCTGCGGTGGCGGTGTCTGCGACCACGCTGAGGGCTGGCTCTGGGGCGCCTGGCCAGGCGGGGTTGGGGGGGGGCTGAGCAC
>Ga0315286_10004859_pt1 | contig 12906 bp, 11 predicted proteins | sample YL17G10_0_MG_FD_205038 | JGI IMG/M metagenome (GOLD analysis project Ga0315286, IMG submission 205038) | Sediment microbial communities from Yellowstone Lake, YNP, Wyoming, USA - YL17G10_0 | ecosystem: Environmental > Aquatic > Freshwater > Lake > Sediment | place: USA: Wyoming | collected... | reverse complement strand
TCGCCGCGTCGATGGAGGCGCGCTTGAAAGCCTTGGCACGGCCGGCGAAGCTCGCGTGGTTCGAGCGCTTCCAGGCAACGACAAACTCGGTGCCGGCGACACTCGATCTCGGACTAGCCAGCCTGACGAACTTCCGGCGTTAGGGCTCGAACCAGCCGCGTCGACTACGACTTCTTCTTGCTGCGCCGGGAGGCCGCTGCCATCGAGTGCTGCGCGACGTAGTGCGCAGCCACGTCATCGCCGGCGCTCGCCGCACGGTGAATGCCTTCGATGATCATCTTCTCGGCGCGTTCGGTGCCGACCCAGTTCACGATCGTGACCCACTTGCCCTTCTCCAGGTCCTTGTAGTGCTGGAAAAAGTGCGCGATCTGGTCGACGAGCGTGATGGGCAGGTCCTTGTACGACTTCACCCCTGAGTAGAACGGGTGGAGCTTGTCCACCGGCACGGCGATGATTTTCTCGTCATCACCGGCCTCGTCCTTCATCAGCAGCGCACCGACGGGACGGACCCGCACGATCGCGCCGGCCACGATGGGACTCGGCACCACGACGATCACGTCGACCGGATCGCCGTCGCCCGAGAGCGTGTGCGGGATGAAGCCGTAGTTGCCCGGGTAGAACATCGCGGTGTTGAGGAAGCGGTCGACGCGCAACGCACCCGATTCCTTGTCGAGTTCGTACTTGACCGGTACGCCGCCCTGCGGAATCTCGATCAGGACGTTGATGTCGCTGGGCGGGTCGGCGCCGATGCTGATCTTGTTGATGTCCATGGGGGGGGGTTAGGGGTTAGGGGTTAGGGGTTAGGGGTTAGGGGTTAGGGGATAGGGGATAGTCGGAAATCGTGGCTCGAGGTCCAGTGCCAAATTCCACCGTGTGATGAATCTAGGTGAAGCGAATCGGACACAAAATCAGGGTATTCATCGAAGGATCGCTACTGCGTTCCGACTAACCCCTAACCCCTATCCCCTAACCCCTTTCCTCATGGTATTGCGGCGAGAGCTCGTGCACGGCCTCGATCATCGCCAGCGCGTGCTCGGGCTTCACTTCCGGATGGATGCCATGGCCGAGGTTGAACACGTGGCCCGGGCCCTTGCCGTAGCTGGCCAGCACGCGGCCGACCTGCTCGCGGATCTGCGCCGGCGGCGCGTACAGCACGCTCGGGTCGAGGTTGCCCTGCAGCGCGACCTTGTCCTGCACCTTGCGTCGCGCAGCGGCCAGGTCGGTCATCCAGTCGACGCCGAGTGCGTCACAGCCCGTGGCCGCCATGTCGTCCAGCCAGTCACCGCCGCCTTTCGTGTAGAGGATGACCGGCACGCGGCGCCCGTCGGCTTCGCGCGTCACGCCGTCGACGATCTGCTGCATGTAGCGCAGCGAAAACTCGCGGTAATCGGCGGGGGTCAGCGCGCCGCCCCACGTATCGAACACCATGACCGCCTGTGCGCCCGCGGCAATCTGGCCGTTGAGGTACGCAATCGTCGCGCGCGTGATGACGTCGAGCAGGCGGTGCAGCTCCCTCGGCGCGCCGTAGAGCATGCCCTTGATGTGCTCGAAGTTCTTGCTGCTGCCACCTTCGACCATGTACGTGCCGACCGTCCACGGACTGCCCGCGAATCCGATCAGCGGCACGCGGCCCGCGAGTTCGCGGCGGATCGTGCGGACCGCGTCCATCACGTAGCGCAGCTCGCCTTCCGGATCCGGAATCGGCAGCTGGTCGATGTCGGCGGAGGTGCGCACCGGCCGCGCGATCTTCGGACCTTCGCCGGTTTCGAACGAGAGGCCGACCTTCATCGCGTGGGGCACGGTCAGGATGTCCGAGAACAGGATTGCAGCGTCGAGCCGGTACCGGTCGAGCGGCTGCAGCGTCACTTCGCAGGCCAGCTCGGGATTCATGCACAACTGCAGGAAACTGCCCGCTTTCGCGCGCGTAGCGCGGTACTCCGGCAGGTAGCGTCCGGCCTGACGCATCATCCACACCGGTGTGCGGGGAGTGGGCTGGCGCAGCAGGGCGCGCAGCAGCAGGTCGTTCTGCAGCGGTGCGCTCACGGGCGTGCTCCGGCAAAGGACTGGGCAATGGTTCGCTGGATGGCTGCAGCCGCCGCGTGCGGATCGGCGGCATCCCGGATCGGACGGCCGACGACGATGTAGTCGGCGCCGTTGGCAAAGGCCTGCGCGACGTCGACGGTGCGCTTCTGGTCATCCACCGGCTTGTTCTCTACCGGACGAATACCGGGCGTAACGACGAGCAGGCGGTGATCGATGAACTCGCGCAGCAGCGGCGCCTCGAGGCCCGACGACACGACGCCGTCGCAGCCGGCTTCGAGCGCGCGCCGGGCGCGCGAGAGCACCAGCTTCTCGACGTCGACGGTGAAGCCGAGGTCATCGAGGTCGCCGCGGTCGAGGCTCGTGAGCACGGTCACCGCGAGAATCTTCACGTCGCCCTTGGCCGCCGCCGCGGCCTCCATGATGGCCTGGTTGCCGTGGACCGTTGCGAAGGTGACGCCCCGATTGCGCAGCTGCTTGACCGCCGCAGCGACCGTGGCGGGAACGTCGAAGAACTTGAGGTCGACGAAAATCTTCTTGCCACGCGCGACCATCCAGTCGAGCAATTCGAAGTAGCCGCCGGACATGAACAGCTCGAGGCCGATCTTGTAAAAGACGACGGCATCGCCGAGCTGCTCGACGAGCTTGCGCGCCGCCTGCGGGTCCGCGACGTCCATGGCGAAGATGAGACGTTCCCGGTCGGGGATGTTCTTGGGGGTCAAGGCGACACTCCGGAAAAAGCCTGCGAATGCTACCAGACGGACCCCGGGGTCAGGTCCGTTCGGCGGGATTGAACAGCCGGCGGTGCTCGAGGATCGCGAAGCGGTCGGTCATGCCCGCGATGTAGTCGGCGACGGCACGGGCGCGGCCGGGTTCGCCGTCGGCGGCTTCGAGCCTGCGGGCAGCGTCCTGGTGCTCGGTCGGCATCAGGCTGGCCTCGCCGAACATCGCATCGAACAGCTCGCGCACCACCCGCTGCGCCTTCGTCGTCATGCGCAGCACGCGGAAATGCTTGTAGAGGTGGTCACGGAGATAGCGCTTGAGTTCGAGGTGTTCTTCGCGGACGCCATCGCTGAACATGAGCAGCGGCGCCGCACGCGACCGCACCTCGTCCACGCTCTTCGGCGCAGCGCTGGCCAGCGAGGCCGCCGAGGCATCGACGAGGTCATTGACCGTGTAGTCGATCATGCGGCGCACGACTTCGTGCACGAGCCGCCGTCCGCCGAGCTGCGGGTACAGCCCACGCACCAGCTCGAACTGACGACCGAACATGCGGCAGCCGCAGAGGTCCTCGATCGTGATCAGCCCGGCGCGGATGCCGTCGTCGACGTCGTGGTTGTTGTAGGCGACCTCGTCGGCCAGGTTCGCCAACTGCGCCTCGAGGCCCGGCTGCAGACGCTGCAGGAACCGCTCGCCGAGTTCGCCGAGGCTGCGGGCGTTGGCCGCCGAGCAGTGCTTGAGGATGCCTTCGCGCACTTCGAAGGTGAGGTTCAGGCCGGGAAATTCCGCATAGCGCTCCTCGAGCTCGTCCACCACCCGCAGCGACTGCAGGTTGTGCTCAAACCCGCCGAAATCGCGCATGCATGCGTTGAGCGCATCCTGCCCGGCGTGACCGAACGGGGTATGGCCGAGGTCGTGCGCAAGGCAGATCGCCTCGACCAGCGGCTCGTTGAGGCCGAGCGCGCGTGCCACGCTGCGCGCGATCTGCGCCACTTCGAGCGAATGCGTGAGCCGCGTGCGGTACAGGTCGCCTTCGTGATTGACGAAGACCTGCGTCTTGTAGACGAGCCGGCGGAACGCGGTCGAATGCACGATGCGGTCGCGGTCGCGCTGGTACTCGGTGCGATGCCGGGGCGGTGGCTCGGCGAAGCGGCGGCCTCGCGAGGCCGTCGAACGCTGCGCGTAGACCGCGAGTACCGTATCGTCGTCGCTGCCCGACACATGGTTGCCGCCCTGCCCGCTCATGCTGCCACCTCAAAGTGGCCGCGCAGCGTCGCCTGCAATGCGTCGGCCGGATAGTCGCCCGTGACGATGCCTGCACCGAGCTTGCGCAGCAGCACGAGCCGGATACGCCCCTGCAGCACTTTCTTGTCCATGCCCATCAGTTCGAGGGCCCTGGCGGCACCGATGGCCGGCGCCCTGGTCGGCAGTCCGGCGCAACGCAGCAGTTCGCGCACGCGGGCAACGTCGGTCGTGCCGATGTAGCCGAGACGCTGCGAGAGATCCGCCGCGAGCAGCATGCCCAGCGCCACGGCCTCGCCGTGCAGCCATTCGCCGTAGCCGGCCGCAGTTTCGATGGCGTGGCCGAAGGTGTGGCCGAGGTTCAGCAACGCGCGCTGGCCGTGTTCGCGTTCGTCGCCCGCGACGATCCGCGCCTTGATCTCGCACGAACGCCGCACGGCCTGTGCCAGTGCGTCCAGGTCGAGCGCGAGCAACGGGTCGACGTTGGCTTCGATCCATGCGAGAAAATCGGCGTCGTCGATCAAACCGTACTTGATCACTTCGGCAAGTCCCGCCCGTAACTCACGCGGCGGCAGCGTACGCAACGTGCCAAGGTCCGACAGCACCGCGCGCGGCTGGTGAAATGCGCCGATCATGTTTTTGCCACCGGGGTGATTGACGCCCGTCTTGCCGCCCACGGCGGAGTCGACCTGGGCCAGCAGCGTCGTCGGCACCTGCACGAAGTCGATGCCGCGCTGGTAGCAGGCGGCCGCGAACCCGGCCATGTCGCCGACCACGCCGCCACCGAGCGCGACCACGCAGGCATCACGGTTCAGGCGGGCCTCGATCAACGCATCGAACACACGCTCGAGCACAGCCAGCGTCTTGTGCTGCTCGCCGTCGGGCAGTTCGACCGTGCGCACGCGCTTGCCGGCGAGGCCCGCCAGCAGGCGAGCGGAGTAAAGCGGACCGACCGTCTCGTTCGTGACGATGAGGACGTCGCGCGCCGTGACGTGACGGGCCACGAGTGCCGCGTCGTCGAGCAGGTCCTGGCCGATCACGATCGGGTAGCTGCGATCACCCAGATCGATCTGCAGCGTCTGCGACACGCGGCCCGTCATGGCTCGAGCCCGTCCACGCCGAGTTGGCGACAGATCTGGTCGACCACCGTTTTCACCTTGCGACCGTCGGTGTCGACGACGATCTCGGCCACCTCGGTGTAGAGGGGCGCGCGCTGTTCGAACAGGCGCTCGAGCGTGCCGCGCGGGTCGTCGTTGTTGAGCAGCGGCCGGTCATTGCTGCGCCGGGTGCGGGCGAGTTGCTGGTCCACGGACGTCCGAAGATACACGACACGGCCGCGGGCGCGCAGGCGCTCCCGGTTGCCGGCGTCGAGGACGGCCCCGCCGCCCGTCGAGACCAGCACCCCGTCGCGGCGGGTGATCGCGTCGATGACCTCGGCCTCGCGGCTGCGGAAGCCGCTCTCGCCCTCGCGCTCGAAGATATAGGCGATGTCGACGCCCGTGCGGGCCTCGATTTCGTCGTCGCTGTCGATGAATTCGAGCGCCAGCCGTTGTGCCAGCTGCCGGCCGACCGCGCTCTTGCCCGAGCCCATCGGGCCGACCAGGAAGACGTTCATGCGCGGCCGTGCATCGGCGTTCGGGACCCCTGAAAGAAGAGCGGCCGCAGGATCACTGCGGCCGCGCATTCTCGCACCGGAGGGCCGGCGCGTCAGTAGATCTCGGCGCCCTCGTGCAGGATCTTCGGCGTGACGAAGATCAGGAGCTCGTCCTTGTTGTCGGTCTTCGACTTGCTGCGGAACAGGTACCCGAGGCCCGGAATGTCGCCGAGGAACGGCACTTTGTTGACGGTGTCGCGGCGCTCGGTCTCGAGGATGCCGCCGAGGACGACCGTCTGGCCGTCGTTGACGAGCACCTGCGTCGTGATCGTGCGCGTGTCGATGCTCGGCACGCTGCCGCCGGTCGCGCTCGGCAGGGACTGGCCGACGCTGTCCTTCGACACGGTCAGGTCCAGGATCAAGCGGTCGTCCGGGGTGATCTGCGGGGTGACCTTGAGCGACAGGACGGCCTTCTTGAACTGCGTCGTCGTGGCGCCGCTCGAGGCCGATTCCTGGTACGGGATCTCGGTGCCCTGCTCGATCACCGCTTCCTTGCCGTTGGCGGTGATGACGCGCGGGGCGGAGACCACTTCACCGCGGCCTTCACGCTGCGCGGCCGTGATTTCGAGGTCGACCACGTAGTCGGAGTCGAGCAGCGTCATGGCCAGGCGACCGGCCGGGTTGGCGATCGGCAGGTTCACCATGTAACGGTCGTTGACCGACGGCGTGGTGACCTGGCTGCCGCTCACGCCAGTACCGCCGATGCCGTTCGGGCCGATGATCGGACCCGCGTTGCCAGGATCGGTGTCGAGCCCCTTGGAGCCGACGAACATCAGGCCGTTGCTGCTGCCGTAGTTGCCCACGACCGCGCCGCCGAAACGCACGCCCAGCTCGCGGCTGAAGTCGTCGCTGACGATGACGATGCGGGCTTCGATCAGCACCTGCTTCACCGGAATGTCGAGCGTCTGCACCAGGCGACGGATGTCGGTCAGGCGGTCCGGCGTGTCCTGCAGCAGCAGCGTGTTGGTGCGCTCGTCGATCGCGAGGCTGCCGCGCTCGGAGAGCAGCGAGCCCTTGCCCTTCGACTGGATCAGCGCGGCGAGGTCCGACGCCTTCGCATAGTTGACCTGCAGGTATTCCGTGCGCACCGGCGCAAGCTCGGTGAGCGACTTCTGCGACTCGAGCACCTGCTTCTCGCGCGCAGCGAGTTCTTCGGCTGGGGCGACGTAGATCACGTTGCCTTCCTGGCGCTTGTCGAGGCCCTTCGTGCGCATGACGATGTCGAGCGCCTGGTCCCACGGCACGTTCTGCAGGCGCAGCGTGACGTTGCCCTGGACCGTGTCGCTGACCACGATGTTCTGGCCGCTCGTCTCGGCGAGCAGCTGCAGCACGGCGCGGGTCTCGATGTCCTGGAAGTTGAGGGTCAGCCGCTCGCCGCGGTATTCCTTCTTGGACGGATCGGCGGCGGCCGCCTTCGTCCGCTGGCGCAGTTCGAGCACGTAATCGCGATCGCTCTGGTAGCCGAGTTGCTCGTAATCGCCGGTGGCGTTCACGACAATGCGGGCGCCGTTCGGCGTGGTTATCACGTCGAACGAGCTGACCGGAGTGGCGAAGTCGACGACGTCGTAACGACGCGCGGCTGCGGCCGCCACGGTGGTGCGCGGGAAATCCACGACCGTGCGGCCGCCTTCCTGCTTGACGCTGGCCTGCACGCGCGGATCGTTGGTGTGGACCATGATGCGGCCGGCGCCGTCGGGGCCGCGGCGGAAATCGACCTTGTCGATCGAGAATGTCCCGGGGGCCGCCGTGGCAGTCGCTGCGGTGCTGACCGTTGCGGGCGCAGCGTTATTGCCGACCGCGCGTCCGAGCGAAACGTAGACGTTGTTGCCTTCTGTCCGCATCGAATACGGCTGCAGGGAGTCGAGGTTGAAGACGACGCGCGTGCGGCCCGACGCTTCGGCCGCGACAATCGAGTCGACGCCACCGGATTTCACGTCGATGCGGCGCGATTCGAGCGCGACCGACGTGCCCGGCAGGTCCACGGCGAGGCGCGCCGGGTTGTCGATGGTGAAGGCGACCGGCTGCGGCGCCGGGCCATCCAGCACGAGCTTCACCTCGAGCTGGCTGCCGGGCTGCGGCTGCAGCTCGATCTTGGTAAGCCGGGTGGACGCCTGCGCGAGCGCGGCCTGCGCGGCGAATGCGAGTGCCCCGGCCAACGCGACGAACGCCGCGGCGCGGAAGGGCCGATGCAGGCGGCCAGCCTCCGGGCGGCGATGGTTCACGTGCGACGATGCAGCGGTCATTCTCGGATCTCCTTGCAGATCATTCGCTCAGCGCAAGTGCGGCGGGGCGCTCGATGAAGCCACCCATGCCGTCAGGAACGATCTCGGTGAGCGAGATCTTGCCTTCCTCGATGGCCGTGATGCGGCCATCGCTCTGTCCCATGTGGTTGCCAGGCAGCACCCGGTGCACCAGTCCGTCCTTGGTCTGAACCAGGCCGAACAACTTACCCTTCAGCTTGACGGTGCCGACCATGCGCAGCGTGTCGAGCGAGAACTGCTCGAGGAACTCGCGCGGCCGGTTCTGGTCCGGGCGGATCGCGTTCGGCGAGTTCGCCAGGGCGGAAATGCCTGGCTCGAACGGCGAGCGCTGATCGGCCGCGGCGTAATTGAACGTCTCGTACGGCTTCACCTCGGGCAGCGGCTCGACGCCGCTGCCCGGTGCGTTCTTGATCTCGTCGACCTTGGCCTGCAACTCGTCCATGTCTTTGCCGCAGCCCGCGAGCAGCAGCGCGATCGACGATGCGAGCAGCGCGAGCCGGGAGACGGACGACCGTGTCTTCACCGTCGTACTCATGGTCATGCCTCGTCCGCGGCGGGCTTCTTCTTGCCCTTGCGGTCCTTCTTGGCCTTGCCCTTGTCCGTCGGCTCCGTCGCAACCTGCTCTTCTTCGTCGAGGTAACGATAGGTCTTCGCGGTGACGTTGAGGGTGAGCTCGCCCGGGTCCGTGATGCCCTTGCCGCCGGACGGGGTGATCTCGATGTCGTGCAGCGTCACGATGCGGGGCAGCGCAGCGATGCCGCTCGCGAACTTGCCCATCTCGTGATACCCGCCCGTCAGGCGGATGCTGATCGGCAACTCGGCGTAGAAGTCCTTCTTGATCTCGCCCTGCGGCTGGAACAGCTTCTCTTCGAGGCCCGCAGCGAGGCCGGTCTGCGAGATGTCGACCAACAGGTTCGGCACCTCGGTCTTGTTCGGCAACTGCCGCAGCATCGCGCCGAAGGATTTCTCCATTTCAGCGAGCTGGACGCGGTAGGCGTCCAGGTTCGCGGCGCGCTTGGCCTTGGTGGTCAGCGATTCCAGCAGCTGGCCTTCCGTCGCCCGTGCCTCGAGCAGCAACGGGTGCTTGTTCTTCCAGACGAGGAAGTAGTAACCGCCTGCCGCGGCGACGACGAACAGCAGCACGGCCGTGGCGATGCGGATGCCGAGCGGCCAGCGGCCCGGATCGTTCGGGTCGAGATTGCGCAGCTGTTCGAACTGAGCCTGCAACTGGTTCATTTGGCGGCCGCCTTCTTCTTGGCCTTGCCGGTAGGCGTTGCGGCCGGTTCGTCCTCGGCCGAGGCCTGGCTCCGCTGGTTCGCGAACAGCGTGAACGACGCACCGCCGGTCGAGTCCTTGGCGCGGGACTCGACGATCTGCAGGGTCGGGTCGGCGAGCCACTGCGAGGCATCGATGTTGCGCATGAACGAGGAGACGCGCGTGCTGGACTGCGCAACTCCGCGCAGCTCGAAGCGGATGCCCGACTGCTTCAGGTATGTCAGGTAGACGCCTTCCGGCAGGACACGCACGAGTTCGTCGAAGACGTGGACGATCTCGGGACGGCTGCGCTGCAGTGTCTCGATGATTTCCATGCGCGCGAGCAGCCGGCGTTTCTGCGCGTCGAGGCCGTTGATTTCCTCGATCTGCTTGTCGAGCGTGGCGATTTCCCTGGTCAGGAAATCGTTGCGATCATGCTGATGCTGGATCGCGGCACTCATCTGCCAGTGGCCGAGCAGCGTGATCAGGCCCGCCGTGGCCAGTGCCGCACCGAGCGACAGGAGGAATTCCTGGCGCGTGTGCTTGCGTTCTGCCTCACGCCACGGCAGCAGGTTGATTCTTGGCATCAGTCGAAGCTCCTGAGCGCCAGGCCGCAGGCGGTGAGCAATGCCGTTGCGTCCTTCTTCACGCCCTGTGCGAGGGCACGAGTGGAAATCTTCATCTGGCCCAGCGGGTCGCCGCGCTCGGCAGGGATGCCCACCCGGCTCGCGATCACGTCGGCGACGCCCGGGATATTGGCGCAGCCGCCGCAGATCAGGAGCTGCTCTGGCTGTATGCGTCCCGCGCCGGCCGCGAGGTAGAACTGCAGCGAGCGGCTCACCTGCTGGCACATGTCATCGATGAACGGGTCGAGCACCTCGGACTGGTAGTTGGCCGGCAGCCCGCCTTCCTTCTTGGCGCGCCCGGCCTCCTCCATCGAGAGGCCGTACGTGCGCATGATCTCTTCGGTGAGCTGCTGGCCGCCGAAGGAGAAGTCGCGGGTGTAGGAAACCTTGGTATCGCGCAGCACGGAGAACGTGGTGCTGCTCGCGCCGAAGTCGATGACGGCGATACTGCGTTCCATCCCGCCGTCCGGCATCTGGTGCGTCAACAGGCGGCAGGCGTTCTCGAGCGCGAACGCTTCGACGTCGACGATGCGTGCGGTGAGGCCGGCAGCCTGCACGGCGGCCTGGCGCTGTTCGACGTTCTCGGAGCGCGTGGCCACGAGCAGGACGTCGAGCATTTCGGGGTCCTTTTCCGAAGGACCGATCACTTCGAAGTCGAAGCTGACCTCTTCCATCGGGAAGGGAATGTACTGGTCGGCCTGCATCTCGACCTGCGACTCGAGCTCGTTCGCGCGCAGGTTGCGGGGCATCTGGATCACCTTGGTGATCGCGGCGTCGCCGCTGACCGCCACGGCGCATTCCCTGCTGCGCGCGCCGGCGCGCTTCACGGCGCGGCGCACGGCTTCGCCGACGGCCTTGGCGTCGACGATTGCTTTCTCGTTGATGGCATTCGGCGGCGAGGGCTCGGCGGCATACGATTCGACTCGATACGAGTCGCCGCTACGCGTCAACTCGATCAGCTTGATCGAGGACGTCGTGATGTCGAGTCCAATGACCGGTCGGAACCTGCGCTGGAACAGCACGGTTGATCCTTTCTAGTTCAAGAGGTTGCGCCGCGATCGTGTGGCAGTTTCAAAGCCCCCGCGCCACTATATATCAGGGTTGAACCTAATAGAATTGTGAGTGGGCTAACAAAAACCGTCATCTGCGTCGCTCCCTGCGGGCTTCGTGGTGAAAAACCCACAACCCCGCCGCCTTGGGCTCCCCCCTAAGGCCGGTGGCGTTGCGCCCGCCATTCAACGGGTTTGCCCTGCTGTCGGCGGCTACTATGCACAGGCGTCTGGGGCGCAGCAAGGAACGGTTCGCAGTTTTAGCAGTGGGTCGCAATGTCATGACGAGAATCCTGGGTGCGCTGCTGGCTACTGCCTGGTCGGTCCTGGTGCTGGTATGCATGGGATTCGCCGGCGCCTACCAGTACCTGTCCCCGGAGATTCCAGACGCCGCATCGCTGCGGGAAGTGAAGACCCAGCTGCCGCTGCGGGTCTATACGCGCGACGGCAAGCTGCTGGCGCAGATCGGCGAACAGCGCCGCATCCCGGTGGCCTTCGACGAGATTCCCCCCGTCGTCATCGATGCCTTCCTCGCTGCGGAAGACGCGCGTTTTTACGAGCACCCCGGGGTCGACTGGCAGAGCCTGGTCCGCGCGCTGGTCGCCAACGTGAGTTCGCGCAGCGCCCGCGAGGGCGGCGGCACGATCACGATGCAGCTCGCGCGCAATACCGTGCTGACCTCGGAAAAAACCCTGCGGCGCAAGCTGAAGGAGGTGTTCCTGGCGATTCGCCTCGAGCGTGAATTCTCGAAGCAGGAAATCCTGACCCTGTACCTGAACCGCATCTTCCTCGGGCAGCGTGCCTACGGCATCGGGGCCGCGTCCGAGGTGTACTTCGACAAGTCGGTGCATGACCTGACTGTCGCCGAGGCCGCGCTGATCGCGGGCCTGCCGCGGTCGCCCTCGCTGGACAATCCGGTCGCGAGCGTCGCGCGGGCGCGCGACCGCCGGGCCTATGTGCTGCGACGGATGCTCGAACTCGGCAAGATCGACCAGGCCCAGCACGACGCAGCGCTCGATGAGCCCCTCTCCAGCCGCCTGCACGGGCCGATCATCGAACTCGACGCGCCGTACGTGGCCGAGATGGTCCGCGCCGAGATGGTGCGTCAACACGGCACGGACGCCCTCACGGCCGGCTACCGGGTCTACACGACCCTCGACAGCCGCCTGCAGCAGGCCGCCAATTCCGCAACCTGGCGCACCATCCTCGAATACGAGCGCCGGCACGGTTATCGCGGCCCGCTCGAACGGATCGACCCGGCACAGCTCGGCAATGCCGCCACGCTGAATCAGGTGTTCAAGCGCAATCCGCGGCGTGGCAGCCTCTGGCCGGCGGTCGTCACGGCCGTGGCCGATCGCAGCGCCGAGCTGATCCTGCGCAATGGCGCTGCTTTCACCCTCGACTGGGACGGCCTGTCCTGGGCGAGGCCGGGGCTCGATCCCCTCAAGGACGCGCTCGGTCCGTATCCAAAGACCGCGGGCCAAGTCCTCGCGGCCGGCGACGTGGTCTACGTCGAGCCGTTGCCCGACTCCAGGTACCGTCTGGGCCAGGTGCCCGCGGTGTCGGGCGCGCTGGTGGCGCTCGATCCCAACGACGGTGCGATCGTCTCGCTGGTCGGCGGCTTCGATTTCGGGTCGAGCAAGTACAACCGCGTGGTGCAGGCACAGCGGCAGCCGGGCTCCGCGTTCAAGCCGTTCCTGTATTCCGCAGCGCTCGAACGCGGCTTTACCCCCGCAACGCTCGTGAATGACGCCCCGATCGTGCTGCCAGGCGGCGGCGGCGCGGACGGCGACGAAGAATGGCGGCCGCAGAACATCACCCGCAAGTTCTACGGACCGACGCCGATGCGCGAAGGCCTGGTCCGCTCGCGCAACCTGGTGTCGATCCGGCTGCTGCGCGGTGCGGGCATCGGCTTCGCGATCAAGCACATCGCGCAGTTCGGCTTCGGCCCGCAGTCGCTGCCGGCGAACCTCACGCTCGCGCTCGGCACCGGGCAGGTCACTCCGCTCGAAATGGCGCGCGGCTTCGCGGTCTTCGCCAACGGCGGCGCGCTGGTGACG
>Ga0315286_10004857_pt1 | contig 12907 bp, 11 predicted proteins | sample YL17G10_0_MG_FD_205038 | JGI IMG/M metagenome (GOLD analysis project Ga0315286, IMG submission 205038) | Sediment microbial communities from Yellowstone Lake, YNP, Wyoming, USA - YL17G10_0 | ecosystem: Environmental > Aquatic > Freshwater > Lake > Sediment | place: USA: Wyoming | collected... | reverse complement strand
CATCCGGGTGATTGGCGCTATGCATTCCCCCATGCATACAGTTTCATAACGCCGCTTAAAGTAATTCCCGCACCTTTACATCACGGTACTCTGCCAACTCTCTTTTCGTTTGTACAGGTAGACCCGGCAGTATTTGTAATCAGCGCTATCAAACATACCGATGAAGGAAAGAACCTGCTGGTACGCGGTTTCAACATTACAGGTGAGACAATCAAAGTTGATATTCGCTCGTGGAGGGGATTTAAAAAAGTTGAGCGAGTAAATATTGCGGAAAATAAATCAATACCATTAAAACCCGCCAGGGATGGTTGCGTGACTTTCCTTGCGCGAGGCCATGAAATTGTGAATCTGAAATTTCGAGATTGAATTTGCGAGATCGACCCCCTGAAAATATTCGATGATGGTGCGAGAATTATAAGGTTTTCAAGTAACGGATGGAGGCCGCAAGGGCAATTGCAAATAGTACCGCCCAGATCGCAAGAATGGAATACGAGTAAAGGATTATTGAGAATCCCGGGATGAAGTAAAGAACAATGGAAACGATCGCCAGGATGATCCCAACGACCAACAGCCATTTTCCTGAGTAGGCATTTACCAGGTACCAGATTTCAGGATTTTCCATGGTCTTTTTTACCCGAAATCCATACAATCCATTGGGAGGGATCTTTCCCAGGATGAGCGGGATGGAAATTCCCGCAAGAAATATTCCGCTGAAGAGAAATAATAGCAACAGGATGAACATATATACCTAAACCTGATTGGATAAATATTGCGCCCTACTCAAATTGTAGCTAGGAGGATTGCCCTTTCTTTAACAATTCCCCAATTCGTTGCCGGAAAATGTTCATATCAAATGGTTTCGACCAGATATCGTTCGCCCCAGCCTTTAGCGCCTGTGAACGCTCAGATTCACTGTTCATGGCTGTCAACATCACAATAGGCATTTTGGAATTGATGGGTACCTGTCGAATTTTTCGACAGAGCTCATACCCGTTCATTTCCGGCATCATTACATCCAACAGCGCAAGATCAGGAGACTCCTTCGAAAGTACTTTAATTGCTTCCGTACCATTGTGAGCGGTAGTCACACGGTAATTTTCAAGTTCCAGGATCTTGGCTAGAAGGACCAGGTTGAGGTCATTATCGTCAACAACGAGGATATGGTTTGGCATTTGGATCGGACCTTTCCCTGTAGAATACTCTATAAACTATAAAATCGTCAAGTATTTCCACCTGGTGTGAGTTGATCTGATAAGAAATCCCGTCACAATCCAGTATTGGAAGCCTCAGCTATAATGGGTCTATTCGGAGGTGATATGTCAAACGTCTTTGCTTCCAAGCATCCTCTCGTTGCTCATAAATTATCCAGGTTGCGTGACAAGCATACCGATCCGAAGAAATTTCGGGAACTTGTACGCGAGATATCCGCCCTGCTTGCCTATGAAGCCACTGCTGACCTCTCAACAGTTGTGCGTAGTATCGAAACACCTCTTTCTTCATTGGAAGGATTAGATTTGAGAGAGAAGATCGGCCTTGTCCCAATTTTGCGTGCGGGTCTGGGAATGGTGGATGGTTTCTGGGAATTAATGCCCAGCGCTGAGGTATGGCACATCGGCCTTTACCGGGATGAGAAAACGCTCAAACCTGTTCAATATTACAATAAACTCCCGGTAGAACCAACAGTATCCGTCTGTATTATCCTTGATCCAATGCTCGCGACAGGAGGTTCTGCAGTCGCCACCACTGACATTGTAAAAAATTGGGGAGTAAAGAAAATAAAATTTGTCGGGCTGATCGGTGCCCCTGAAGGTATTAACGCCCTGCAAGAGAAGCATCCTGATGTGTCGATCTATCTTGCTGCAATTGATGACCGCCTGAACAAGAATGGCTATATATTGCCGGGACTTGGAGATGCTGGGGATCGTCAATTTGGAACCGCTTGAATTCCCTCTGAAATATATCGATCTAAATATGAGTTATTTCACGTCCATACCGGTGACTTGCGACAGAATCCGGTGAAATACAAATAGTGGTAAGGTCATCACGATATGCAGCACTCCACTCATAACGAAAATAAGCGCGAGGGCTCGCAGGAAGTTATTTACAGGAGGGGCTAGTTTTTCCATCATCCAGGTTCCTGCGCCTGCGAGAATCGCAAGGACTATCATCCCAACAATCAGGAAACCAAAGGGAAGCCATGCATGCCGGTCAGATTCAGAAGGCATCATCGTACTGGATACTGCAAAAGCCAAATAGAACCATAGCCAGAAATCAGGGGTACGAAATACTGAAGAAAGGTTATTCCAGAACACTCCCCAATCACCATTACGGATTAAATCCCATAAAGGCACAATATTCATTTGGCTGCTCGCCACATATCCAACAAAAACACAACCAGTCACTAGCGGAGCAATCCCAATCAGCGAATCACGTATAAACCCGCCTGTCGCTGTTTCCACATAGCCGAGTCGTAATGTGCCATCAGGTCGCGCCTGCGGAATGAGCGAAAACTTCCCTGTCGGTACGGCAAGGATTTTTGCCATCAGAAAGTGGCTGATTTCGTGCAAAAAGACTCCCGGTAAAAATACCAGGGAGAATATTACCTGTGTCAATCTCGAGTTTCTTGTCAGGATGAGCAAAAATGCCTGAAATTCCCGGTGGAGAATACGCTGGAGAAATATGAATCCAGTCAGGGCAACCAATAACCAGAATAGACCATCAAATGCTATTAAGTAGTTCAGATGGACTCCAACGATGGAACCGGGGGATATGAAGAATTGATTTAATTAATCCACAGGGTTTCAAATCCACGCCAATCTTTATTTCGCATTTGCCGCTGCCTGGACAATTGCAAGAAACTCATCTACTTTTATACTCGCTCCCCCGACCAAGGCACCATCGATTTCGGGTTTGGTAAAGAATTCATTCGCATTGGCTGAAGTTACAGATCCTCCATATAATACGCGAATTCCATTTGCCACCCCTTCTCCATACATTTCAGCAAATGGTTTGCGTATATACTTGCGTATGACCAGATCGGCATTGTCGCCGGAGGAAGCACGACCGGTCCCAATCGCCCAAATAGGTTCATAAGCAATCACAATTCGTCCCGCGAATTCAGCTTCTAACCCATTGAGTCCCTCTCTAACCTGTCGACTGATGACTTCTTCTGTCTTTCCTGATTCATATTCCGCCAGTGTCTCGCCCACGCAGACGATAGGAATCAGTTGCGACGCCTGCGCCGCGGCTGTTTTCTTCTTCACAATCTCATCAGTTTCAAAGAAATAGGTCCTCCTTTCGGAGTGACCAATGATGACATACTTGCAGAATTCAGCCACCATGCCGGGTGCAACTTCACCTGTGAATGCTCCCTTCTGTTCCCAGTGCATATCTTGTGCCCCCAAACCAATATCGGTCCCTTGGAGGAGCGCTCCGACCGGGAATAGTGCCATGAATGCAGGGCAGATCACCTTTTCCACCCCTTTTATTAATCCGAGCGCCGGGCTGATCTCTGCGACAAATTCCCTCGCTTCCGCGATGGTTTTATTCATTTTCCAGTTTCCGGCTACAAATGGTGTTCTCATGAATCCATCTCCCTTGTCAGTCGTTTTTTTTGAGTCCTTTGTAAGCAATCTGAAACTTTGGTTTTGGCTTTGTTGATTGTCACTAGTTCAGAATCGAAACAAGTGACAGGGTTATTTCCATACTGGATCGTCGGGGGGACAACCCAGGTGTTTCCACCTGGCTGCCTGGGAATTTAGGACAGGACGGGCATGATGCCCGTCCTGTTGATCGATGCTATTTATCGAGCAAAGCTGCCACGCCCGGCAGTACTTTCCCCTCCAGGAATTCCAGTGAGGCACCACCACCGGTGGAAACATGGGTCATTTGCTTGGCTACACCCGCTTTCTTAACCGCACTGGCACTGTCACCGCCTCCAATTACGGTGGTGGCACCGGAGTCTGCCAGCATTCGTGCAAGCGCGAATGTACCTTCAGCAAATTTGGGCATCTCGAACACTCCCACTGGTCCATTCCATACAATCAACTTTGCTCCGCTCAGCGTTTCTTTATATCGTTTCAGGGTGGCAGGACCAACATCCATCATGCGCCAGCCTGCAGGTATTTGATCTACATCTACAACCTTCGAAGTGGCTTCCGGTTCAAATTTATCAGCGATCACTGCGTCTTCAGGAAGTACGATGCGATCACCCGACTTTGCCAGGATGGCTTTTGCAGTCTCAATAGAGCCACTTTCCACCAGGCTGTCTTGCATCTGGTTTCCTTTAGCCGCAAGGAAGGTATTAGCCATTCCGCCACCGATGATCAGCTTGTCGCATTTTGATAGCAGGTTCTCAACGACCAGGATCTTATCGCTGATCTTGGCGCCTCCCAGGATGGCAATATAAGGATGTGGTGGATTGGCAGTGGCTTTGCTGAGGTACTCAAGTTCCTGTTCCATCAAGAAACCGGATACTGCAGGGAGAAAATGCGCCACCCCTTCGGTTGAAGAGTGTGCCCGGTGGGCTGAGCCAAATGCGTCATTCACATAAATATCTCCCAGCGCTGCCATCTTCCTGGCTAATTCCATGTTATTCTTTTCTTCTTCTGCATGAAAGCGCGTGTTTTCAAGCATCAGGATTCCACCAGGTTCCAATGCTTTTGCCATCTTATCCACTTCTGGACCAATGCAGTCGGGAGCCATGAGGACTGGTTTTCCGAGAAGACCTGCCAGCACATCTGCGGCTGGCTTTAGGCTGAACTCTGGATCAAATCCGCCTTTCGGGCGTCCCAAATGGCTCATTAGCAGCAAAGAGGTTGCCCCCTCTTTTAGAACGTATTCTATCGTGGGAAGTGCTGCTTTAATTCGTTTATCGTCGGTCACTTTCCCTGCTTCCATGGGAACATTGAAATCCACGCGCATAAGGACGCGTTTGCCCTTCAAGTTGATGTCTCTAACGGACTTTTTGTTCATAGAGTCTCCATAAAATCCTCTAAGTGTTGTTCATGCAGGTCATAACCAAAATCCGCAATACCCGGAAATATTTATAATGAGCGGGCCATCAGAGCAGCCAGGTCTGCTGTCCTCACGGAGTAACCCCACTCGTTATCGTACCAGGCTACAACCTTAATAAAGTTGTTTTCAGTCTTGCCGAGAACACTCGTGAACGGCAGGTCTACTGACGCACTGTGCGGATCACCCTTGAAATCAATGCTGACCAGGGGTTCGTCCACCGCCTGGAGGATACCCTTATTTCGCGCCAACTTGGCGGCATCGCGAAACGCCTGTCGTAATTCATCGGTGGTGGTGGATTTTTCAAGTTCAGCCGTAAAATCCACAACGGATACCGTCGATGTTGGAACGCGCAGGGCGTAACCATCGAACTTCCCTTTAAGGTCGGGGATAACCAGGGAAATCGCTTTTGCCGCGCCTGTTGTTGTTGGGATGATGTTCATGGCAGCTGCGCGTGCTCGGCGTGGATCCGAGTGGGGCATATCGAGTATCTTCTGATCATTGGTGTAGGCATGGATGGTGGTCATGAAAGCCCTTTTGATGGTGTACTTATCGTGTACAACCTTTGCGGCAGGGGCGAGGCAGTTCGTGGTACAGGAGGCATTCGAAACCACATGATGCGTCTTGGGATCGTATTTGTCATCGTTTACACCCATCACGATGGTGATGTCTTCACCTTCAGCAGGTGCGGAGATGATCACTTTCTTGGCACCTCCAGCGGTTATATGATTGACCGCACCCTTTACCGTCTTGCCTTTCTTATTGACACCGTCTTCCTTGATCGTGAAAAGCCCGGTGGATTCAATAACGATCTCTACCCCCAGATCTTTCCAAGGAATTGCTGCCGGATCTGTTTCTTTGAACGCTGTTACTTTCTTTCCATCAATCAGCAGGTGATCCTCAGCAAACTCGACTGTTCCTTCATAACGACCATAATTTGAGTCATACTTCAGCAGGTGGGCCATCGTTTTCATATCTCCGATGTCATTGAAGGCAACCACCTCCAGGGTATCTGAGTGATAATCCTTGATAGCCTTGAGCACCTGACGGCCTACTCGGCCAAAACCATTGATTCCTACTTTGACTTTCATGTCTGTTCTCCTTACGTTTGAAATAATTCAACGCTAGCGCGTTGTTTGTCCCTTTGAAATCGGTCCAGTACGCTCATTGTAAATATCCATCAGTACCTGGGCCAGTTTTTCTGCATTGTGATGCTCCGGCTGCTGGTGGTCCGCAAGATCAGCGAGATACAAACGGGAATCACCTTCAAGCTCCTTATCCACCCTCACCCACTGGACACCTTGATTTAATTTTTCATCATACCATGAATTGCAAATGATTACATCGACAAGTTCTGATCCGACCAATCCTTCGAGCGAGCGGATGTGATCGCCTGACGAATACATGTCTGTTTCCCCTTGTTGAGTGGTTACATTGGAAATGAAGAATTTTATCCCCCGGCTAGATTTGATCGCTTCGAGAAGATCGCCCACGAGAACATTGGGCAGGATACTGGTGTATAGGCTTCCCGGTCCAATGATGATCATATCTGCAGCCAGGACCGCTTGAATGACCGGAGGAAATGCTGATACACCGTCTGGCTCGAGCCACACCCGGCACACTTTCCCCGCCGTCTTGGGAATCTTACTTTCTCCCTCCACCCTTACCTCAGTCTGTGCATTTGGCAGTTGGACATCCGCAACCAATCGAACATTGTGCAAGGTAGTCGGGAGAACTCTTCCATGAACGGATAAGGCATGACCCGACTCCGAAATTGCTTTCTCAAAACTGCCAGTGATATCCGAGAGGGCAGAAATGAACAGATTCCCAAAGGAATGCCCACCCAAACCGGTGTCTTCTCCAAATCGGTACTGGAAGAGCTGCGTCAACAGCGCTTCATCGTCAGATAATGCCGCCAGGCAGTTGCGAATGTCTCCCGGCGGAAGGATGCCCAGGCTGCGCCGTAGTTTTCCGGAAGAGCCACCATCATCCGCGACCGATACCACTGCTGTTAGGTTATTGGTGAAGCTCTTCAAGCCGCGCAGAACAGTGGCGATACCATGTCCCCCTCCGATGACGACGATCAGTGGTCCACGCTCTTTTCGCCGGTAATCAGTCACCTGGTCCACCAGCCTTTGACCGGGTCGGATAAAGGGGACCAGCAGGGATCGGTTGAGACGAAAAATTCCGATGGAGACCAACCCAAATCCGATCGCAATGAATATTATGATTCGCCAGGGACGGGTAAGAAATCGTAATGAGATAACCGAGATAATTGGCAGCCACCAGGTGTCTGGAGCTGATCGGTATGTATCCAGAACCAGAATTGCCAGACCGACACCAATAAAGGTAATTCCAGCCAGTAAAACCAGAAACCAGCGTTTTACGCCAATTCCGGGAACAAACCAACGAAGAAAACGCGAAACCAACTTGACCAGCGATACATGCCAGGGTTCACGGTGTTTGAACATCTCAGGGATGATAGCAGTCTTTAAGGGAATAGTCAACAATCGTGAATTATTCTACAAAGGGTGGGATACAATCCTATTTCACCTGAAAATTATTTCCCTTGTTCTCTGCATGTTATAATTTCTCTATGGGCTGCATAGTGGCTTTGGACATCGGTGGGACTCAATTGCGGATTGCTGTATATCCGCACACCGGGACAAATCCACGGACCATTCAACATGCTGCTTCTCGAGGATTGGAGGCCGGAATTCTTGAGCGACTGACAGCCCTGATCGACGATACCTGGCCGGATGAACCAGTGGATGCAATTGCTGTCGCGGTACCAGGCCCTACAAACCCACGCACTGGCATCGTCATATCCACGCCCAATATCCCTGCATGGAAACAATATCCACTGGCAGAATTGCTCTCAAATAAATATCAAGTTCCGGTATATCTGGGAAATGACGCCAACCTGGCTGCGCTGGGTGAATGGAAGTATGGAGCCGGTCAGGGACACCACGATCTTGTGTATATTACAATTAGCACCGGTATCGGCGGAGGTGTCATTAGCAATGACATGCTTATTGAAGGGTGGACTGGAATGGCTTCAGAATTAGGTCATGTAACGGTTTACCCTGGTGGTCCTATTTGTTCTTGTGGCATACCCGGCCATCTGGAGGCTGTATCTTCCGGTCCTGCTATTGCCAGGTATGTCAGTGCACAAATAGCCAGTGGCAGGCAATCCAGCCTAAGCTCCCTAGCAGAATACAACGCCCGGGATATCTATGATGCCGCCCGGCTGGGTGATCAACTCGCTGAAGAAGCCTTTATTCATGCTGGCATGTACATCGGTCAAGCCATGGCTGACTTCCTGCACATGTACAATCCATCGATTCTCATTTTCGGCGGCGGTGTCTCGCAGAGCGGCAGGTTTATTCTTGATTCGATCAAAGAGTCCATGAGACTGAACATCATGAACAAGGCATACCTGGATGGATTGGAAATCGCGATCGCCAAACTGGGGGACGAGGCTGGGCTGCTCGGTGCCCTCGCCTACGCACATATTCGAATGGGAAAGATCTGATAATTTTCATAGGAGATATTTATGGAACCATATAAGCTGCCCGGACCAAAGGCCAGAGCTCTCATCAAGCGTGATTCTGCGGTGATATCACCATCCTACCCGCGTGGGGTGCCTCTCGTGATCGATCACGGGAAGGGCACCGAAATCTGGGATGTGGATGGGAATCGATTCCTGGATTTTGCAGCCGGGATTGCAGTAGTTTCCACCGGTCATAGTCACCCAAAATTGGTTAAGGCCATCCAGGATCAGGCTGAACAGTTCATTCATATCTCTTCCGATTTCTATCATGAGAAATGGATTGCTCTCGGTGAGAAACTTGATGAGATCGCGCCTTTTGGTGAAGCAGCCTCTTCGTTCATGACCAATTCAGGGACCGAAGCTGTCGAGACTGCGATTAAATTGGCAAGATACCATAGCGGACGGACCAATTTCATCGGCTTCACCGGTGCCTTTCACGGACGAACAATGGGCGCAGTGACCTTTACAGCCAGCAAGACAAACTACCATCGCGGCTTCTATCCTTTGATGAACGGTGTTGTTCATGCTCCCTATCCCAACCCCTACCGCCCCATCCTTGACCGGCAGACGGGGGAGGATTATGGGGAGACTGTTGTTCGGTATATCGAAGATGAAATTCTCGGTCATATTCTTCCACCTGATGAAGTGGCTGGCATCCTGGTCGAATCGATCCAGGGTGAAGGTGGTTATATCCTGCCACCCCCCGGTTTCTTCCCGGCGTTAAGGGACCTGTGTGATAAATACAATATTTTATTAATTGCGGATGAGGTTCAAAGCGGAATGGGGCGTACCGGAAATTGGTGGGCGATCGAACACTTTGAAGTGGAACCAGATATCATCACGGCCGCAAAGGGAATAGCCTCGGGTATGCCTCTCGGCGCTTGCATAGCCCGAAAATCTGTGATGACCTGGCCGCGTGGCTCCCACGGCAACACCTTCGGTGGAAATCCGATATCCTGTGCTGCAGCCCTGGCGACTATCGATTTGATCGAAAACGAGTATATGGAAAATGCAGCCACGGTTGGCCAGTATACCCTGGATGCATTACACGAGATCATGGCGCGGCACTCCTCGATCGGGGATGTGCGCGGGCTTGGATTGATGATCGGGGTTGAATTTGTCAAGGATCGCAAGAGCAAGATCCCAGCTGAAGACCTTTGCGCAAAAGTAGTGGACCTGGCTTTCGAGCGCGGCCTGGTTTTACTTAGTTGTGGCAAGAGCGTGATGCGCATCGCCCCACCTTTATGCATTACCAAGACTGAGGTGGACGAGGGATTGGAAATCTTTGATGAGGCGATAATGCTGGCAGAAAAAGAAGTAAAGTAAAAGCAAGATTTCAATTTATACCACCCCTCCTCTTTAATGGTTGCAAGAGGTGGGGTGATTTATTATATAAATCCAATAGTACTATAGGAAATCTCTTACATTAGAGCCATGTGCAGGTGATAAAATTCAATACCAACAGGCATACATCCATGCTTCCTGATTTTCGTGTCCGTCAACGCGATTACTTGCTTGAAATTGCACGTGCTCTCACCCAGGAACTCGACCTGGATAAACTCTTGGCGCGCATCCTTCGGATTTCCATTGAAATGCTGGCCGGGCAGGCTGGAATCCTGGCTCTCAAAGAGACCGAAGGTTGGCGGGTCGCGTCCGCGCATGGGATTCCACCAGCCTTTTTAAGTTATTTGGAGCCTCTGTTAGCAGAAGAAAAAGCCTCCGAATTAAACCTGGTGGAACTCAACCGTATGTTAAAGGAATTAACCTACACTGCCAGTATGGGGTTATTAAATGGCGTTGGTATCCCTCTTGGAACGCATGGAAAGATCATCGGTGTAATTTTTATCTTCCGGAGTTACCCGGATATGTTTTCAGCCAATGATAAATTATTGCTGCAATCTTTTGCAGACCAGGCTGCCATCGCGGTCTTTAATGCTCAACTCTATAGCCAGATCCGGTATGAAAAAGGGCGTCTTGATGCGCTGGTTGATTCTGCGGCGGATGGGATTCTCATCCTCAATGCTGATCACACGATCGAACGGTGCAATATTGCCTTTGAAAAACTCTATGGGCACCCTCGCAAAGAAATCCAATCCAAAGCACATTCTGAAGTGATCCGTTGGGCCCATCGACCGGAAGGATTGACCCTCGAAGATGCGGAAGCGGATGGTTGGCCTCTCACCACGAATGCATACCTGTATGTTGAAGGCGATCTCCAGAGACCAGAACCCCCATCTTTAGCGGTGGGAATCACTTATGCGCCTCTCCTGGCTCCGGATGGAACAATCCGGAATGTCATTGCCACGGTTCGTGATATCACCAAGTTCCGCAATGCGGAACAGATCAAGAACACGTTTGTATCCATCGTCAGCCATGAACTCAAAACTCCCGTTGCCCTCATCAAAGGCTATGTCAGTACTCTCCGCAGGGAAGATGCCAAGTGGGATAAGAATATAATAAAGGATAGCCTGGCGGTAATCGAAGAAGAAGCTGACCATTTGGCTGCAATGATCGAGGATTTACTTGATGCTTCTCGATTGCAGGCTGGAGGCTTGATCCCGAATCTCTCCGAAATATCCATCCCTTCCCTGGTAGAAAGACTCGCTGAACGATTCCGTACCCAGACCGATAAACACAAGATTGTTGTTGATTTTCCTAAAATTTTCCCTTTCATCCTATCCGATGAATACCGTATTTCCCAGGTTATTTCGAATTTGGTATCGAACGCAATTAAATATTCCCCTGGCGGTGAAATTCGTATTAGCGGGCAGGTCCGGCAAGATCAAGTGATTATCACGGTTGGAGATGAAGGGCCGGGAATTGACCAGGCTGATATCCCGTATATCTTCGATCGGTTTTATCGTTCCGATCAGGCAGTCCGCCAGACCAAAGGGGCTGGTCTGGGGCTTTATTTGGCAAAAGCTATTATTGAAGCCCATGGAGGGCGTATTTGGGTAGATCCACAACCTGATACGGGGGCTCGCATTTGCTTCTCCCTGCCCCGTTCTCGCAAATTGGGGTAAGATAGGCCGTTTGAATAGTAAGACCAAATTTAATCAAGAATTGAGATCATTCATGCCTCCTCAAAAAACCCAGATTTCCTGTCCGCGTTGCCGCAAGCCGGTGGTTGCTCAAATTGAACAACTCTTTGACATTACCAGCGACCCGGGTGCGAAACAACGTTTATTGGGTAATATCTCAAATTTTGCCGTTTGCCAATCATGCGGCTATAACGGTCCGCTTGCTACGCCCATCGTCTATCATGATGCGGGTAAAGAACTCCTGCTTACCTTTTTTCCGGGGGAACTGGGAATGGCTGTCAATGACCAGGAAAAACTTATCGGTCCGCTCATCTCCCAGGTTACGAGCCGCTTGCCTCCAGAAAAACGCAAAGCCTACCTCTTGCAACCTCAAAGTTTCCTGACCTATCAGAGTCTTATCGAGCGAATCCTGGGAGCCGACGGGATCACTCCAGAGATGATTCAGGCCCAACAAAAACGGGTTTCGTTGGTCGAACAACTCCTCGCTGCAACCTCCCCGGAACTCAGGACTGGGATCTTAAAACAAAATACATCCCTACTAGACGCAACATTCTTCTCAATTTTCAGCCGTTTAATGGAAGGAGCAATCGCTTCAAACCAGAAACTAGCTGTCAGCGCCATGGAGGCAATCCAAAAGCAACTTCTCGAGGAGACTGAATACGGGCGAAAGGTCGCCTCTCAATCCAATGAAATCCAGGAAGCCCTTAAGACATTACAGGCGGCCGGAAAGGAACTCGACCGTTCCAGGCTTCTCAAAATCTTGATAGAGGCTCCAAGCAATGACCGCCTTAACGCTTTGGTTAGTTTTACCCGTCCGGGATTGGATTACCTTTTCTTTCAAAGCCTCACGGAGCGGATCGAAAAATGTTCAGGAGAAGAACGCAAGAAGCTGGAGACATTGCGCACAAATTTGCTTGAGATCACCCGCAAGATCGATCTTCATGCTGAGGAGGAATTTAAACACGCAGAGGCGCTTCTTGAAGAGCTCGTTTCCTCTGAGAATCCTGAACAGGCCACTTCCGATCATTTGGATGAAATCAATGATATTTTTATCCAGGTTCTTAATCGATCCCTCCAGGAGGCAAATAAGAAGAACGATGGCGTCAGGATGCCGAAACTTCAACTGATCGCCTCCGTAGTGCAAAAGGCAAGTGCTCCACCTCCAGAATTGGCTTTGTTGGAGGAAATGTTAGCATCCGCGGATGAAGTTGCTTTAAATCAGTTGATCGAACAACATGCTGCGGAAATCACCCCGGAATTTCATGCCATGGTAGCAAGTGTTGTTGCGCGGACCGAGGAA
>Ga0315286_10004856_pt1 | contig 12909 bp, 13 predicted proteins | sample YL17G10_0_MG_FD_205038 | JGI IMG/M metagenome (GOLD analysis project Ga0315286, IMG submission 205038) | Sediment microbial communities from Yellowstone Lake, YNP, Wyoming, USA - YL17G10_0 | ecosystem: Environmental > Aquatic > Freshwater > Lake > Sediment | place: USA: Wyoming | collected... | reverse complement strand
GTTGGCCTCGATGGCCGCGCGGTGCTTCTCGAAGTCGGCCGCGGACTGGCAGCCGGCCAGCGGCGCCGCGGCCGGGTCGAAGTAGAAGCCGCCGGCGGGCATCCGCCCCAGGACCGCGCCGTCGGCGCCGAGGGCCTCGCGGAGACCCTCGGGGGTGACCCGCTCGCGCCACTGCTCGGGCATCCGGCAGGCCGAGCCGTCGCCGAGCCTTCCGGCGACCCACTTCCGGGGCTCGATGAAGAGCGGGACCGCGTCGAGGGCGAAACGGCTGCGGAGTTCCTGCTCGACGATGGCCACCTGCTGGAAGGGGTCGGCGATGCGCGGGCCCTGGCCGAGGTCCAGGCCCAGGTGGGCAATCAGCTTCCGCCAGGCCATGCCGGTGAGGCTCGACGACTCGGTGCCGCCGAGGTCCAGCGGCACGCGGTCGGGGGCCTTGCGCGCGACGGCGGCCAGGACGCGCTGGCGGGAAGTCACGGTCTGCTCCTCGGTCTAGAAGAGCCCGCGGCCGCGGGCCGGGCGCGTGCGGCGGGGGGTCTGGCCGGCCGGGGGGTCCTCCCCGGCGGCGGCGGGCTTCTCCCCGGCCTTTTCCGGCTCCTCCGGCACGCGCTCGGCCGCGGCGGCGTCGAAGTCCTTGAGTTCCGCTCCGCCGGCGCCCTCGACCAGCATCTTGATGCGGGCCTCGGCCTGGGCCAGCCGCTGCTGGCAGGCCTTCAGGCACTTGGCGCCCTCCTCGTAGAGCGCGATGGATTCATCCAGGCCCAGCGCGCCGGCCTCCAGCTTCCCGACGATCTGCTCCAGGCGCGCCAGCTCCTTCTCGAAGTTGACCGGCTCGCCGCTGCTATCCTTGGCCATCGTTGGCCTCCTCGACCCGGGAGCGAAGCTCTCCGCGGGCCAGCACGGTCCTGATTCTCGCTCCGGGGGCCACCGCGCGCGCCCGGGTGAGCGCCCGGCCGGCCGCGTCGAAGGTCACCGAGTAGCCGCGCCGGAGCACGGCCAGCGGGCTCAGGCTGGAAAGGTGCGCCCCCGCCGCCGCCAGCCGCTCCCGGCCCCGCGCCGCGGCGCTCTCGGCCGCCGAGCCCAAGCGCATGGCCAGCTCGTCGGCGCGCTGGCGGCGCTCCTCCACCAGGCTCTCCGGCCGGGCGAAGCTCTGCGCGGCGGCCAGTTCCGCAAGGCGCGCGCGGGAGAGCTCCGCCGCGCGACCGAGCGCCGCGCGCAGCCGGAAGGAGGCGCCCGAGAGCTCTTCGAGCAGCTCCGGCTCGGTGCGCACGGCCAGCTCCGCCGCGGCCGAGGGCGTCGGCGCGCGCAGGTCCGCGGCGTAGTCGGCCAGGGTGTAGTCAATCTCGTGGCCGACCGCGCTGATGGTCGGGATGCGGCTGGCCGCGATGGCCCGCACCGCGGGCTCCTCGTTGAAGGCCCAGAGGTCCTCGATCGAGCCGCCGCCGCGGCCGATGATCAGCACCTCGGCGAGCGCGGCGCGGTTCTGGAGCTCGACGGCCGCGGCGATTTCCTCCGCGGCGCCCTCGCCCTGCACCCGGCAGGGGGCGAGGATGATGGAGAGCCTCGGGAAGCGCCGGGTGAGAACGTTCAGGAGGTCGCGCACCGCCGCGCCGGCCGGGCTGGTCACCAGGCCCACGGTGAAGGGCATGCGCGGGATGGGGCGCTTTTTCTCCGGGGCGAAGAGGCCCTCGGCCTCCAGGCGCTTCTTGAGCGCGTCGAAGGCTTGCTGGAGCGCGCCCAGCCCGCGCGGCTCGACGCGCTCGACCACCATCTGGCACTGGCCGGAGCGCTCGTAGGCGGTGAAGCGGCCGTAGACCAGGACCTTGGCGCCCTCGGCCAGGAACCGGGCCGAGCGCACCCGGCTCTCGCCCCCGAAGATCACCCCACCCAAGGCCGCGCCGGCGTCCTTGAGCGAGAAGTACAGGTGGCCGCTGGGCGGCCGGCGCAGGTTGGAAACCTCGCCCTCCAGCCACAGCGAGCCGAAGGACTCCTCCAGAGAGAGCCGCGCCGCGGCCATCAGCCGGCTGGGGGTGTAGATCTTGCGGCCGTCGAGCTCGGGCATGGCGGCATTCTACCGGGACCCCTCGGCGCGCGCCAAGGCCAAACGGCGGGCCCGCTGGTTGCTGTGAGCTCGGTCCGGGCATCATCTCATCATCAGAAGGGTGCGGCGCATGGCGGACATCTACTACTCGTAATTAGTGTGTCCCCCGAAGCCCCGCTTGCTTCTTGCCCTCGCTGCGGATCTCCTTCAGAGCCTGGCTAGCCGCACCGCGCACCGCTTCCGACCAGTCCTGCCTTGCCTCTTGGAGGGCAGGCACAGCAGATCTGGCACCCGGCCCGATTTTGCCGAGGGCAATGGCTGCGGCCTCGCGCACGCTCCAGACCATGTCCTTGAGCGCATAGGCAAGCTCGGGCACCGCTTCCTTGGAGGCAGGGCCGATCTGTCCCAGCGCAACCACGGCCGCCTTGCGGATGTTCCAGCAGTCGTTTCTGAGCGCGTCTCTGAGTTCTGGGATCGCCGGTGCCGCATCGGGCCCAATCTTGGCAAGGGCAACGGCTCCGGCTTGGGCAACCTGCCAGTTTGAGTCTCGCAGAGTCTTCTGAAGGCCGGGGACCGCAATCTTTGGATCGGGATCTATCTTGCCCAACGATGTCGCTGCTGCCGCTCGCCAATCGGCGAAGCCACCTTGGAGCATTGCCACCAAGAGGGGAGTGGCAGGTCGGGCCGCAGGGCCAAGGAAGCCCATGGCTCTGGTCACTTCCAAGCCCAACGGTTCGGACAGTTGCCTGGTCCGCAACCCATCGATTAGCACCGGCAGTGCAGCGTCAGAAGCACAGCCAATTCTTGCGAGCGCGGCAGCAGACCACAAGCGGAGTCCAGGATCGTTACTGGTGAGCAGCTCCTTCAGAGCGGACTCAACTTTGGCGTCGCCAGTACCTATGCAGCCCAACGCATGTACGGCCAGTTCCTGAAACGAGATGACATCTCGGTCGGCCGCTTGGCTGGTCACGATGTCTATCAACACGGGCGTAGCGCTGGCCGCCTCGGGGCCGATCGCAGCAAGAGCATTGATGATATCTGAACCCGCGGGGCGGGGGCCGGCTTCTTTCGCCAGCAACTGAATAAGCTTTGGCACCACCGCTGGCCCCACGGAGGCAAGCTCAGCGCCAGCCGTGCCACCCACATCAGTCGAAATTCCGGCCAATTCTATGAGCGCTTGCAGCGCCGCCTCATTACCAGGGTCGATCCCGAGTATGGCCCGCGCGGTGCGGAGCTGGTCAAGGGAATGACCACGCTTGAGCATCTCGCTTAGAGCAGGCAACTCGGCCTTAGCAGCCGGCCCAACGTATTTCAGCGCGTAGGCTGCGGTCTCCCGAACGTCCAGGGAATCATCCCGGAGTGCCTTGACTAGCAACGGTGCTGCAACCCGCGCGCGCGGCCCCAGTCTTCCCAAGATGCCAATGGCCCGTCGCCGCACCTGCCAATTCGGATCTTTCATGGCCCTAACCAGACGTGGAACCATTACTTGGTGACCTGGATCGATGTTGCATAGAGCATCGTACGCTGTGTCCCCAACCCGCGCATTCTCATCCAGAAGCATATTGGCAAGTCCGGAAACAGCATCGTGCGCCTTTGGCCCCATCCGGCCTAGAGCTTCCATCGCTTCCAGGCGAGCGGCCATGTCCTCATGTCGTAGCTGCTCAATCCAAGGGGAAGCCGCTTCGGAAGACGCCTCCGGTCGTGTGCAGCCCCAGACCAGCAGTGCTGCCACCGCCGCAAGAAGCATATGCCGAAAGGGTGTCCGGGGACACACACTTATTACCCCCCTCCCCCTCTGCCCCCTTGGCTGCGACAGCCTCCGGCCCCGCCGCCCGGCCCAAGCTGACCGTGCCTGCCTCATACTCGCCAGCGGAAGATTGTCAAGCACCATCCGCTGCCCGGCCCGCGCTCGGCTGCCGGGGACGAGCCACCCATCCCCCGGGCGGCTGCGCGGCTGGTCGTCGGGCCCGGCTCCCGCCACTCCGCGCCTTTGACAATTGCCCCCGGCGGCGTATCATCCGTCTTGGGAGGAGGGTCCTGCCATGCGGCTCCTGGTCAACCTCATCTACGACGACGAGTACCGCGGCTACGTGGCCGACGTCCCCGAGCTGCCCGGCTGCATGAGCCAGGGCAAGACCATCGAGGCCGCCCTCAAGAACGCCCGGGAAGCCATCGCCCTCTACCTGGAAACCGTGCCGCGCAGGAAGCGGCCGCACATCGGCCGGGCGCTGATCACCACGGTCGAGGTTTGAGGTGGGCCGGCTCGCCGGCATTTCCTGGCGCAAGGCGGTGGCCGCCTTCCGCCGCGCCGCCGGCCTGACCGAGGAAGAATTCCTGGCCCTGCGGTAGCCTCCCGCCACCGCCTACCACGCCGCGCAGCCCGCCGTGGTGCTCTTCAACTACAAGGGCCAGGCCTGGGTGCTGAAAATCGGCAGGCAGTAGGCGGTGGTCGGCGGGCGGTTGACAAGACTCCCTTCCAGTAGACAATTGCCCCGTCGGGCCTGAGGCTGGCGAGGGCGGGATGACCTGCGGGCAACTAATCTTTCGCGTCCACGCGCTCCAGCGCATGTTCCAGCGCGGGATCAGCGAGGCCGACGTGCGCCGGGCGCTCGAAAGCGGCGAGGAGATCGAGAGCTATCCCGACGACGCACCCTACCCGAGCCGGCTGGTGCTGGGCTGGAGCGCTTCACGGCCCCTGCACGTGGTGGCCGCAGAGAATTGGGAAGCGCGGGAAACCATAGTGATCACCGTTTACGAGCCGGACCCGAACCAGTGGGAGGCGGGGTTCAGGCGGAGGATAAGCCCATGAAATGCGTCATCTGCAAACAAGGCCAGACTCAGCCCGGCACCGCCACCGTGACCTTGGAGCGCGGCGGGGCGACCGTGGTCATCAAGGGCGTCCCCGCCAGGGTCTGCCAGAACTGCGGCGAGGAATACGTGGACGCGGAAACCACCGGCCGGCTGCTGGCTTGCGCCGACCAGGCTGCCCGCACCGGCGTCAGCGTGGACGTGCGCAACTACGTGGCGGCCTGACGGCCACCTTCCGCGCAGCCCGCCGTGGTGCTCTTCAACGCCAAAGGCCAGACCTGGGTCTTGAAGATCGAGCGCGTCGAAAAGAAGTGACCCCGCCCCTGGCGGCCCCGGCTCCCGCCGCTCCGGACTATTGACATCCGCGCCGCGCGGTGGAGAATAGCAGGCGCCCGCCGGATGGTTGTCACTGTAGAGCGTGCGGCCGGCACGCCGCGGCGGGAGGTGGAGCATGTACACCGAGAAGGTCCTGGAGCACTTCCGCAACCCCCGCAACGTCGGGGAGGTGGAGAACCCCGACGGGGTCGGCGAGGTCGGCAACCCGGTCTGCGGCGACATGATGAAGATCACCATCAAGGTCGCCGGCGGCCGCATCGCCGACATCAAGTTCAAGACCCTGGGCTGCGGCGCGGCCATCGCCACGAGTTCCATCACCACCGAAATGGCCAAGGGCAAGACCCTGGCCGAGGCCCTGGCCATCACCCGCGACCAGGTCGCCGCCGAGCTCGGCGGGTTGCCCGCCAACAAGATGCACTGCTCCAACCTGGCCGCCGACGGCCTGCACCAGGCCATCGCTGACTACCGGAAGCGCAGCAAGCAGTAAGAAGGAGAAGACCCAGCCATGATGTTTGATCCCCTCTACCTCTGGTTCGCCCTGCCCGGGCTGCTCCTGGCGCTGTGGGCCTCCTGGCGGGTGCGCGCCACCTACGCCCGCTACTCGCGGGTGGGGACCCGCAGCGGCGCCACCGGCGAGTGGGTGGCCCGGGCCCTGCTCGACGCCCACGGCCTCCGGGACCTGCCCATCGAGGAGATCCCCGGCGAGCTCAGCGACCACTACGACCCGCGCGCCCGGGTGCTGCGGCTCTCGACCGCGGTCTACCGGGGCAGCTCGGTGGCCGCCGTGGGGGTGGCCGCCCACGAGGCCGGCCACGCCCTGCAGCACGCCGCCAACTACCTGCCGCTGGCCGTGCGCGGCGGGATCGCCCCGATCGCCATGGTCGGGCCGCACCTGGCCTGGATCCTGTTCGTCGTCGGGCTGGCCGCCCACTGGCCGGTGCTGGCCAACATCGCCATCCTCATCTACCTGGGCGTGGTCTTCTTCGCGCTGGTCACCCTGCCGGTGGAGCTCAACGCCAGCAAGCGGGCCATGAGCCTGCTGGGCTCGGTGGGCGTGCTGGAGGCCGACGAACTCCCCGCCGCCCGCAAGGTGCTCACCGCCGCGGCGCTGACCTACGTGGCCGCCGCCATCCAGGCCATCCTGATGCTCCTGTACATGTTCCTGCGCCGGAGGTAGCCGATGTTCGAGGAATTTCGCGGCCGCAACCAGGGCAAGCTCCTGGAGCACCCGCTCTCCCGCCGGGGCTGCGAGCTGTGGCTGGAGCGGGTGCTGGCCTACTACGGCGAGGCCGGCGGCGTGGACGTGGAGATCATCGCCGGGCAACTGGCCCTCACCGCCCGGAGCGCCCCGCACCTCTACTCCGACTTCACGCCCCTGGAGCTCAAGTACGTCCGCGGCTCGCGGCCGATGCTGGAGGCGGTCGTGGCCGAGGCGGTCCGGCCGGGGCTGAACGCGCGGGAGCAGGCCCTGGCCATCATGCGCCGCTGCCGGGACAACCGCGACCGCGGCCTGGCCCGGGGCGACCTCTTCTGCGGCGGCACCGAGGAGGAGCTCTTGAAGCGCGGGGCGATCATGTGCAACGAGATCTCCCGCGTCTTCGTCTGCCTCTGCCAGGTGGCCGGGCTGCCGGCGCGGGTGCACTCGGCGCACATCTCCGGCCACATGATGGCCGAGGTTTACGCTGACGGCAAGTGGGGCTGGGTGGACCCCATGAAGGGCATGGCCGCGGTCCTCGACGACGGCCGCCCGGCCAGCGCCTGGGAGCTCCTGCAGGACCCCAGGCTCTTCGAGCGCCAGCCCAAGAGCTTCTGGGACGACGTGCGCATCGCCGGGGACCCCTTCGGCGACGGCGAGCGCGGCGCCAGGAACCTGGCCTCGCAGATGGCCCGCAACCGCGACTGCTACTTCCACCCCCGGGAGGCCGCCGCGCTGGGCAACTACTTCGTCTGGGAGCAGGCCCGGTATACATACCCCTGGCGCATCAACGGCGTTGACCCGGCGCGCGAGCGCGAGGCCCGCCGGCGGGAGATGCTCAACCGCAAGGCGCTGGGCTGGCCGGACTACTACTTTCACGCCCAGCTCTTCGACGAGCCCCTGAAGACGAGGTAGCCGGGCTTGCCCTCCCGCTGGAGCCGCTTCGCCGACGGGGCCCAGCGCGACCTGGCGCTCTGGCTGGCGTTCATGGCGCTCTTGAGCGCCGGCCGCGTCTTCCTGATCGCCGTATTCCATGACCGCATGGCCGCCGGGACCGGCTTCGGCGCGGTGCTGGTCGCCCTGGCCAACGGGGTGCGCTTCGACGCCCCGGTGGCCGTGCTCTGGGCCGCGCCCGGCCTGCTCGGCAGCGCGGTGGCCGCCTTCACCGGCTGGACCCGCGCGGCCGGGATCGTCCGGCAGGCCGCGGCCGGCGTCTTCGTGTTCCTGACCGTGCTGCTCGGGGTGATCACCTTCGGCTTCTTCCGCGAGTACGACGACCAGTTCAACCACTTCATCCTGGGGGTGATCTACGACGACTTCGGCGCGGTGCTGACCACCGTCTGGAAGGAGTACCCGGTGGTCTGGGTGGTCCTGGGCATGCTGGCCTTGGACGCGGGGCTCTTTCTCGGCATTGCCTGGTTGGTAAGGCGGCCGCTGGTGGCGGAGGCCCGACTGGCGCGGCTGGGGGCCGCTTGGCGCGCGGCGCTCACGGTTGCGCTGGTCGCCTTCCTGGCGGCCGCCGGCCGCGGCTCGGTCGGGCGCCGGCCGGTGCAGCGCAAGGACGTGGCCGTCACCGCCGACCCCTTCCTCAACAAGGCGGTGATCAACCCCTACAAGGCCATCGAATATACTGTCACAGTACACATGAGGCTGGCCCGGAGCTCCAGCGGCATCCGGGTGCTGCTCCCGGACGGGGACATCCGCGGCGCGGCCCGCCGGGTCTTCGGAGCGGAGCGCTTCCGGGAGAACCTGGACGAGTGCCTGCTGCGCAGCGCGCCGGGCGCGGCTCACCCCCCGCGGCACGTTTTCCTGGTGGTGATGGAGAGCTACTCGGCCTGGCCGCTGGCCGAGCGCTACCGGGCGCTGGGGGTCGCCGGCGAGCTCTCGCGGCTGGGCCGGGAGGGCCTGCTGCTCACGGGCTTCCTGCCGGCGGGCTCCGGGACGATGACCTCGCTGGCCACCGTGCTCACCGGGCTGGCCGAGCACGGCGCGCCGATCTGCTACCAGCCCAGCTCGCGCCAGCCCTATCCCACCAGCCTGGCGCACATCTTCAGGGAGCTCGGCTACCGGACGCGCTTCTTCTACGGGGGCTACCTGAGCTGGCAGCGGATGGGCGACTTCGCCCGCGACCAGGACTTCCAGGAGGTCTACGGCGGCGGCGACGCCGGGAGCTGGCTGGCCGGCAACGAGTGGGGCGTGCCCGACGAGCGGCTTTTCGACCTGGTGCTCCGCAAGGCGGACGACTCCGCGCCGAGCCTCAACGTGATCCTGACCGTCTCCAACCACCCGCCCTTCGACGTGGACGTCTACGGCCAGGGCTTTCCCCTGAAGGCCATGCCCGCGGAGCTGGCGCCGCTGTGGGACGGCGGCTACACCCTGAAGCAAATCGGGCACTTCTGGTACGCCGACCGCTGCCTGGGGCGCTTCGCCGACGCGGTCGAGAAGCAGCTCCCCGGGGTGCTGCTGGCGGCCACCGCCGACCACTACGGCCGGCGCTTCTTGAACACCAAGCCCGGGCTGGCCGAGCGCTCGCTGGTGCCGTTCTTGCTGCATGGGCCGGAGGTCTTGAAGGGCGTCGAGCTCCCCCCGGGGGCCTGCGGCAGCCACCTGGACATCCCCGCGACGCTGGTGGAGCTCTCCGCGCCGGCGGGGTTCCGCTATCACGCGCTGGGCCGGAGCGTGCTGGGGCCGGAGGCCGCCGAGCCGGCCTTCGGATCGGACAAGGTCATCGGCCCCGGGTTCCTGGCCGAGCTGACTGACACGCCCTCCTGGGTGGCGCTCGCCGGGGAGGCCGCGCCGGCCGAGGGGCCCGACCTGAAGGCCCTGGTCCGCCGGGAGCACGACCTCCAGGCCGTCTCCTGGTGGCGGGTGCTGCGCGGGCCGGCTCTGCCCGCCGAGCCCGGCAAGGCCAAGGCTGCTGACCGCCGGTGAACGTTGTTTCCATCTGCGTTTATCTGCGTGCATCTGCGGTTTCAACGCCGTTGTTTCTGTGGTTGCCCTCCGCGCGCCTCTGTGTCCTCTGAGTCCTCTGTGGTTGGACTGCTCTCGCCGCGTCGGCGGCTCGCGCCACTTGGGCAGCACCGCGGCCAGCGCCGCGTAGGTTTCCGCGCCGCGCGCGTGAACGTCCGCGACGATGGCCTCCGCCGCGATCTCTCGGGCCGCCTCGCGCGCTTGGCGCCGGTCTTGCGCGATCAGCTTCTTCACCGTGGGCGGCCGAATCGGCCTGACGCGGAGCGGCTCGATGCGCGGCAGCGGCCTGACGCGCACGGAGCCGTCGGGCATCCGCCGGAAGGTGTCCAGGTAGAACCGGATCACCTTGGGGTCGCCGGCGTCCAGGCCCCAGAGCAGGGTGCTCCACGCCTTCCATTCCAGCCGCTCGAAGATAGCCTTGCGGTCGGGGTGGCCGGCGAGCCACGCGCGGTAGGGGCGCTTCTCTCGCTTCAACGCGCGCAGCATGACCATCCTCCTTTCCCGCCTGCGGCCTACTGCCGGTCCTCTGGTCCCTCTATAATATAGTGGCGAAAAACGGTCATGTACTGTTTGGGTATGCGATTTTCAGCCGTAAGTCCTTGTCTGGCAATGGGTTAAGAAAATAAATTCACATGGTGCATTTTGCGGAGAAAACCGGATCGCACACGGCCCGACGCGCGCAAGTCATTGATAAACAAGGACTTACGAGCGCGGATGGTCGGTTTGAATTTCCGGGCCAGATTGCGGTCCTATCTGTAACCCGCCTGTTTACGAGGCTTAGAACCACTGATAGGACCAGTCCGGGGCCGCGGCGCCAGGGATTTTGGCTGTAGTAGGGGCACGGCATGCCGGGCCCCTACTTTGCCGCCCGCCGCCAACCGCCTTCCGCCTACCGCTCACCGGAGTTCCGTACTGCGTCCCCGGAACTGCCCCAACAGGATATTGTGTCCTGCGCCCAGCCGGGTCGACGGTCCCCTAATCACTAATCAAGACCTGACCCCAAGACTCTGGTCGCAACGATCTCGCCAAAAAGGAAGCAAAGCCCGCCCAAAAACCAATGGTTCGTCACAAACAGGTATATTGCAAGCGCAAGCGGGCCGCCCAAGCAAACAAGCCACATAGCGACGGCTGGGACCGCGAAAAGAAAGGTCCGCATGATAATCCCCTCCCCTCCCGCTCTAGATTCTCTACAGCTAGTGTACCGCCAGCATGGCCGAAAGTCAAGTGCGGCGAGCGCCACTTCAAGGGCGCGCTCGGCGTGGACTACAAGATTTTCGCCAGCGTGGCGGAGTTGCAATAGCAGACGCGACTTTTCGACAGGCAACACGGTGGGGGCGGCGGGGAGGTAGGCTCCGCAGCGCGCGCGGACAGAAATATTGTGTCTTGCTTACCGGCTAGCGGGTATAATGGGTCAGGGCAGGGGGGCGCGCGAGCGATGCCGTATGCCAGGCTGCACTGCATGGAGGGCCTCCCGTGAAATACGCTTGCGGCCGGTGTGAAAAGCTGTTTGACGTGTCTCAGCTCCTTTCACAGGATGTCGGGCCTATGATCTGCCGCGAGTGCGCCAGCGGCCGGCGGGAGCAGCAAGTCCAGAAGCCTCCCGCTATATCCCCTGGTTTCTGGAAGCCACTGGCTATCGCCGGGTTTTCTACCGCGGCACTGGTAATCCTGATCGCTTTGGTTTGCCGACCGGCCCCCAAGATTGTAGAGAAAGAAGTGCCGAGAGAAGTCATAACAACCGTTCAGGTCCCCAAAGAGGTCATTCGCGAAGTTACGGTTGCGGACCCTCAGCAAGCTGCGGAGTTAGAAAAGGTCAAACAAGAGCGCGACAATTGGAAATCTCTTGCCGGTGTGTTCGCCAAGTCTTTCCAACAGATGAAGGAGGAACGGGACAGACAAGCGGAAGAAGCCCGTCACACATCTGCTCCCGCCACAGGTGTGCCCAAACAGCCGGATCCGTATGATAGAACTCAGAAAGACCATGAGGCCCGACTGGCCGAAATTGAGCGAGCGTATAAGGCGCGTGTTGCCGAGATAGACGCGGCGCGCAAGCGCATTCCCGCGCCTGAAATCCCAGCCGTGGGGGCGGGAGATTCGGCGATTGAAAGTCGCATTGATGGGGAGTTCACTGGCTGGGAAGGTGAGACGATATTCAAACTCCAGAACGGTCAGATTTGGCAGCAAGCCACATACGCATACACGTATCATTATGCCTACATGCCCAAGGTTGTGATTTACAGGACGGGGGGGAGTTGGAAGATGAAGGTGGAAGGTGTAGAGCGAACGATCTCCGTCAAACGCCTAAAGTGACGTTGGCGGTCTTGGACCTACCGGAGGCTGGCTTTCTAGGAGGTGCCGGGTGATGAGCGTGGATCAGATTCCAGAGATCAAGGTTATCATTGCCACGGCGTTATGGCTTCACGCCAAAGGCTACTCGATTCGGACCATATCGGTCCCGAAAGGCGAGGGGAGGAATAGTGGCGAGGACAAGGAAATGCTGGTGAATAAGCTGAAGGAGGCTGGTGTGCCTCTTGACGACACGAACTTTACGCGTGATGGGCCGGACATCATTGCGCACAAGAACGATGAAATCTGGAAAATCGAGTGCAAGGGACTGGGTAAGGGAAAGGCGGCAACTCTTCGCAACAACGGTGACAGGGCTCTCGCCAGTGCAGTTTCCTACTTTGACAAGAAGCCCGGACTGAAGTTGGGCATTGCCTGGCCCCGTCACAATGAGTATCTCCGTTACGCAAACAATCGGATTTCACAAGCGTTACGCGAAACACTCGGGTTGACGATATTCGTCTACGATGGGGATAAGGAATCGATCGAAGAATTTGGTCCACTCTCAGACTTGCCGCCTCCGCCAATGCGCAGGGGGCGTGAGTCGCTTGACGCATGAGCCGTCGCTTCGCGCGTCAGAGCTTCGGGACACAACACTTTTCCGGTGATTCGGGGGACATGTCAGGGGTCGGTCAAGACCAGCCACTTTGAGGGAGGGAAGGCAGGCCGTTTTGCCGGCAGCTAACAGAGTACAGAAGAACCTGATCGCGCTCAAAGGCCGGGTCAGCCCGCTTTCTGCCCCTTCAAGACCTCGATCATCGCGTGGATGTTCTCGGCGGGCGCGTCGCCGGGGATGGCGTGTGCCGGCGAGGCGATGTAGCCGCCGGACCGGCCCAGCCGCTCCAGCAGCTCGGCGACCTTCTCGCGCACCTCGGCCGGCGAGCCGTAGGGCAGCAGTTGCTGCGTGCTGATCCCGCCGTAGAAGGCCAGCTTCCCGCGGTAGCGCTCCTTGAGCGCGAAGACGTCCATCACCTCCGGCTGAAACGGGTTAAAGCAGTCCAGGCCGATGGCCACCAGGTCGTCGAAGACCTCGTCCACCTTGCCGCAACTGTGGATGAAGACCTTCTTGCCGCGCTCCCTGGCCGCCGCGTACTGCCGGGCCAGCCGCGGCGCCAGGAGTTGGCGCCAGAGCGCCGGGCCCATCATCAGGCCGAGCTGGGTGCCGAAGTCGTCGCCGAACATGACCGCGTCAACGTCCGGGCAGGCGGAGAGCCCCGCG
>Ga0315286_10004855_pt1 | contig 12910 bp, 9 predicted proteins | sample YL17G10_0_MG_FD_205038 | JGI IMG/M metagenome (GOLD analysis project Ga0315286, IMG submission 205038) | Sediment microbial communities from Yellowstone Lake, YNP, Wyoming, USA - YL17G10_0 | ecosystem: Environmental > Aquatic > Freshwater > Lake > Sediment | place: USA: Wyoming | collected... | reverse complement strand
AGGGCTGCGTTTATGAGTTTGAAAACCGATATGGCTGAAATAAGCAAAATAAGAGTTTTTCAAAACGAAGAGGGAGTTGCTACCAGAGGTATAGTTGATTATAAAAATCAACTTGGGTTAGTAAAAACAGCGACCTTTGAGGTACGCGAAGGAGTAGAAGGTTGGGTTTTAGCTCAAAGTACGGCAACTCAAAATATTGATAAATCTAGAATTGCATACGAAAAATATGCAAGAATGCAAGAAACGGCTGCTGCTCAAAATGCTGAGTTTGATAAGAAAGCCCAAGCAACTAAAATGGGTATTATTCAACAAGAAGCTAAGTGGCAAGATACACAAATTACCAACGAAAAGAAAAAAGCTACAGCAATACAAGATAATTATGCTAAACAAGTACAAAATCTTGAAACGTTGAAAATAAAAAATGCTGATGCATTTAAATCAGGCGGAGTACAACAACAATTAGCTTTAACTGAGGCTTCTCTTCAACAATATAGAGCAGGAACTATTAGATCGCAAGAATATGATTTAGCTTTAAGAAATCTTAATAACACGGTACAACAATATAATCAATCAACAATGAGTGCCAACAAACAGGGTTATAATTTCGTCTCAATGATGGAAATTGCTATTAAAAAAATTCTTCTTTGGGGTGCTGGCACTATGCTTATTTATGGGTCAATGCGTAAAATCAGTGAAGGCATTCAATATATAAAAGATTTAAATAAAGAACTAACCAATATTGCTGTTGTAACAGGAATGAATGCTGCTCAAACAGGAGCTTTAACATCACAATATACTGATTTAGCAATTGCATTGGGTACTACAACGCTTGAAGTTGCAAAAGGTAGTTTGGAGTGGTTTAATTAAATAGATCACTATAAATTCTCTTAATTGTCGGGAAAATCCTTAGAGATTATTCTACTAACTTATTATAGCAATATAAATAAGGGCAAACAGTAATGTGTTTGATATAGTAAAAAAGAATAATATTGGACAATCCGCAACCAAGTATCCTAATAGGATAAAGGCTCAACGACTATTTTACACTCAAGTGAGTGGAAACGGAGAACAATTTTATTTTTAAGATTGAAGATATAGTCTATGCTCATAGGAAACCATGAGAAAATCTGTTTAAATACTAAAACAGAATCTTTCAAAGAATAACGGACTTTGAAAGTAATAAAACAGTAGGCAAGGCAAGACTGTAGCAGAAACAGGGGAGTTAATGAGGTCTGTTACAATGATGAGTAAGTTAGGTAATATAGAAGCTGCTCAAGCAACAGAATTAATGACCGCTACTTTAAATGGATTTAAACTTAGTGCAAACGATGCTATGAGTGTTGTAGATCGTCTTATTGCCCTCGATAATTCCTATGCGACAAGCGTAGCAGAAATTGCTACTGCTTTACAATATACTGCTGCTGTAGCTAACCAAGCCGGAGTTAATTTTAACCAAATGGCCGCGTATATTACTATTGTGAGTTCGGTCATGAGAATAAGTGCGGAGTCTATTGGACAGTCCTTTTTTCGATAAGAATTGGAGGCATTGAAGTATAAAAAATAAACTTCAATGAAAAATTATCTCTAATTGACTTGGAAATCCCGAAGAGGATGACAAGGCGGAAAATATTTTTATATTACCGTGAACGACTGAACGAGATAACTTCATCTATAGTAAGATGAGGGTGCGACAGTCTGATCTTTCCTATAACTTTATTTACAAAAAAGGGAAAGAGAAATACTCAAGTGTAAAGACACTTTTGGAAGAAGTATTTCCTTCGTTTTTTAAAACGATGTAACAAATAATGCAAAACAATGTTGACTCGCATGGAATCAATTAAAGTAGGCAAAGCATTTGAAGATGATGCTACTACAATTAATATGGTTGCTCAAGCTTTGGATTTAGCTAAAATAAGTTTAATGGATGCTACGAATCAATTTAGACCAATGAGCGATGTTCTTGCTGAATTAGGAGCTAAATGGGATACTATTGATCCCAAGATACAAAAAGTAATTGCTGGAGCGGTTGCTGGTAAAATGAATGCCAGAACATATAGTAATATATGGGAATATTCATTATTATATTGACAAATTTATATTTATGTGATATAATAATAGAAATTCTAAAAGGTAACTATATCGGTTAAAATCTTATTCGCAAAAGATAAGACCGAGGAAAGACTAGTTTATAAAAAATTATATGTATTATAATTTTATCAAAAATCCCTTGATAAAATTTTATAGAGGATAAAATAATGAAATGGCAAAGATGGACAGAAGATAGAATAAATTTTCTGAAAAATAATTATACAAATTCTAGTTGGGAATTTCTTATTGAAAATTTGAATATTGAAAAATCTGCTATTTTACATAAAGCTAGTGAATTTGGATTAACTAGAGAATATGATTATTCTAATGAAGAAATAGAATTTATAAAAAATAATTTTAAAAAAATGCCTTATAAAGAAATTGCAGAAATTTTAAATACAACCGAGGCCGCAATCGGTACAAAGATCAATAAATTAGGCTTATCTAAAACAGAAATATGGTCTGAAGAAGAATTAAAACTATTGAAAGAAGTATATCCAAATTATACTAATAAATATTTAAAAATAAAATATTTTCCAAATCGTACTCCAGAAACCATTATGAGCATGGCTAATAAAATGGGCATACATAAATCTTTGGAAAAAGAAACTAAATATTATAATAAAGAAACAATGATAGGACAACTTTTAGAATTATCAAAAATTTTAGAGAGAACTCCTTTAGGAGAAGAATTATTTGAAAATGGACTTCCATCTAGTGCAACTTATAAAAGATATTTTGGAAGTTATTTCAATGCTTGTAAATTGGCCGGTTTGCCAACAAATTCAAATTTATTTGGAAAATCAATACATTGCAAATCATTAAATGATGATTTATGTTTATCTAAAAGTGAAAAAATTATAACAGACTTTTTTATTTTGAACAACATATCTTATAAAAAGGATCAAAAGTATAATATTTATATGAAAGATATAAGATGTAAAAATAAAACTGTTGATTGGATTATTAATAATAATATTTTTGTAGAATATTTTGGTTTATCAGATAAACCAATATATAATAAAAGAATGGAAGAAAAAAGAACAATTTGTAGGGATTACAATATTGTTCTTATAGGATTAGAAAGAAAAGATTTAAATAAACTACATATAATTTTTAAAGATTTTATAAATTAGAATCCGTAACGACTACAGGGCATAAATAGTGATATTTATGCTGAAGTTACCCATCCTAAATAGGATGAATATATAGTCTGAACTGCAATGAAAGTGCGAATATAAAAAATTGCAGAATTAAGTAGAAATACTTAATCGCCGTATTGTTAAATAATATGGTCATACAAGTAACAGATTTTGATTCGTCAAGTTCCGCAATTTCTTACACTAATGCAAAACTGGGGTCAAGTAACTAAAGCATTGGCTATTGAACAGGATTCCGCTGGTTTAGCCACTCAAAGATACCAAATTTTCTTACAAGGTTTAGAAGCTGCCGCTAATAAATTTACTGCAACATGGCAAAAATTAGTTTCTGGAACAGCAACTAGTGGACAAATTAAATCATTTATAGATTTTGGAACGGCTTTAGTAAATCTTGTAGATAAATTCGGATTGGTTAATATTGCCATTGTTCTTTTTGCAACAGTAATGGCTGCTAAAGTAATGTTCATTATTCCAGTTTTTACCCAATCAATTTATGTAATGGCTCTTGCAATGGGAGTTGCGACAGGGGCGGCGACAGCACTAGCGACAGCATTATCGGGTGGAATATTAGGAATAGCAATTGTTGGTCTTATTGCAGTATTTAATAAACTCAATGTATCAGTTGTAGATACTTACAATAATTTTGAAAAATTAAAGGTACAGGCAGAATCTAATAAAAGCGAATTAGAAGGTTTAGCAACCGAATATGATGCATTAGCTAACAAACAAAACAGAAGTGCGGAAGATAATGCTAGGCTTCTTGATTTACAAACCATTATTACTGTAAAATATGGTGCTTCAAAAGCCGGAATTGATCTTTATAGTGCCGCTATAAATGGAAATTCTATCGCTATTCAGAAAAATATTGAATGGTTGAAATTACAAGCAGCAGAACAAGCTAAAAATTTTTTAAATAATCCCGCTAATATAAAGGCTTATAAAGAAGCATTAGATACTTTATATAAACCTAGACCGATTCCTATAGAAATACAATCTGCCGCAACGCGTGGTAAAACCAATGTCCCTGATGCAAAAAATCTAGAAGAATATATGGATATTTTGGCTAATAGAATTATTAAAGAGGGCGATATTGGGGGATTATTACAAAAACAATATAATCAATTGTTGGAAGAAAAAGAAGCTGCCCAAAATATAGAAATAGAAACCAAGAGATATAAAAATTTATTAAATGAAATAGCTAAAATTGATCCTCCTCGTTTTTGGGATAAGGGCGAATTAGATAATATAAAGGAATTTGGTAAATCTGCCGAAATGACAGCAGATCAAATAAAAGATGCTTTTGGGGATATAGGAACAATAATTCAAGATTCTTTTGGCAATGCTTATGATAATTACAAAGAACAACAAGATGCCGCAATTAAAAAAACAGAAGAATTACGTACTGCCATTGAAAATGTTTCTAAGCAACCTGTTACAACCGAACAACAAACACAATTAGGCGATTTACAATTTGAGTTAGATAATACAGAATATGGGCTTTATAAATTAGCACAAGCTTATGAAAAATCTACTCAAATTGCTATTATCAATTTGATGATTCAAAGAATAGAATTAGCAAATCTTGGGCCTGCGGCACAAGCGGCGGCATTAGGAGTGGTAACGGGTTTAGCGCAAGCTTGGGGATTAATGTCAAATGCTACTGCTAGTGCGGTTACGGCAGTGGATGCAGCTATATCTCAATTGGAGGCGGATGTTGCGAATGGCGGAGCAAATGCTACAGCAATAGTTGAGAATTTACGAGCGGCATTGTTACGTACTGCTACTAGATATGATGCTACAATTGTCGTTACTACGGTTTATCAAACGGCAGGGGGTGCTACTGCTACCGCTACGGCTGGTGCTGGCGTTCAGCCAGAGCGTAAAAATTATCCTGGTTATGTTCCTCCGGGCAGTAGTGGGGGAGGAGGCGGCGGTGGAGGCGGCGGGGCTAAACAAGAAGAACAAATTAGTGCTGCTAAATTACTTGCTCAAATTATTGATTTAATAAAAGAACAAAAAAAAGCAGAAATTGATCTTCTTAAAGCAAAACAAGATGCCAATAAACTCGAACAAGAACATTTAAAAGATCAACAAAAAGCTCTTGATACTCAACTTGATAAATATCGAGATATTATTGATGCAAGAAAAGATATTATTCGAACTCAAGAAGAAGAACTTAGTTATCAAGAAGAAATTGAAGGTAAAAATAAATCAATTGCTCAAATTCAAAATGAACTTGCTGTATTAGCATTAGATACATCCGAAGAATCAAAAGCTAGGCAATTAGAATTACAAAGTGATTTGGGCAAAGAATTAGAAGATTTAGCCAAGACTCAGCGTCAACATTCTGTAGACGAACAAGAAAAAGCACTTGATAAAGAATATAGTTTATATGAAACTAATATCAATAAACAAAAAGAAAATCTTCAAGGACAAATTGATCTCATTGATAAACAGAATGAACTAATTGACAAACAAATTGAAGTCATCAATGATTATCTTAGCAAATCTGGTTTAGTTGCTCAAGATGCTATAAAGATGATGGTTGCAAAAGCACCTGAACTTTATAATAAATTAATTGCATGGAATAAAATATATGGAACTGGAATCGATGCTGATATTACAAGAGCATGGAATGAAGCTTATAAAGCACTTGCTAAATATAAGAGTTTAGCCGATGCTCTATATGGTAAAAGTAAATATGACACAAAGCCTAAAAAATCCGAGGCACATCATACAGGATTAGAATCTGGCCCTGCTGGTGGATATGACACTCCTACGGGAACGGTATTTGCTGAATTAATGATGGGCGAACGGGTATTGAACGAAAGAGATATGTTTGGAATTATGCAGGTTCGCTTACCACAATTAGCAAATGCTATGAATAGTGGGGATGGAAAAGGGGTAAATTTACATATTGATAATTTAATTAATGTTCAAGGCAATGTTGATAAAGATGTAATCGGTGATTTAGACAGAATTACTAATAGTGTTATTGGAAAAATAAATGGCGCACTTCTAAGAAGAGGATATACAAGAGGCGCACAAGTATTTTCAACCTAATATATAAGTTAAAAGAATGGGATAGGATGAATTAGCTACTCATTTGATAAGTGACTCCACACTTCCCATTCTTTCAATTTTATTGGAGAATGGAGGAAAAAATGGAAAAAATTAGTGGAATTTATTGTATTGAAAATATAATAAATGAAAAAAAATATATTGGACGGGCATTTAATATATATAAAAGATGGAATAGACATCAAAATATATTAAGAAGAAATAAACATGAGAATAATTATTTACAAAGGTCTTATAATAAATATGGAAAAGAAAATTTTAAATATTATATTATTCAAGAATTGCCGCTAGATAAAGAATTGCTCAAATTAATGGAAATATATTGGATTGCATACTATAATACTTTTCACACAGATGGAGAGGGATATAATTTAAGTAGGGGTGGAGAAGCGGGATTTGGTCATAAAATGTCTGAAGAAGGAAAAAGAAAAATTTCTGAAGCCAAAAAAGGAAATACTGATTGGGTTGGTAGAAAACATTCAGACGAAACTAAACAAAAAATGTCTGAATCTCAAAAAGGTAATCAAAATGCTAAAAATAGATTAATGTCCGAGGAATCTAAAAATAAAATATCAATTGCTAATAAAGGCAAAAAACAAACAAAAGAAACAAAAGAAAAAAATTCTAAATCTCATATGGGTTTAATGTCAAGATTGGGAATTAGCAGCAAAATAGATAGTATAACTAGTAAATATGTTGGAGTACATAAACAAGAAAATAAATTTATTGCTAACATTACGGTGAATAAAATTCGTATGTACTTAGGGATTTATGACAAAGAGGAAGATGCGGCAATCGCCTATGACAAAAAAGTAATAGAATTATTAGGAGATCAAGCTATAACAAATTTTTCAATAGAATTTGTTAAAAATAAAAAAATAAAAAGAAATACTATGCAAAAAAATAAATATAAGGGAGTTCATAAACGAGGAAAAAGATGGGTGGCTGCTGTTTATTTTGATAAAAAAACAATTCATATTGGAACGTTTAATACCGAAATTGAAGCAGCCCGCGCTTGTGATTTGGAAATTTTAAAACTATACGGAACATGTGCAAAAATAAATTTTCCAAATTGGCCTAATTTGGAATAAGGAGGAAATAAAAATATGAGTTTCTATGCGAAAAGTTTTAATTATGCAGGAGAGGTCAGTGAACTTTATAATCTTCAAATTGCAAGTATAGATTCTGGAGGAACAACAACAAATCCTGGAAGTGGAGGGGTTGAAATAATCGACCAGTTTGTTTTGAGGCGTCCGATTCCGTTCTTTTATGGTATAAAATATACGCAAAAAATGTCTTTTCCAATATCTTTTTTTTCTCCCGATGAAATAAGTGCTGTTGATTTAAGTTATATACAAAGATGGTTATTTGGTAGATTAAATTATCAATCATTAGCCATTATAGAACCAGACATGGATTCCTTCTTCATGAATTGTATTTTTACTGAACCCACTATAATTCGTGCAGGAAATATTATTTACGGTGTTCAAGGTGTTTGCACGATGGATTCTCAATTTGCTTGGACTTATCCACGCCAAACTATATACAATTATACATCCCCTCCATCTGGTTCTCAAATAGTTATCAACAACGATAGTCATTACGCTGGTTATTTATATCCAGAAATGACATTCAGAATGAGTGCAAGTGGAAGTGCTTTAAGTATTATCAATACATCAGACAACAATAGAGAATTTTTATTTAGTGGATTATCTCCAAACGAAGTAATAACTATCAATAATGATTTAGGAATTGTTACATCTTCTTTATTGATACCAAGATTGTCTGTTTTCAATAAACACTTTTTACGTTTTGCTCCTGGTATCAATATTCTTTCTGTTACTGGTGGTATATCACAGATGACTCTAACTTATCAATTTGCACGTAGATTGGGAGGATAATTCTATGGCTTCAAGTTCATTTGATCTTTTTCAGATACAAGAAAAACCTAGCGTGACCCTTTGCAATCCTGATCTTGTGCAAATATATTCTCTTGATGCTTGTTATGCTACTTCGATAAAACTTAAGTGGAATGCACAATCAGAAATTTCTTTTAGTTACCCCAAGTTTATTGGTGATATAGCATTAGATGCATTTGATTATATTGAAGGCAAAAGAATTATCTTAGTAGAAAATATAGGATATTTTATTATATCTGATGTACAAGATGATTTTGATGGTTCTGTTCCTATAAAAACTGTTACTGCTTTATCCATAGATTCCGAATTAGTTTTCAAAAAGTTGAATTTATTTTCAGGAACATTTAAATTTTATGACACCATAATTACAACCGGAAGCCCAAATTTGTTAGGAACAATTATATCATTGATTCCGAATTGGACAATAGGAAACATTGATAGTAGTTTGATTAATATGTATAGAACTTTTAATGTTTCTGATACAAATATATATCAATTCTTGACAACCGATGTTTCGGTTGCTTATAATTGTGTGTTTGTATTTGATTATACAAATAAAATAATATCCGTTATTCCGTCTTCTCAAGCAATAACACCAACGATTATATTTTTATCTTTTGAAAACTTGTTAAAAAATACACAATATAAAGAAATTACAAATGAAATATCAACTGCTTTTTATTGCTATGGCGGGAATAATTTAACAATTCGAGACGTAAACCCGTTAGGCACAAATGTAATTTATAATTTCACTTATTATAAAACAACCGACTGGATGAGTCAATCATTAATCAATGCTATTAATGCTTGGGAAACTAAAGTAAATTCTTATATATCAATTTATGATGATTATTTATTTTATCTTGCTGCTTATAATTCTCAACTTCTTGATCAACAATCATCATTAGTACAATGGCAAACTAATCTTTCGGCTGATCAACAGGTAAGGGCAGTAAGAATAGCGGGGGGATTGGATACAACAGAGATAGATGCTCAAATAGTTGCCGACGAACAACAAATATCTTATTATAATTTGCAAATTGGAATTACTAATGCGGCTATAACAAACTTGATAAATGTAGTAACTTTTGTGAATAATGATTTGGCATTTACTAATACAAACAATTTTACGAATGCTCAGGTGTTGGAACTTAATAATTTTATTTTTGAAAACGTTTATAAAAACGATAATATTATTACTACGGATACTATGACTTATGCTGAAATTCAAGCCCAATCTCAACAATTATATAATTCGGCTATAGAAGTTTTAGGTAGGGCAGCAATTCCAAGATACCAAATTATAATAGATTCTGTTAATTTTCTTGCATTAAAAGAATATCAACCTTTTATAGATCAACTGGAACTTGGAAGTCAGGTTACTATAGATTCAGGTAGGGGATATTTTATTGATGCCGTTCTTTTGGAATATGATTATAGTTTCGATGATCCTGAACAATTTGCAATTGTTTTAAGCAATCGTAAAAGATTAGATGATTCTAGTTTTATATTCACTGATTTATTTGGACAAAATTTTTCAGGTAATTCAAATTCTAGTTTTAATTCTTCAACTTGGAATGATTGGTTAAATACTAAACCAACAATAGTTGGAAATGTAATTGCCCCTGATGGTGCTACTACTTATGGGGTTATTGCAGAGAATGTTGTAGGAGAAATAAATGCCAATAATACTTTAAGTATAACCAACACTAATGTTTCAACAGGAGTAACTAATTTTCAATTAGATCAACATGGAGCGACATTAAGAGATGCCACATATATTTCTGGTAGTAATATTGGTGTAGATGGGGATTTATCTATGGCAGGGGGAGGGGCTATATTTTTTAGAAAAGGCATTTATATTGGAGGGGCTGGCCTAGCCCCTGGTTCTAATGTCATAACCTATGAGGATTTGACCTCACAAGTTATTACGGCTGGTAGTTATTTTTATGTATCGGGTTCATTTCTTGTAAATTCTTTAAGAGTTTATTTGAATGGACTTATGCAAAGACAAAGTATTAATTTTAGTGAAAATCCAGATGTGCGTTCTTTTAGTTTTTATGAATCTGTTGTAGCGGGAGATTCGATGAGCGTAGAATACGTGGGTTTAACTTAAAGGAGATTAAAATATGACCTTAACAACAACTTTTTCAAATTTAAATAGTTTATCAGACATATCCTTTATCGCCGGGACAAGTTATACAATCAAATTTTCGTGTACCAGCCAATCAGGATCACCAATAGATTTAAGTACTGCAACTTGTAAATGGTATCTTGCTGCATATGGAACTGATTTTACAGTATTAAGAAAAACAGGAAGTGTAATAGCAGCAGGAATGTTTTCTATATTATTATCGCCTACTGATACCGCTAATCTTGCCGGGAAGTACACCCACCAGCCTTCTATAAATTTTGCTAATGGAAATACGATTTATCCGGCTCAAGGAATCTTAACTGTACTAAAAGGATTGAGTTAATGTCCGATCCTGATCCAATCGAAGTTTCCAGAAATACATATGTTTATAATGAAAATAGAATAGTTAGAAAAGGACTCCTATTGTATTATGATCCTTTGTTTGTTAGTGATTTAGGTTCTTCTACACTTAGTAGTTTGAATACTATCGTTAATACTTATCCTGCTACTGATCCAACAGGGATTTTGTATCCAACAGGAATAAATGCATCTCTTTTTAATATTTTATTAACTTCATTAAACTATCCTCTAGAACAATCGGAATCAGTAAGTATTTATTCTGAATCTCACGTTGTTAGACGAGGATTATTATTGTATTATGATCCATTATTATGTAGTGATTTGAATTCTTTATCACTTTCATATTTAAATACGTTAGACACAACTTTACCATCTGTTGATCCGACAGGAACTTCATATCCTATTGGAATAAATGCAAGTATTCAAAATTTAGTAATTCCAATTCCGCAACATTATGTTAATTTGCCTCAATATCTATTGACAAATCAAGGCAATTTATTTGAGGGTTTTGAAACTATCGGTGATTGGACAGCAATTTTAGGTACTGCAACCGCTAATACTACTGCGGGAGAATTTAGAACCGGAATCCAATCAATCAAGATTACAAATGGCTTGGCTGTTCACGGGGTTATTCAAAAAGTATTCGGATCATCCATCAACTTCGGAGGAGCCGCCCCACATATGCGGCTATATTATTATTTGTATCCGGCTGATATAGCCAATTTTAGCGTCTTAGTTGTTCAATTTTATACTAATGCGGGGTTGGGTACGTATCAAGAAACTGTGCTGAATGGTGCATATAGGGCGCTCAAGTCTGGATGGAATGTATTTGATATATTGCCGAGTTCTTGGTCAGGGAATGCATCTTGGAGTGCTAATTTTGACCGTATGTGGGTACGAATAACACCACAGGGAGGAACACAAATAAATGTGTCATTCGATAATCTTCTATCTGGTCTGGTTGGTCAAACGCCAACTTGTACGATAATGTTTGATGATGCAGATGCTAGTGTTTATAATATTGCTTATCAATATATGAAAAATAGGAATGCGCGCGGAACATTCTATGTACGAACCGGGTATGTAAATACAGCGTCTTATATAACTAATACGCAATTATTAGAGATGGATGCTGCTGGATGGGCAATTGGTAATCATTCTAGAAATCACACTTATTTAACTACGCTCAGTCAAGCAGATGCAACTATTGAAATATTGGCGGGTAAAACCGATCTTGATGGATGGGGATTGACTAGAAATTCTAATCATCTTGCCTATCCGGGTTGTTTTTACAATGATACAGTTATTGCCGCCGCAATCGCGGCGGGTACATTGACAGCGCGTGGTTGCACTATGAATTCGCCATGTCTCGATGCGTATTTCGATGATCGCTATGTACTTCAAATTAACGTGGCGGTTGATATTTCTAATTCGTTGGCAACGCTGAAAGCGTATGTTGATGAGGCAGTTACTTACGGGCGTAATGTTGGAATTTTGATCCACACTATACCGGGTGATATAACTGCTGCTAATTTCTATGCGCTGATAGATTATATCATTAGTTTGGGTATGCCCTTTTTAACCATCGAAGATATTTATAATTTATTATCAAACCCAATTTCTATTGTGGTATAAAATATTAAAAGGAAAAATATATATGTCAACAACAAATTTAGGTTTAGCTACATTTAACGAAGGTGTTGATTTAGATCAAAGTTTTGAAGATTATCGAATAACTTTAGATGGGCCTACTGACAGCAATATGACTTTAATTGATGCTTGGGCTATGACTGTTCCTATATTATTGGCCTCCGTTTTAAGTGAAACAAGTGCTTCTATAGCTGTGGCGGGAAGTTTCATTCTTAATGCAACCGGTTCTGCTATTGCAAGTGCTTGTGTTGTTCATAGTGTTGAAACATTTTTTAATAAAATAGGAGAATTTAGTGGTTCTGGACAAGCTAATTTTACAGGAATTACTCAAGCATATAATCATATTTTAATTTTAGGACAGGCTTCAGAACTAAGCACTCTTGGTATTTCAGGCGATGTTGGAATAGATTTCAATGGAGATTCAACTTCCGCTAGTTATATAACTATGCAATGGGAAAGGAGTGGTTCGGCTATTTCTACTGCTTCTATTGAAACTATAGGGGCTTATCAATCTTCTC
>Ga0315286_10004853_pt1 | contig 12912 bp, 8 predicted proteins | sample YL17G10_0_MG_FD_205038 | JGI IMG/M metagenome (GOLD analysis project Ga0315286, IMG submission 205038) | Sediment microbial communities from Yellowstone Lake, YNP, Wyoming, USA - YL17G10_0 | ecosystem: Environmental > Aquatic > Freshwater > Lake > Sediment | place: USA: Wyoming | collected... | reverse complement strand
GAAGGATTATTGACCGGCAAGGCATTGTCATTGTAGATAATGAACTTTGTTATGATGTGCTGATTATGTCTAGTGATGCAAAACAACTCGATAAGACATTGATGAACGCATCTAGGGTTTTGGGCACAGATTTTAAGAATTTAAAAAATACATTTAAAGGCAGCCTTACGGCCTCATCTATACCTATGGCGCTTGCTAAAAATATAGATCTCAAACAAGCAATTGCCCTGGAGGAATTAAAGCCGGATTTAAATGGCATTATCATTCAGCCTCGCCCTCAAAGGAGATACCCTTATGAAAGGCTCGCCTGTCATGTCCTGGGTTATTTAAACGAGATTGACCGTTGGCGTCTGACAAAATTAGCAGATTATGGTTATAAGACCAGGGATATAGTAGGTTTTGGGGGCCTGGAGGAAAAATACGATTATTATCTGCGTCAAGAAGAAGGCGGCCTGTCAATGGAAGTGGACCGCCGAGGTAGGTTTGTGCGCACCTTAGGTTTTAGGCCACCCAAAAGCGGCAAAGATATCCAGCTAACCCTAGATGTAAAAATACAAAAAATAGTAGAAGAGAATCTCTCCGGAAAGGTCGGCTGCGTTGTGATTATGGAACCTTATAGCGGACAGATTATTGCCCTGGCCAGTTGGCCGAATTTTAATCCCTCCGCTTTTGTTACAAAATCAAATTCCTCTATTTACGATTTTCTTAATAATCCCGAGGCGCCGTTAATAAATCGCGCTATTAGCGCTGCATATCCGGCGGGGTCAGTCTTTAAATTAGTAGTAGCTACTGCCGCTCTTGAGACAGGCAAAATAAATTTATCTACCACGTTTCTTTGTACTGGAAGCATAAATGTTGGAAAGCAAAAATTTTCTTGTTGGGATACGCACCATGAGGAAAATTTGCGGGATGCAATTACACATTCCTGTAATGTCTTTTTTTATCGGACCGGACTTCTTTTAGGGGCCCAGGCAATACATGACTATGCGGTTAAGCTTGGTTTATCCAGGGGCACTTCCGTGGATTTACCTTATGAAGAAAGTGGTTTCCTGCCTCATCCTTTATGGAGAAAAATTTACCGATTCTCACCGCTCACAAGCGGGATCCCGTTTTTTACGGGAAAAAATTGGTTTGAAGGTGACACCGTAAATCTTTCTATCGGCCAAGGAGAACTTTTGGTTACCCCTCTACAGATTGCCCGAATGATGGCAATATTTGCCAATGGGGGAAGACTGGTAACTCCGTACATAGTTAAAACCATAGCAGGTCAAGACGTCTCTAATTATCAGAAAAAAATTATTACCCTTCCTATAAAGGCCAGTACTATAGACTCTATCAGAGAAGACTTAAGGAATGTGGTTGCGGATCCCTCAGGGACAGCTAATGTATTATCGACTCTTTCTGTTCCTGTTTCCGGTAAGACTGGTACTGCCCAGGCGCCCCCCGGTCAACCGCATGCCTGGTTTATAGGTTTTTTCCCTTTTAAAAGTCCCAAATTTGTGATCTGTGTATTTTTAGAGCACGGCGGTTCGGGCTACTACGCCACGCTTTTAGCCAAACAAATAATAGAAACTATGATTCAAGAAGGCATACTATAAAAATCATATTATGATTACACAGATTTCCACCAAAGGCGGATCCGCCTACGGCGGAAAAATGCAGATTACATAGATTAAACCGTAGCTAAAAAATCCGTGTAATCATTTTAAAAGGATTGATTTGATGGCCTCTTATCTGAGGATATTACTGATTGCTATTTTAATTGCCTCGATAGGTATCTTGACTATCTACAGCAGTACCTATCAGAAGGGAACTAAACTTTGGCAGCAACAGATACTTTGGGTTATATTTGGGATGTTTGCTTTTTTTATAATGTCTAACTTTAATTATCGCCGTCTCTGGGATGTAACATATTTTTTATACGGCCTTGTCCTGATATTATTATTGTTGGTATCTCTCTTAGGGGTTGTACGCTTGGGGGCTCAACGTTGGCTTAAGTTCGGCGGGTTTAATTTTCAACCTTCGGAATTAGCCAAATTAATTATGGTAATATTTTTATCCCGATACTTTAGCAAAAAATCAGTTGATGATGCGGCATTGCTTTCAGGTAGGCTTGGCATATTCCGCGGCCTTATCCTGCCTTTTATATTTGTGGCTATTCCCGTGTGGTTAATTATTGAGCAGCCTGACTTAGGAAGTGGCGCGATGGTACTTTTTATATTTTTCGCCATGTTTTATCTTGCCGGAGTGAAATTAAGATATATATTTATATTTTTATTAATTATCGTTTTATCTCTACCTTTATTCTGGCAATTCTTACGAGATTACCAAAGAGAAAGGCTGCTGGTATTTTTAAATCCTAATATAGACCCTTTGGGTGCGGGTTATACGTTGATTCAATCTAAGATTGCTATCGGTTCAGGCGGCTTTTTGGGCAAGGGTTGGCTTTCGGGGACACAGAGCCAACTCCACTTTTTACCTGAGTCTCACACGGATTTTATATTCGCTACCCTTGCTGAGCAATGGGGTTTTTGGGGAAGCGCTATATTGCTATCTTTATATTATCTTTTAATTAGGGAAGGATTTTTGATTGCCCAAAGGACAAATGATTATTTCGGTAGATTATTGGCCTTGGGTATTTCCTTGATGTTGAGCATACAGGTTTTTATCAATATTGCCATGAGTATGGGCCTGATGCCAGTAGTGGGTATACCTTTACCTTTAATGAGTTATGGCGGTTCATCCTTAGTTATGACTTTTGTATCATTAGGTATACTGGCTAATACTGATAAGAGAAGAGCGGTTTTTTAAATGAGCGGATAACTTACGGAGCACGTAGTGCTCCGTAAGTTATAGCGAAGCGTCCGCGAATTTATCCCGAAGCCTATCCCGAAAATATCGAAGAGATTTTCGGGATGTTTAGGCGAGGGATGAATGTTATCACTTATGTTAGACGATATTCTTTTACAAGTAAATAAGCCCGGTCGCTACATTGGCGAAGAATGGAATATAGCTAAGAAAGATTTCGATAAGGCCAATATAAAATTTGCCTTATGCTTTCCGGATTTATACGAAGTGGGTATGAGTAACTTAGGCGTGAGGATTATTTACGATATATTGAATAATATTGCTGATGTTTCTTGCGAAAGATTTTTTTCACCCGGTATAGATATGGAGAGAATATTACGCTTGGGAAACACGGAAATTTTTTCCTTGGAATCAAAAAGAAGACTAAAAGAATTCGATATCATCGGATTTTCTTTGGGGCATGAGTTAGGTTACACTAATGTGCTAAATATTTTAGATTTAGGCTTAATTCCTTTAAAATCCTCTTTCCGCGGCTCTACCTATCCCTTAGTCATAGGCGGTGGGCCGTGCGTGTTAAATCCTGAACCGATGTATGAATTCTTTGATTTATTTGTCTTAGGAGAAGCAGAAGAAGTAATCTTAGAGATAATTGATATTTATCGCAATTATAAGGACAAGTTTAAGGCTGGTAAAATAAGTAAACAGGATTTATTAATTATGCTTTCTCAAATTGAAGGGGTGTATGCGCCTGGTTTATATGAGGTAGTATATGACGACGCTGGAAAAATAGAAAAGTTTAAACCGAAAACCACAGAGGTTCCTTTGCGTATCAAGAAACGTTTCGTAAGGGATTTAAATAACTCATCTTTTCCTCTAAATTGGTTGATACCCCATATCCAGATAGTGCATGACCGGATTAGTTTAGAGATTATGCGTGGTTGTCCCCATAGTTGTAGATTCTGCCAGGCACGCTCTCAATATTTTCCTTTAAGATTTAGAGACCTAAATCATATATTAAATTTAGCCTGCAATATATATAAGCGCACCGGCTACGAAGAAATCTCTTTAGGCGGGCTATCTGTAAGCGACTACGCGCATATAGAAGAGCTCTTAAAAGCCTTGGTTGATTTATTTAAAGAAAAGGCAGTGGGCTTATCTTTACCTTCGATAAAACCCAGGACTTATGTAGGAAGTTTATCCGCGTTAATCGCCACGATTAAAAAGACAGGTTTGACTTTTGCGCCTGAAGCGGCCACGGAAAGGCTGCGTAAAATTCTGGCCAAAGATTTTAATGAAGAAGATTTTTTTAAGGCGATAGAAGAGGCTTACGCGTCAGGTTATCAGCATGTAAAGCTCTATTTTATGATTGGCTTACCTTACGAAGAGCTTGGAGATTTAGATGGGATTATTGACTTTGTTATCCGAGTCTCGGAATTAAGAAAAAAAATGCATAAAAATCCCGCCTGGGTTAATATAAGCATCAACACCTTAATTCCCAAGCCACACACGCCCTTTCAGTGGCTTGGGATGCAGGATTTAGACAGTATAAAATATAAACAGGATTATCTTAAGAGTAAAGTCAGAAGCAGAAGATTAAAATTAAGTTTTCATAACCGTTATGTGAGTTTTTTAGAAGGGGTGTTTTCCCGCGGAGACAGAAGATTAAGCCAGGTGATTTCTTGTGCCTTTAAGAGAGGGGCAAGATTTGATGCCTGGGAAAACCACTTTAGGTTTAGCCAATGGGAAGCAGCTTTTTTAGAATCCAATATCGACCCTAATTTTTATTTACAAGGTAAGTCAAGAGATGAATTCTTACCCTGGGATTTTTTGGATATAGGTATAAGCAAAGAGTCTTTACAATCTGAATTTGAGAAAGTTATTGCTCTGGAATAAGATAAGAGGTATAATTTATAGGAAGTCTATCCGCAGACGGCTTCACCTTCGACTTGCGTCACTACCGTTTTGTAGGCCGTCTGTTCGTGGGAGGACAAGATGAATAAACCGAATAGTTATAAGAATTTTTCTTTGCTTTCGCGTGGCCTTAAGCATAAGTTAAGGATATCTTTTTGTCTGATGTCTATTTTGCCTCTCTTGATGTGTATTTACTTGATTTCAAATTATATATTACCACGGATAGGTTTCAAGTTAGACGTAATCATAAATATACTGATCAGTATATTTATTGCGCTTCTAGGTTTTTTGATACTCAAGGAAATATTTGATCGGATTATCTGGGTTAGCGCAGAAGCAAAGTTGATCGCTGCTGGAGATATTAGCCGCTGTGTAACTACAGAGCGCCCAGATGAAGTCGGTGAATTAAGCGAGGCACTGAATCAAATTTCCCAACGTATCCGCAGCAACATGGATGAATTGAAGAACTATAGCGAGACGACCACCGAAATAAATCTTGAGATACAGAAGCGGGTACTAGTACTTTCTAGCTTATTACAGATAAGTTCTTTAATTTCTCAGGGTACAAAATTAGAGGATACCATCAAAATCACAGCTGAAAAGTCACGCCTTTTAGCTAATTCTGAGGTAGCCTATCTGCTTTTTAGGGACGAGGGGCAAGAGGCTTTTTATATGAAGGTAGTAGATGGTATAAATTCAGGATACCTGTTAAAGATTAAGGTAGAGCCTAAAGAAGTTTTATTTGATAAGGTTATTAACAAGATTAGGCCATTTATATTAGACGCAGAGAATGTATTACCCGATGACTTGGCCGCTTCTTTTTATGAAAAATTTAAGCTAAAGAATACGGTGGCCTTACCCGTATATTTAAGGGGAAGGGTTATTGGGATACTGGGTATTGGAAACACCAGGGAACATTTTTTCTATAGAAAAGAAGATATAGATTTGCTGGATATCTTTGCCAAACAGGTAGCCATTGCTATAGAGAACGATATCTTGATGCATCGAGTAGAGAAATTAGAGATAAGGGATGCGCTTACGGGTTTATATAATGAGGTATTTATCCGTAATCGTCTACAAGAAGAGATAAAGAGGGCAATTATCTACCAGAGGCCATGCGCATTTATACTCTTTGATATTGATAATTTTAGAAAATTCTATCAGAGCTTTGGTTCATTACAGTCAGAAGCAATCTTAAAAAAGATTGCTTTTTTGATTAAAGATTCGATTAATGAGATTGACCGCGCGGCAAGGACCGGAGATGACGAGTTCGCGGTAGTATTACCGGAAAGAAATAAACGTAAGGCACTGGAGTTAGCGGATAATATCCGCAAGAAGATAGAATTTACTTTTGGTGAAGAGCAGGATGTTAATAAAAGAATTACCATTAGTGGAGGCTTAAGCGAAAATCCGCTTGATGGTATAGAGGTTGATGAGTTATTTAGTAAGGCAAAAGAGCGGATTCTGCTTGCCAAAACGCAAGGTAAAAATCGCATTGTAGGATAAGTTATGCCTTTAAGAAAGATTATCAACAAACAATTAGGCGAGTTGCTTATTGAGCGGGGGATTATTACTCCGCAGCAATTAGAAAACGCATTGATTACTCAACAGGAAAGAGGGGGGCTCATTGGCGAGATATTAGTAGAGTTAAGATTTGCCAAGGAAGAAGATATTGCCCAGGCCCTGACTGCCCAATATGGTTTTCCGTACCTGCCATTAAGTAACTATGAGGTTGATCCTGAGATTATAAATATTATTCCTGGCCGCGTTGCCCGGCAGTATCTACTTGTGCCTATAGATAAGATAGGAAACAATCTAACCCTGGCAATGTCTAATCCCTTAAATATCCAGGCAATCGAAGATGTGGAATTACTCTCTGGTTGCAGCGTGCAAACATTCGTCTCTACTTCATCAGATATCAAAAAAGCAATTACCAGATATTACAAAGATAAAGAATAACTTTTGTTCATGGTTCATAGTTGATAGTTCATAGTAAAAGCCAACCATGAACTATGAACCGTGAACTATGAACCAATAAAATAAACAATGGCTTCTTTAAAAGACCGTCTAACCGAAATATTAATTCATAATAAACTTATCACACAAGAACAACTTAATCGGGCTTTAGAGGTTCAAAAGGAAAAAGGCGGCAGGCTTAGTGATGTTATCGTAGATTTAAAATTTATTAAAGAGAGCGATCTTATTTTAAGTCTAAGTGAAGGCCTGGGCTTTCCTCTTATCGATTTAAAACGTTTCAAGGTAGATTATGAAATAATCAAGATTATCCCCGTTGAAGTTGTCCGCCATTACCAGATCGTTCCGATATCTAAAATTGGAGACACGGTTACTTTGGCTATGGCCGACCCTTTAAATATATTTGCTATTGACGACGTAAAGGCCCTTACCGGTTATAAGATCAACCCTATTATTTCATCCAGCCAGGATATATTACAAGCCATAGAGTTATATTACCCGGATGCAACGGGTGGTGTAATCGATAATTTAGTCAAAGAAATATCTATTTCGTCCCTTGAGCTTATTAAGGAAGAACACGAGATGCTGCCTAGTGACCAAGAATTAAGCCAAATGAGCCGCCAGGCACCCGTAATTAAGATCACTAATATGCTATTAGAAGAAGCGGTTAAGAAAAAGGCCTCGGATATACTTATTGAACCATTAGATAAAAAACTGAGGGTACGCTTTCGTATTGATGGCATATTACAAGAAGAACAGACGCCTCCCAAGAGCATGCATGCATCTATTGTTTCCCGGATTAAGGTGATTTCAGATTTAAATATTGCTGAACATAGGCTTCCGCAAGACGGCCGTTTCAAAGTTAAGATGTTTGGTAAAGAAGTGGATTTTCGCGTATCTATTCTTCCTTCCAGTTTCGGCGAGAAGGTCGCTGTCCGTATATTAGATAAATCTTCTGCTACGCTTGATATAGAAAAGCTGGGTTTTAGCATAGATGCCGTTTCTAAAATAGAAAAGGTAGCTAAGTTGCCACATGGCATGTTGCTTGCCTGTGGGCCTACAGGTAGTGGTAAAACTACAACCCTTTATTCAATTTTAAACTATATAGATACCCCTCAAAAGAATATTGTTACAGTAGAAGATCCCGTAGAGTATCAACTGGGAGGAATAAATCAAGTAACTGCCAGGCCAGAAATAGGCTTAACCTTTGCCAGTAGTTTGCGTTCTATATTAAGACAAGACCCCAATATAATTATGATTGGCGAGATACGTGACTATGAAACTGTAGATATTGCTATAAAAAGTGCTTTGACCGGCCATCTTGTACTTTCTACTTTACACACCACCACATCCAGTGGAGCAATTGTACGTTTGATTAATATGGGAGTTGAACCATACCTGATTAATGCCTCTTTAGTCTGTGTAGTGGCGCAAAGGCTAGTGCGGAAAATTTGTTCTTATTGTAAAGAAGATTATCCTATTAAAAAGGAAATTATAGAGAGTTTAAAATTAAAGTTCGATGGGATTAAAAAACCGATGTTTTTTCGCGGTAAAGGCTGCCCTAATTGTTTTAATCTGGGTTATAGCGGAAGGATAGGCATTGCCGAGATTCTTTTGTTGACGCCGGATATTCGGGATTTAGTCCTCAAACGAGCGCAAGAACACGTTATCAAACAAAAGTCACGCCTTGAAGGTATGAGGACTCTAAGGGAAGAGGGAATCAGCGCGGCATCAGAGGGCACAACTACGCTGGAGGAGATCTTGCGGGTTACCGCGCCGGATGAATAAGTGACAATATATATCCCTCGCGTAAACGCTTGTCAATTTCTTACGAAATTGACTGCGCACGCTTCGGGATTAATTCGCGCATACAACTTATGTTTACTCGCATTCGCTCGTTCCATAAGTTGTGCGCTCATTAAATGCAGGCACTAAAAGAGAATATAATTGAGATATTGTTAAAGAGTAAACATCTTTCGCGCGAACAATTAGAAAAGGCATTAGATATACAGAAAGAGAAACAAATACCCTTAAGAAGGGTTTTGATTGGACAGGGAATCATTTCAGAGGAAGAATCCCTTTCTCTTCTATCAGAGCAGCTTTATATACCCACATTACACCTGGCGAGATATAAGTTTGATTCCGATATCATCAAGCTTATTCCCGAACGTATGGCGAGGCAGTATAATGTTATCCCTTTATCCCTTATGGGCAATACCTTAACCGTAGCTATATCCGACCCTTTAAATATCTTTGCCTTAGATGACTTAAGGACGCTTACCGGTTTTAGGATTGATACCGTTTTAAGTCCCGAAGACGAAATAACCAGGGCCATAGAGGCACAATATCGCGTAGGTTCTAAAGATATGCAAGATATTATAGACGAGGCATCTTCTGCGCAAGCCGGCCCTAAAGAGGGAGATATAGAATTACTTAGGCAGGAAGAAATTGAACTTACTAGTGCGGTTCGCGAAAGCGAAAAACCACCCATTGTTAAATTAGTTGATCTTATGTTAACACAAGCCCTAAAGAAAAGGGCTTCCGATATACATATTGAACCGGAAGAAGACGGCTTGCGGATAAGATACCGTATTGATGGTTCGTTACATGATGTATTTAAAATCCCTAAAATAAACCAGAATGCGGTCTTAGCCCGCATTAAGATTATTTCCAATCTTGATATTACCGAAAACCGCTTACCCCAGGATGGGAGATTTAAGGTAAAATACGAAAACAAAGAGATAGATTTTCGTGTTTCCGGCCTGCCTACCACATTTGGCCAGAAATTTGTTTTGCGTTTATTGGATAAGGCAAACTTATCCATTGGGTTAGATAATTTAGGCTTTTCGGCAAATTCCCTCAGAATATTTAAAGAAGCAATAGCCAAGCCGTTTGGTATGATTTTAGTTACCGGCCCTACAGGTTCAGGTAAGTCCACAACCTTATATTCAGTGTTAAATCAATTAAATACTCATGACCGTAATATCATTACCGTTGAGGATCCGGTAGAATATCAAATTGAGGGAATTACTCAAATTCAGGTGAAACCCGAAATTGGTCTTGATTTTGCCTCGGGCCTGCGTTCTTTGTTAAGGCAGAGCCCGGATGTCATTATGATTGGAGAGATCAGGGATTCAGAGACCGCGGATATTGCCATAAAGGCAGCACTAACCGGCCAGCTGCTCTTTTCAACGCTACATACCAACGATGCCATCTCCAGCATTACGCGCCTAATTGACATGGGGGTGGAGCCATTTTTGGTTGCCTCCAGCCTGATTATGCTTTCTGCTCAGAGACTGTGCCGTAAGATTTGTGTTAAATGTAGAAAACCTACAGAGATTCCCGCGGATTTTCTAGAATCGATTGGCTTTAAAGAAAAGGTAACTTTTTATACTGCGTCAGGTTGCAGCTATTGTAACGGTACAGGTTTTTATGGTAGAATAGCAATTCTGGAAGTCGCTATGATTGATGACACCATACGCGAAATGATTATAAGAGAGAAGTCTCTCGATGAAATAAAACAATACGCGCTAGAAAATTGTGGTATGATAACATTAAGAGATGATGCATTTTTAAAAATCAAAGAGGGATTAACTACTCTGGATGAGGCCTTAAGGATAACCACAAGGGAGTAATGAATGGCGTTAAGTAGCAGGATTTTAGTGATTTGCGATGATAGGGCAACATCAATGCATCTTAGAGAAAAATTAGTCATTGATGGAGGTTGTGTAGTTTCTTTTGAATCCACGAGCCCTGGAGGAATAAGCGCCTTAAGGCAAGAGAGTTTTGATATTGTTATCGCAAAATTTGGCATGCCTGACTTAGAAGGCATAAGGCTCATTAAAGAACTTAAAAAAATAGATTCAGATAGCATTATCATTGTCCTTATTAATGAGACAAGTCCTACGCTATTAAAAGAAATACATCAATTGGGGATTTACGATTTTATTACTACGCCCATTAACTTTGAAAAATTATTTTTTCTTATTAAAAAAGGCGTGGAGTTACATTCATTAAACGTAGCGCATCATAAACTCTCCCAGAGCCTCCAGGAGCATAACATATCTTTACAAAAACAAAATACCTTATTAGCTAAGAGAATAGAGGAGTCGACTAGAAATTTAGCCCGGCTCTATGAGGATTTACGCAACACCTATATGCGGACAATTAAGGTTTTAGCCCAGACTATTGATGCCAGGGACCATTATACACATAGTCATTCTGAAAATGTAGCCAGAATCGCTGTGGCTATAGCTGAAGAGATGGGGCTTTCTGTGAAGGACACCGAATTGATTAGGGAGGCCTGCGAGCTCCACGATTTAGGCAAAATTGGAGTCCAAGACAGCATCTTAGGCAAACCTTCTGAATTGACGGAGCAAGAGTGGGTACAGATAAAACGGCATCCTTTAATCGGTGCGGAGATTTTAGAGCCATTAACTTTCTTAAATGGCGTAACCGAGTTAGTCAGGCAGCACCATGAGCATTATGATGGTTTAGGTTATCCTGATGGACGTAAGGGCGAAGAGATACTTTTAGGCGCGCGCATAATCCATCTGGCTGATGCCTACGAGTCCATGCGGTCTGAACGTTCTTATAGAAGGGAGCCTCTTTCCAAAGAGGACGCTATTTTAGAGTTAAAGAATAAAAGTGGTGCGCAGTTTGACCCCAAGGTTGTAGAGGCATTTTTGAAGATTGTAGATAAACTATGAGCCCCGCCCTTCCTAAAAATATTATAAGGAAAGGCTGGGGTAGATAAAAAGGGGGAAGAGCGGGGTGAGTAATTATCATTATACTGCTAAAGATAAAAATGGCCATCCTGTAATTGGAATGTTAGAGGGGGCATCAGAGTCTGAGGTTGCCGAGATTTTACATAAGAAAGACTTAGTGGTTATCTCAATTGAGCAGACAAAACGAAAGGCCGTTAGACATAAAGATAAGGTAGTAAAATCGGATGACTTAGTAATTTTTTCTCGTCAATTAGCCACGATGATTGATGCGGGTATACCCTTAGTTCAGTCATTAGGTATATTGGGCGAACAGATTGATAATAGGGATTTAAAGAAGGTAGTTATTACTGTGCGCCAAGATATTGAGGCGGGAATGAATTTTTGTGATGCGTTGTCTAAACATCCCAAGGTATTTTCCGAGCTTTTTATAAATATGGCCAGGGCGGGTGAGGCCTCGGGAATGCTGGATGAGGTTTTGGATAGATTAGCCAGTTACTTAGAGAAAACCTCGGCGCTTAATAGAAAGATTCGTTCCAGTTTAGTATATCCGGCAGTGGTGGTAACTATGGCGGCAATAATTACTGCTGTTTTGTTGCTTAAGGTTGTCCCTACCTTTAAGGGAATATTCGAAATTTTGGGCGGCCAATTACCTTTACCTACGCGTATCCTGATTGGTGCTAGTGATTTATTAAGAAAATTTTCTCCGATATTGCTGGGTTTATCATTATTATGTAGTTTTCTTTTTAAAAAATACATCGGTACCGAAAAAGGCCGCTATAATTTTGATGCCCAGAAATTAAAGACGCCGGTCTTAGGGCCGCTTTTTCTTAAGGTAGCCTTAGCCAAATTCTCGCGTACATTTTCTACATTGGTAAAGAGCGGGGTGTCTGTACTAAGTGCCTTAGATATTGTTGCTAAAACTTCAGGCAATAAGGTGGTAGAAGAAACAATAAGGAATTGCCGGACAGCGGTGCGTAATGGAGAGCCGATTTCCCAGCCTTTATCCAAAAGCAATGTTTTTCCACCGATGGTCTGCCGTATGATTGGCGTAGGAGAACAAACCGGACAATTAGAAAAAATGCTTTCTAAAATCGCTGATTTTTACGATGAACAGGTGGATGCCGCAGTATCAGGGCTCACCAGTATGATTGAGCCGCTGGTTATCGGCTTCTTGGGTATAGTCATTGGTGGTATTGTTATTTCTTTGTTCTTGCCGATATTTAAAATAACCGAGTTAATTTCTAAGTAAGTGAGACGCCCAGCCGTAATCTTCTGGCATTTACCTATAGCTAAAACTTAATGCTGGGCTATAACTTACATTGCTTTTTAAAAGCAATGTAAGTTATCTGCTCATTAAAAAAGAGATCTGAAAAAGTGTGTTTTTATGATTACACAGATTATAAAGGCAGATTACACAGATTAAAACTTAGACGATAAAATCTGTGTAATCTTTTTAAATCTGTGTAATCAGAGGGCTCTGATATAGTTTTTA
>Ga0315286_10004852_pt1 | contig 12914 bp, 10 predicted proteins | sample YL17G10_0_MG_FD_205038 | JGI IMG/M metagenome (GOLD analysis project Ga0315286, IMG submission 205038) | Sediment microbial communities from Yellowstone Lake, YNP, Wyoming, USA - YL17G10_0 | ecosystem: Environmental > Aquatic > Freshwater > Lake > Sediment | place: USA: Wyoming | collected... | reverse complement strand
CTTTCCCTTATGCTGGATATGACCACTGCTGGTAAAGTCGGTTTGTATATCGGAATCTGGGGAATGGCAAATGCCATCTCACGTTTGCTTGGCTCCCTGATTGGTGGTGTGTTGCGGGATACATTCACATACATGTTTCAGGACCCTGTAGTAGCATATGTGGCTGTGTTTACTGGAATGGCTTTACTCATGCTCATATCGTTGTGGATACTCTCCCGCATCGATGTGAGCTTATTTCGCAAACGCGCAGAATCTCAGCTGGGTGTGATGGAACGCGCTACTCTGGTTGAATAGGCCGCCTTGTAGCGATGGAGTATCACCCCCGAGCCGAATGCCCTGCCTTCCTGGAGTCTTAAATCGATTTTCTCATCTCCATCAAACAACCGCTTTCCGCTCCCCAGAACGATTGGATAGACAAGCAGCCTGTATTCATCGATCAAGCCAGCCTGCATCAGGGATTGGGTTAATTTACTGGATCCAGCGATCAGTACATCCTGTCCGGGCTATTGTTTTAATCTTGATACCCTCAAAAAAAGACGATCATTAAGGATGGTCGAGTTGTTCCAGGCAGTTTCTTTCAAAGTGTTCGATGACACATACTTGGGCAGGGTGTTCATCCTCTCAGCAAAACCCATCTTATCTGTCCTGGTTGGCCAAGGAGCGACATGGTAGGTGACCCTTTCCAGCAGAATTGCATCAGTACCTAATAGCTCGTCCAGCTTGAACTTGCCGATCTCATCATTCCAATATGGAATGGTCTAGTCAGCGTTCTTCTAGGGATCATCCGGCCCTTTTCTTTCGATGACCCCATTAAAAGATATGATTCAGTAATAACCAGTCTCATCTTGATTTCCTACTCTAAAATGCACCCAATCGATTGGGTGAATCAATTGGTATCGGTTGACCAATGTCCCACATTTCCACGATTTTGCCCGCCTCGAAGCGAAAGATATGGACGGCAGAAATACCAGGCTCACCTGGTTTCATAATGATGTTCGAATGGACTGCAACCAGCTCACAATCACCCAGCACGTTTTTCACCATGATCCGTTTGTGTGGGAATTGCGTATGGTTCTCGAGCATGCCTTTTTTCAATGATTCAAATTCGGCTGAGAAATGCACATTATGGTGCTTTCCATGCATATTGACGTAATCAGCATAGGCTTCATCAATAGAACCAGCAATAACCAGCTGCAGAAAATCCAAAGCAATTTCCTTTTGGGCTTCGATATTACTTTTATTGGTCATCAGGATCATTCCTAAGCTAGATTGATAAGGTGAATAATTATCGATGAACGGTTGTATGTGTGGTAACCACTTTGCGTTCTCTTAACGGTGAGCTGGTTTCCAGAGTGGCAATCAGCCTGGATGAAATTGCAGCTATTTCGTTGACTGCGTCGCTGAAGGCTGCTTGATTAGCTTTTGATGGCTTGCGGAAGCCACTGATCTTGCGCACGTATTGTAACGAGGCTGCCTGAATCTCCGCCTCGGTGACAGGCGGATCAATATTATAGAGGGTGTGGATGCTCCTACACATATTTCACCTCAGGCACTCAACCAGCTTGTCAAAGCATTCGTTCCAGCCTTGCCTGGTTTTCTCGGTCATCTCATCATCGGTAAAACCACAATGTTCAAGTGTCATCCTGGTCATACCACTGATGTCCTCAAGCATAACTTTAACTTCCATCTCCAAAGGCATATTGGTTGTCATGCCATAATAGGATGCCGGAACTATATTGCCGTGTTCATCCGCAAAGGAATCACTGTAGACGATCCGGCTGGGTTCAATGATCTCTTTGTAGATGCCCGTGCTCCAATAATCCTTACCATCAGGTCCGCGCATGCAGTTTAAATACTTGCCACCGATACGTAAATCAAACTTAGCATAGGGTGTTGTGAAATCCTTCGGTGAACCCCAACACATATACTTCTCTGGATCGGTCCAGTATTGCCACACGCGCTCACGCGAAGCATCAAATATCCGAGTGATCATTAAGCCTTCAGTATTTCCATCAAGGTGAATCATTATTCCTTCCCTTCTTTCTAAATGTTACTTTTCGCTAGAAGCTCAGTCAGGCGATTGGTCATCTTCCAAGTGTATTGTAGAACCCCCGCGACTAGGTGTCAATATAAATACAATTAATATTTGATAATAGTTATCCAAATTGATTTAATCAATGATCGATAGTTTGGTATCTGTCAATCAGGAATTCATGGGTTAAACAGCTGGATTTCACATTGAAGGTAGGACTATATGTTAAAGGCAAGTTGGTGCGGAAAGAAATGGAGTAGTGTAGAATTAACACTATCCATTCCGGGTCGGCAAACCAAGCGCCATTGAGGAGATGTGTTATGTACCGGATCATCAACATGCTTGTACTATTGACTCTTTTGGCCTTCGTGCCATCTACTTCACCTGTAGGGGCCATCTCACTCTCATTACAGCCTTCCAAGAACCTGACCTATATCGAATCATCCAATGGCCTGGTCCCACCCGCGCTGGAGGGGGGCCACACCGAAGTGGAGATGGGAGATGTCAATAGTGATGGCAACCCCGACCTGGTCTCCATTGGTGATCATGGATCGCCATATATAAATACAGACGAACATGGAATTATGGTTTGGTTCGGTGATGGCACGGGAAATTGGAGCGTTTACCAGTCAGGAAATTTTGGATATGGCGGGATTGCCCTGGGGGATGTGAATAATGATGGCTATATGGATGCCGGCTATGGGATGCATCACAATGACAGCGGGGTCGATTTTGGTGACCAGATCCAGGAGGTTGCCCTCGGGGATGGCACCGGTCTCAATTGGACCCCCTGGGACGACGGTTTGGCGACCAATGGTGAGGATTGGGGCATGTTCGGCACTGACTTTGCCGATGTGGATAATGACGGTGACCTGGATATCGGCTCGATCTCCTTCGGCTGTTGTGCGGGCGTGCACGTTTATCTCAACCAGGGTGATGGCACTTGGGACCAGTCCTTTGGATTTTTAGGTGGGAATTCGGATATGCAGTTCACCTTTGGGGATGTTAACGGTGACGGCAATATAGACCTGGCAGTCAGTCATTCATATGGCACGGTGTACCTGGGTGATGGGACCGGAGACTTCTCCCTGGAACAAGGCAACCTGCCTGCTCCAGAAAGTATCACCAGTGAGGCACTGGGTGATGTCAATCACGATGGTCGGGATGAGCTGGGCTTCACCAATACGAGTGGTGGGGTTAAGGTTTGGGCATGGCTTTCTCCTGGCACTTGGCAGAACATTTCTGGCAGTCTGCCAGGTAGTGGACCTTATGAAGCCGTCCAACTGTACGACATGGATATGGATGGGAATCTGGATGTAGCTGCCTTCGGAAACAGGCAGGTGCACATCTGGTCTGGGGATGGTGTTGGCGGTTGGAGCGAAATTGCCAGCTTTACCACCCCGACTCCGGGTTATGAGCAGGCTTTCCGGGTGGGAGGTGACGTTGATCATAATGGTTATGCGGATATTGTATTGATATCTGAAGAGGGTGGATGGCCGAATTATCAGAATCATATGCACTTTTATAAGGAAGCCTCCACCCCTACTACAGTGGAGATCAAACCGATCGCGCCTTCAGGAGGAAAGACATACCACGCAGGTGCGGTCACATTCGTGGATTGGAGCGGTGCAGTGCCAGTTGGTGAGGTGGGTCAGGTCTCCCTGGAGCTATCCATCCATGGACCCGGTGGTCCATGGGAACCGATGGCGGAGGGGTTACCCAACAATGGTCGCTACCAATGGCTGATCCCAACCGCGACACCCTCGACACAAGAAGCGTATATTCGTTATTCGCTAACAGCTTCAAATGAGACTGTTCAAGCGGTCACACCTGCCGCATTCATCATCATTGGATCGACGGAAGAGCCCATCATTGGCCTGGTGGCAGTCAATGATAGCCCGACCATCCTGGGTGAGACCACCATCCTCACTGCCAGCATTATCTCAGGGACGAATGTGCAGTATACCTGGGACCTGGGAGATGGTATGATCGCTTCAGAGGCAGTGGTCAGCCATAACTACGCTGAGGTGGGTACATTTACAGCCACTGTCACTGCCACGAATGAAGTCAGTGCAGACCAGGCAGTGACGTTGGTAACAGTCTATGAGGATCCAATAACGGGCCTGGTTGCAATTAACGACAGCCCGACACTCCTGGGTGAGACCACCATCCTCACTGCAACCGTAATCTCTGGTACCAATGTAACCTTTGAGTGGGATTTAGGGGATGGGATCACCACAACTGGGGCGGTGGTCAGCCATGTCTATGCGGATCCGGGTTTGTACACTGCCCTGGTGACAGCCAGTAATGCAGTCAGCAGCACTGAGGCAAGCACGACGGTGGAGATAGAGCTGTTGCCCCCCGCCTGGCGTTATTGGTTGCCGATGCTGTGGCGAAGCGATTGAGGCGATAGGGGAAAAATGCATAACCAGAAGAACCTGCTATCGTAATCATCGCCAAAAAGAACCAGAAAAACCATTCTAACCAATGTGATCAGATAAGGGTGGGAGTATCTCCCACAGCCGCCCGATGGTGCCACCTTCCACCCACAGTATCTCATCTGCAATGATGGGTGGGTAGTCGGAGGGGCATATATTGCGGATTTTCATGCCATTTCTAGAGATTCTTTTTAGGTGATCCAGCTAAAAGTTAGCCTGTCTTCTTACGGGATCTTCAGGGTGTGATGGTATTTCAGCGCGCCCAAGTTTGCAAAGCTGCCCTTGGTAAGCCGGCCATCCTCATACATGGGGAATGTATGGTCAGAATCACGCAACTGTTTAAGCGTCTGCGCAAGCCCAAGGGTGCCGAATTCACGCGTGCGAGTGGTGTGATCCAGGTCGATCATCTCGGTCAGGATGGTCTGGTTGGTGGAGGCTTCCTGTAAGATGCGTCCATCGGGGTCGATCATCGTCGAACGGCCTCCACCCCAGGTGCCGACACCGTTGACACTGATAAAATAACACTGGTTGAACAAAGCGTTGGCGCGGCACATCACCAGCTCTAGCTCACGATCGGATGTGGGGGTTAAAGTAGGCTGCAGTATGACTTCTGCTCCCTGCCACACCAGGGTACGGGCTACTTCGGGAAACCACATATCGTAACAGATGCAAAGCCCGAAGCGTCCCACATCCGGGATATCGAATACGCAAAACTCATCACCTGGTGTGACGCCATCTTCATAAGGTAGCCAGGGGAACATCTTGTGATATTTACGGATAATCTCTCCTTGTGGGGATATAACCAGGGCAGTGTTATAGAGTTTGTCGCCATCCAGCTCATACATCGAGCCAGGGATGAGCCAGCGATTCAAGGTGCGAGCCAGCGTGCACAATCGCTCTGATATTATCCCAGGGATAGCCTCGGAATTCTTCACCAGCCAATCCCGGTCTTCAGAAGTGACGAACTGGTCCAATCCCGGCACAACCAGCTCATGGAACATGATCAGCTGCACCCATGGGAATGATTTGGTCAGGTTCGTGGCAATTTCTGCCATTTTATCCACTGTAGCCTGTGCATCAAAGGCTACGGCATGCATTTGTACTCCGGCAATCCCAAATAATCGACTCATAACATTACTCCTCATTCACCAAATGGCAGGCAACCATGCGGTTATGCCTGATCTGTCTAAGTATCGGTTCCTGTTGTGTGCAAATCTCCTGAGCCATCGGACAACGCGTGTGGAAGCGACAGCCTGATGGTGGGTTAATCGGGCTGGGTACATTGCCTTCCAGGATGGTCAGCTCCCTTAGGTTGTCAACATCCGGCAAGGGAATGGCACCAAATAATGCCTGCGTGTACGGATGCAGGGGTGATGCGAATATATCGTCCGATGGAGCCAGCTCAACGACCTTGCCCAGGTACATCACTCCGATGCGGTCGCTGATGTGCTGCACCACATTCAAATCGTGGGAGATGAATACATAAGTCAATCCATGACTTCGCCGTAAGTCATCTAATAGGTTGATGATCTGTGCCTGGACAGAAACGTCCAAAGCTGAAGTAGGTTCATCGAGCACAATCAAGCGCGGATTGAGAGCCATGGCGCGTGCCACCGCCACACGCTGGCATTGTCCACCAGAAAGCTCATGCGGGAAGCGATCCAGGTGCTGCTTACCAAGCCCTACCTGCTCAAGCAGCTCGATAACACGCGGTCTCAACCCACTCGGTTCGACAGCCTTATGGGTAATCAGTGGCTCAGCCACCACTTGTTCAATCTTCATGCGTGGGCTGAGAGATGATAGAGGGTTTTGAAAAACGATCTGCATCTGCTGGCGCATGTGACGCATGGCATCCCCCTTGAGTTCGCTCAAGTCTTTGCCATCAAATAACACTCGTCCAGCAGTTGGCAAAAGGAGACGCAACAGGATACGTCCGATGGTGGTTTTTCCACAACCGGACTCACCTACAAGACCAAAAATCTCACCTTGCTCGATAGACAGGTCGACACCATCTACGGCGTATACATAGCGCACATCGCCTGTCAGCCAGCCACCCGGAAGTCGAAAATACTTTTTGAGCGAGTGAACTTCAACTAAGGGTGTCACAGGCTTGCTCCTGCCTGATTTGAAGTTGGATCCGCAAGGAAACATGCACTTGAATGCCCTTCACTAATGGGGTAAAGAACGGGCACTTCCCGAGTGCAGCGCTCAAAAGCAAATTCACAACGCAGGGCAAATGGGCAACCGATCAGCGCTCCTGGGTTGGAGGGCACTATGCCAGGGATGACTGACATTTTTCGTCCCCGGCTACCTGGGCGTGGAACGGCATTAAGCAATCCACGCGAATAAGGATGCTGAGGGGTTTTAAATACCTGGCGTGTGGTACCAATTTCCGCCACTCGCCCAGCATAGAGTATTACCAGGCGGTTGCATGTTTGGGCAACCACCCCCAGGTTGTGGGTGATCAGGATGGTAGAAATATCGAATTCTTTTTGCAGCTGGCTGATCAGTTTGAGGATTTGTGCTTGAATTGTCACATCCAGGGCGGTAGTGGGCTCATCTGCAATAAGCAAACGCGGGTGGCAGGAAAGCGCCATAGCGATCATCACCCGCTGCTGCTGACCACCGGATAACTGGTGAGGATAGCTTTCCAGGATACGCCCGACATCTGGCAAGCCGACTGCCTGAAGCATTTCCGCAGCATGTTTCTTGGCGTTGTTTTTGGATAGCTCCGTATGCCTGCGAATAACCCGTATCATTTGCTCACCGATAGTGAAAACCGGGTTGAGTGAGGAGCTTGGATCTTGGAAGATCATGGCAATCTGACTACCGCGAGCTTTCTCCATCTCTGCTTTGGGTAATTTAAGCAGGTCAACTCCATCCAATAAAATCTCACCCTTCGTAATGCTTGCCGAGCGGGAGAGCAGGCGCAAAATGGTCAAACCGGTGACTGTTTTTCCGCAGCCTGTCTCGCCCACCAAACCGAGCACTTCGCCCTTCTGCACATCGAAATTGATGCCATTTAAGGCCTTGAGGTCGCCACGCGAGGTCTTAAACTCGAGGTATAGATCACGCACATGCAGCAGGGTGCTCATCGGTATTGCCTTGGGTCGAAAATATCGCGCAGGGTGTCACCGATCAGGTTGAATGCCAAGACGACGACAAAAATCGCTAGCCCTGGGAAGGTGGAGATCCACCACTGCTCTAATATGTAGGTGCGTCCTTCCGAGACCATCAAGCCCCAATCGGGGGAGGGAGGCTGAGTACCGAGTCCCAAGAATGCCAAACCACCCATTGCCAGGATGACGGTACCCAGGTCAACTGTAGCCTGCACCAGGATGGCTGAAATGGTATTGGGCAGGATGTGCCTAAGGATGATGACCGATTCACGCACACCGATGGCTTGGGCAGCCTCCACAAAATAGCGTTCCTTTAAGCTGATAGTGACACCACGAACCAGGCGGGTGTACCAGGGCCACCAGGAGACAATCAGGGCAATTGCAGCATTCTGAATACCACGTCCGAGTGCAGATGCGATAGCCATCGCCAGCAGGAGCGAGGGGAAAGCGAGGAACAAGTCGGTCACTCGCATGATAATTTCGTCGATCCAACCACCTTTGAAGCCAGCGATGGCTCCGAGTGGGGCACCGATGAGCACAGCGAATGCCACAACGCCGATGGGGACAATAAGCGCCGGGCGTGCTCCGACAATGACCCGGCTTAATACATCACGCCCGAGCTTGTCACACCCGAAGGGATGCTCAAGGGAGGGAGGCAACAGCGAGTTGGCTACATTGGTCTTTCCGGCACCTTCTAAAGGGTAGGGCGCTACTTGATAGCAAAAAATGGCGATCAGGATGAATAGAATAATAACAATTGTGCTGATCAGTGATAACGGGTCCCTTAGGATAACGTTGAACACATGCCTGGCAGTGCGCCTGGATTGGATTTCGGGTTCGAGGGATATCACAGGAACAATAGTCATATTATTTAAGTGAGATGCGCGGGTCTATCCACGCTTGCAGCAAGTCAACAGCCAGGTTGATGAGCACATACATAACCGACCCGAATAAGGTAATGCCCATGATGGCAGGATAGTCCACATTGAGCAGGGAGTGGACAGTAAAGAGCCCCAGTCCGGGCCAGTTGAAGATCACTTCCACAAAGAATGTACCGGTGAGTGCGAACGCAAAAGTCAAACCGATAACAGTCAGGGTGGGGCTGAGTGCGTTCTTTAATGCGTATATATATACAATTACAGTCTCCCGGATGCCATATGCACGCGCAGTGCGGATGTAATCCTGTTCCATCACTTCCAACATGCTGGCACGCGTCATGCGGGCGATCAACCCGGCAGGAAAGGCTGCCAGGGTAAGGGCAGGCAGCACCAAATGATATGCCACGTCTTTGAGAGCGATCCAATTGCGCATGATGAGTGCGTCAATCAGCAGGAAATTGGTGAGCAGGTTGATGGGATTGGTGAAGCGCAGCTCATTGCTAAAGCGTCCTGCCAAAGGTAATAAATCAAGCCTGCTAAAAAACAGGATTTGTAACAGCAGGCCGAGATAAAAGGCAGGCATGGAGACCCCAATGATGGCAATGACACGCACGAACACATCCGCAGGTTTTCCTTGCCAACGGGCACTGAGAACACCCATGGGTACCCCAACGATTACCGCGATTAGCATGCCGGTGAAGAGCAATTCAAGGGTGGCTGGCAAGCGGCCTGATAGTTCCATTAATACAGGGCGCTTGGTGCCAATGGATGTACCCAGGTCACCATGCAGCAACTCACCCATGTAAACGAGATACTGCTCAGGGAGAGGTTTATCCAAACCAAGTTTAACGGTAACACGAGCAATATCCTCGGGACGGGCTTTGGGACCTATGTACATCGCTGCCGCGTTGGAAGGGATGACACGCGCCACGGTAAAGGTAATGATCGATACACCGATCAGCACAAAAATAGAGGACAGCAAGCGCCGGAGGATGAACTCTAGTCTGTGCATAGGGTTCCAGGATGGAGATGACCCATAAGGAATGGACTAAATAATTATAAGGAGCAGGGAGCGGAAAGGTGTGATCCGCTCCCTGCCGGGAATTTCATTATTTTGCCGGTGTGAGCTCGTAGAACCAGAATGGTGTGAATGGGTAATTCAGGTTGTATTGGAATCCGGCAATATGATTCGGAATGACATACGGAGCTTTGGTGTCGAGGAAGAACACGCCAGGAGCTTGATCCACCAGCAGGTTCATCACATCAATATACTCCTGTTGGGATTTGGCAGGGTCAACAACGGTATTTGCGATTGCCTGATCCAGCTGACTGTTGTAATCTGGATTATTCCAGTAGGAGAGGTTGAAGAAGGGGGCCTCGGTGTAATAGAACATCGACCACAAGTTGTCTGATCCAGCATCGGAGTAGGTGGGCCAGTAGAGCAACAGGAACATATCCTGGGCGTTGGCCGGGTCGGATTTCGCCTGTTCCCATTGCTGGTTGAACAGCATGGACTCGATGGTGACTTCAACGCCAAGTTGGGCGAAGGAATCCTTGATCAGCGGGGCAAAGGTTGCCTCTGCGGCGTTCTCAGAGGCGTGTGTCAGGCGGATGGTGAAACCACCATCGCCGTAACCAGCCTGGTCCATTAATTCTTCTGCCTTATCCATGTCATAGGTGTACTGATTGACTTGATCTGACCAAGGCCAGACGCCCTCCGGGACGGGACCCCGGCTCTGAGTACCCAGGCCTGAAAAGGCAATGCTTATGATATCCTGGTAGGGGATGGCATAGGAGAGAGCCTGGCGGACCAGTGGGTTATCCAAAGGTGGACGCAGGGTATTGAAGAAGCCTACATAGTTGAAGAAGGACTTCTCTTCGTAAACCGTATAATCGGGGTTGGTTTTGAAGGTATCCACATTATCATAAGGGATCGTACTCGCCAGGTCAATTTCACCACCTTCCAGTAATTGCTGCTGTGTGGTGGATTCGGGCACGATGAGGTTCAACACGATATCATAATTATCGGACGACCAGCCTCCCCAATAATTATCAAACTTCTTGAAGACTACTTCCTGGTCGGGTGTGTAGCTGTCGAGCAAATACGGACCTGTCCCAGCTTCTTTACCGGTCTCGAAATATGTTTCATCAGCTGCCACAGCTTCCAATGCTTTAGGGCTGATAATCCAGGCGCTATAGAGAGATGAAGCGATCAGGTCGACTGGGGCAGGCGTGGTAAGGTTGAAGACGACAGTGTACTCATCCGGTGTATCAATGGTATCCAGCATCCACCAGATGAATGACGCACCACCGTGATCCGCAGCAGCTTCGATGGACAACTTGACCGCATTGGCATTCATCACCTCACCATCATGGAAGGTCACTCCCTGGCGAAGGTGGAAGGTCCAGGTGAGTCCATCCGCAGTGGATTCCCAGCTCTCTGCCAACAAGGGGGTGAAGCGCTCTGCCGAGTTGGGTGGGTTGATACGCAGCAGCTGTTCGTACATGTTTGCCATGTAGGCTGCCTCAGTTGAGAAGGACTTAATCGGATCCCAGGTGGTGAAGTTGGCTGTGTTGGCGATCCGTAAAACTTTCGGTGCAGCCGTGGGTTCGGGGGCGGGCACATCGGTTGGGGGTACTGCAGTTGGAGGTGCCTGTGTTGGTTGCACCACCTCAGTAGGGGGTGTGACTGGTGCTTCGGTTGTGGCAGGCGTTGCTGTATTTCCTCCACAGGCGCTGACCATAAGCATGACAGCCAACAGGATGAAAATTACTAAACGATTTTGTTTCATTACGGTTTCTCCTCTCTTTTATTTGAGATACTGTTAGAATCCTAACATAATAGGTTTGCAAATAGTTTGCAATTTATGAAGCCCTCCTTTTTGCTCTCAACCAAACTCTTATTGCCGCGTACTGGGCGTGGTTATCTCCCTCGCCCACATCTTATTCAGTGGCTCGAGAATCACCTGGATAATAGGTTGATCCTGATCTCAGCTCCTGCGGGTTATGGCAAAACCAGCCTGTTGTCTGAATTCCTTGCTAAAACCAGAGTACCGTTTGCCTGGTATCAGCTGGATTCTTCAGATTCTGACCCGACAACCTTCATGACTTACCTAATCGAAGCTCTACGTAGAATGCAAGGTGCGCGTAAGAATGACGAAAGTATGATCGGGCAAAATGCCTGGGCGTTACTTGAGGGTCCTCAAAAAGGTATTAAACCCATGCAAGTGATGACGGTTTTGATCAACGAGCTATCCGAACAGTTGAGCTGTCCCACCCTGGTGGTGATGGATGACTACCATTACACCACCTCGGTTGTGGTGCACCAGCTGGTGGATTTTCTGTTGGAAAATGGGCCATTCAACCTACGTCTGATCCTCACAACCCGCACCGACCCTCCCCTATCATTAGCCCGCCTTAGGGCACGTGGGATTTTGGCTGAGATGCGCACCAATGATTTACGCTTCAGGGAGAGCGAGGTGACTGACCTAATGCTGCAAGAGGTCCCTGGATTATCTATCGAAAGCCTCAGCCTGTTGAATGAGAAAACTGAAGGTTGGGCCGCAGCAGTGCAAATGGTCCGCTCTACCCTTTCAGGAAGTGATGCTGAGTTGGCCTCGAATGTGATCTCCAGCTTGAGTGGCTCACAACGTTTCGTGTTTGAATACCTTACTGAAGAAGTCTTTCGCCGCCAATCTGTTGATCGGCAGTGCTTCTTGTTACGCACTGCGGTGCTGCCGCAAATGGATGGTGCTTCCTGTAACACTATAGCAAAGGTGCAGGATGCACAAGAGACATTGGAGCTGCTTGAAGAGCAGAACATCTTTGTCACCTGCCTGGATAGTAAGCGTACTTGGTATCGTTACCATTACCTGTTTCGCGAGTTCCTGCTCAGTAAGCTACGTCATGATCAGCCTGAGGAACTAAAACGCTTGGAAATCGATGCAGGACTGTATTATGAAGAGCTGTCAGAATGGGAATCCGCTTTCCAACATTATCTTCTGGCAGGAGACACAACCACTGCTGCAAAGTGTGCCTGCAATTTTGCTGCCGATTATGTGGAACGTGGACGGGCAGAAGCTCTCCATCGCCATCTATCCAGTTTGCCGCCGGAGGTGATGATCCAATTCCCCAATCTGCTCATTCAGCATGGGAATGTGCACTGGCGGATGGGTAAAGTTGGTCTGGCAGTAGATGCATACCAGAAAGCACGCCTTGCGTTTACAACGCAGGGGCAGGCTTCAGGCATAAGTCAGGCTCTCACTCGCCTGGCAGAGGTCGAACGTTCCCAGGGGAACTACAATTCAGCAGAGATGATGGCCACGCAAGCCTTGGACGCCTCTCCCATGGATGACCATGTCACACGTGCCGAAGCCCTGATGGCACTGGCAAAAAGCACTGGCTTCCTCACCGGAATGGATCGGGGCAGAGCTCTGGCAGAACAGGC
>Ga0315286_10004851_pt1 | contig 12914 bp, 10 predicted proteins | sample YL17G10_0_MG_FD_205038 | JGI IMG/M metagenome (GOLD analysis project Ga0315286, IMG submission 205038) | Sediment microbial communities from Yellowstone Lake, YNP, Wyoming, USA - YL17G10_0 | ecosystem: Environmental > Aquatic > Freshwater > Lake > Sediment | place: USA: Wyoming | collected... | reverse complement strand
TATATCGAGGGACAAGCCGCGCATCACAAGAAGGAGGACTTCAGGTCCGAGCTCCTGCGAATGCTCCGCGTGCACGGCGTTGAGTTCGACGAGCGGTATGTGTTCGACTGACGCGTCGCGCGTCGCGACGATTCCTCCGCCCCTCCGGGGCGGGTGTGTCGGTTCCACACCCTTCCACGGGTTGCGCTGCGCTCCACCCGTGGCTACAACCCGTCGCCCCGTTGGGGCGAGAAGAAGCTACAATCCGCCGCCCCGTTGGGGCGAGAGAAAGCCGCCCCGTCGGGGCGGAGGAGCCAAGACACGAACGCTCCCACGGGTTGCGCACCGCCCGCTGTGGAGCGGGCGGTGCTTCACCCGTGGCTACAATCCGCCGCCCCGTTGGGGCGGGTCCGTCAACTCACGACCGTTTCCACGGGTTCCGCGTCGGGCGTCTGTGCCGCCTCGTCGCTCCACCCGTGGCTACTGTCAAGGGTGGCATGCCCACGCCGCTGTGCTGTGGGCGTGCACTCGCCGGGCTCCTGGTGGGTGATTCCGCGAAGGGAATCTTCACGTGCGGCCAGCGGCCCGGCTGGCGCCGGGCCGGTTGGCCGGGAAAGTCGGGCGGCTGGGTTCAGGATTTGGCGGCGGGGGCGAATTCGCCGCAGAAATCCTCGGCGCCGACGTACGGATAGCGGCTCGTCAGCCGGCGGTTGCGGGCGTTATCCGTGTCCATCAGCAGGGTCGGCGGCAGCCGGTGGCAGTACCCCGAGGTCTCCGCGGCGCCGCGGGCCTTGAAAAAGCGACATTGCGGGCAGAATCCTATCTTCGCCATGGCTCTTCCCCTTGTCTGTACGTGTTCGCAAGTATTGAACTTCCCCAATATAGCAGAAAACGGCTGCAATGCAAGAGAAGAAGTTCAAGGTTGGAAAGAAGGAAAGAAGCCTGCGGCCTATAGCCTGTCGCTCGCGGCTGCCTTTCGCATTTTGATGCCGTAACCATGCGTCGCGTGCGGCGTTCAAGCTCCTATGGCAATTCCAGCCAAGGAGAATCCCCGATGAGCAGGACGGCAATGGCGCTCGGCGGCGCGGTGATGGCGGCGGCGATCCTGGTGGGCGCGGCCCATGCGGCCGAGGAACCGGCGGCCCCGCCGGCGCCGATCCAGACGGGTACGCCGCACCCCTTCGCCTGTGCAGACTACTCGCAGGGCAAGGTGTTCATCGTCTCGGCCGCAGGCAAGGTCGAGTGGGAGTACAAGGCGCCCAGTTGCAATGACGTCTGGGTGCTGCCCGGCGGAAACCTCCTCTTCGTCACCGGCCACGGGGTCAAGGAGGTCAGCCGCGACAACACGGTTGTCTTCAATTACGAGTCGAAGAGCGAGATCTACGCCTGCCAGCGCCTCGCCAACGGCAACACCTTCATCGGCGAGTGCAACGCGGGGCGGCTGCTGGAGGTCGACCCCGCGGGCAAGATCGTGAAGGAGGTCCGTCTGCTGCCCGAGGGAAAGGACGGCGGCCATGCCTACATCCGCAACGCCCGCGTCCTGGCGAGCGGCAACTACCTCGTCGCCCATTACGCCGACCAGAAGGTGCGGGAATACGATCCGCAGGGCAAGGTGATCCGCGAGATTGCGGCCGCCGGCGGTCCGCACAGTTGCATCCGCCTGCCGAACGGCAACACGCTGATCGCCTGCGGCGACGGCAAAGGCGGCAACCGCATCTTCGAGGCCGATGCCGACGGAAAGACCGTCTGGGAGGTCAAGGACGGCGATCTGCCGGGCATCAAGCTGACGTTCATGACCGGCCTCCAGCGGCTGCCCAACGGCAACACCGTCATGACCAACTGGCTGGGGCACGGCAACCTCGGCAAGGCCCCGCACGTGATCGAAGTGACGCCCGACAAGAAGGCGGTCTGGACTTTCGCCGACCACAAGACCTTCAAGACCATCTCGAGCATCCAGCTTCTCGACGTGCCCGGCGACGTGACGAAGGGGGAGATACAGCATTAGCGCGGAATGCGGAATGCGGAGTGAGGAGCGACAACGGAAGGCTGCAGGCTGTAGGCCGCAGGCTGGAGGAAAAGCAACGGCAGCAGCGGTTCCAGGTTCCAGGTCACAGACACACTCGCCTCTCATTTGGAACTTGAAACTTGGAACTTTTTTCCCCCCGCCTGAAACCCGAGTCCTTCGCCGGCGTTGAAAACAGTGGCTTTCGCCGTGCGACAGCCTAGACTGATTGCAGGCCCGATTTCCCGGGAAGGAGATTTCTCATGGTGCGCTCACTCTCTTTGGCTGCCTTCGTGACGCTCGTTGCCGCCGTTGCCCAAGCCGAAACGCCGGCCCCTTCGGCGGCCCCGCAGGCGAGCATTCTGAGTTACGTTCCCGACGACGCCGTCTTCGCGGTCCGCGTCCGCGCCCCGCAACTGGCCGCCACGGCGTTCTGGAAAAGGGCGACGGCCGCCGACGCCTGCGGCTACCGCAAGTTCATGGCGCACAGCCCCCTGGCGATCGATCCCGAGAAAGACGTGGCCGATATGGTCATCGCCCTTTCCTCCCAGCCCGCCAAGGATGAGATCAAGCTGGGCGGCGGGGCCGTCATGCAGCTTCTGCGCGACGCCGACCTCAAGACCGTCTTCAAGAAGCACCTTGGCCAGGCCACCATCAAGGGCGTGCCCGGGCCGGTGTACGTCATCATGAAAGACCTGTTCCTGACGTTCCCGAACCCGCGGACGCTCGTCGTGGGGTCGCGCGATTTCCTCGTCAAGGCGGCCGAGGCGGGGCCGGCGCCGCGTGAAACGCCCGCCGCCGCGTTCTGGCGGGGGGCACTCGGCCAGCCCGGCGAGGTGGTCGGCGGCGCCCGCATGACCGACGCCGTCCGCCAGTGCCTCCAGGACGGCCTCCAGAAGCTGCGCGACTCGCTGCCGGAAGGCTCGCGCCGCCACGCGGCGGCCGGCAAGTTCATCGGGGCCGATTTCACCCTGCGGCTCATCCTGGAATTGCAGACGGGCGCCATGGCGATGGACCTCTCGCGACCGGCCGACGCCGTCCAGTTCTCGGTGGCCATGGCCTCCGAGAACGCCACCGCGTTCTGCGGCTCGGGCCTGGCCCTGCTGGAGCCGTCGCTGACGGCCCTCCTTGCGGCGGAGGGGCCCGAGATGCCCGCCCCGCCCAAAGAGCCCGTCTACCGCGCCACCTACCAGGGCAAGGAGGCCAAGCTGGCCATGAGCCGCGCCATGCTCGATTGGCTGGCGATGGCCGGCGAGCCCGCCGACGTTAGGGCCGAGATGCGGTCGAAGGCCGACGCCAGCCTCAAGAACCTGGCCGAGATCGGCAAGGCGTGGCGCAAGTTCGCCGCCGCCAAGAAGGGCGAATTGCCCAAGAACCTCGCGGACCTCGCCCCGTACCTGGGCGGCAGGAAAGAAGGGCTTCAGAACCCGGTTCTGCGCGACCATGCCGCCGATTACGACCTCGTGCCGCTGCCTGGCCAGAAGGCGATCGTCTATCCGCCCGCCACCATCGTGGCGTTCGAGCGGTACCCCGAGCCGGCCCTGGCCCCGGCGGCGGGCGTCGGCGTGGTCTTCGCCGACGGCCACACCGACCGCCTGCTCCCCGGCGCCTTCCAGCAACTCGTCGCCGAGGCCCGCAAACTCGGCCAGCAGCCGTAGCCGCCGGGGGAAAAGAAGTTCCAAGTTCTAGGTGAGCGGCAAAGGCAACAGCGCTAACCGCAAAGGACGCAAAGAGCGCAAAGACAGCCCAGGCCTTTTTTCAAAGAACCAGCCTTTGCGTTCTTGGCGTCCTTTGCGGTTCACGTCTTTGCCTTTGCCGTTCATTCCGCATTTCGCACTTCGCATTCCGCATTTTCCGTACGTAAGTGTTCCTGCAAAATCAGGACTTACGTCTTTCGCCCCCCCCAATCCCCCCTTTTTGGCCTGAAGTTTTCCACAAAACGGCCTTGGCGCTAGCGCCAGGGCCGGTGACCCTCTAAAATGGTAAGATAGCTAAGACGAATTTGCGCGTTTTTTGCGATTTCACGCGCGCCGGACCCCCCTACTTGTTCACTTTTGATCAAAACACGCGCGCTTTTTGAAGGTGCCCGTTGACGTAAGTGTTTCTGCAAAAATGCGACTTACGTGCGCGGCGCGAACGGCGGGAACCGGCAACCGGGACCAGGGAACGGGACGGCGACTGCCAAAACGGCAGGGGCGGCGACGCAGAGGGAAGTAGGGACGGAGGCGCGACGGGATGCGCCCGACGAGGGACGCAGGGACGAAGGCACGGAGGGACGGAGGCCACGGCTTGTAACAGCCAAGGCCCAACCGCGGGAACCGGCAACCGGGAACCGAACAGCCAAGGGCCACAACGGCGGAAACAGGCAACTGGCATGGGCCGCGGCCGGCGCCTTTCCTTCCGCCCCGTCAGGGGCAACTGTTCTCTAGCCCCGGGTTTCAACCCGGGGACCGCCAGGCCCACGCCTTTCTTCTCTCATTCCTTTGAGCCCCTTCAGGGGCGATTGAGGCAGGGAAAGGCATTGCGGATCGCGGAACGGAAAGAAGAACGGCGGGACCGGGGACCAGGAAGGCAACAAACAAAGGCGGCAACCGGGAACCGGGGTGGAATACGGATCACGTTCATGACAGCCTGACGCCACGCCGCGTTTAGCGAGGGCCGCAGGCGACCGCGTGTCTTTGGCGTGACGCGAGCCCCTACTGCTACAACGCGGCACCGCGCGGCGGGTCTCCCGACCCGCCGCGTACCTGCGTATCTCGCCGTTGGGGGGCAATTGCCGCGCGGAGGGTCAGGAGACCCACCGCGCACAAGGTTAAGTGGCGTTGTAGCACTACCCACAACCGGCGATCCCGTTCGCCGGCGCTGGCCCCGGCTTCTGAGGCCCATTTCATGGGCCTTTGCCCCGCGCAAGCGGGGTGTAGCCCCGGCCTTATAGGCCGAGGTGGCGGCGCCGGCCCACCTACTCCCTCCTCTTCTTCCAGCCCGCTTCAGCGGGCGTCTGGCTCGCAATTACGCCCAGCGCCCGCCCTCCTACGTCCGCCAAGGCGGACACACGAGAAAGACGGGGGATGCCGCGGGCCGCCCCGGCCCACAGGGCCGGTATGTGTTTAGCGTTGTCATTCCGAGCGAGCGCAAAAGAGTCGAGGAATCTCGCTGTGGTCGTTGCCGTTCGGACATTCGCACGGCGAGACCCCTCGACTCGCTGCGCTCGCTCGGGGTGACAGCATGAAGGGAATGCGCCAAACACGTACGGGTCGGGCGACCCACCGCCCGCCCGCCCCTTCACCGCCGCCCGCCCCTTCATCGCCGGCCGACCCATGAACGCCTTGAAGCGTTGGCAGCTATATAAGACGTTGGACTTTTTCTGTTGTACCGGGTAATGTCGAGGGAGTACCTTGGCGCCACGGCACGCACGGCCCGATCCTCCATGGGCGGCCCGGGCGCCGCGGACGGCGGTGCGTTTGGGCCTGGAGGCCGCCTTGCGGCCCCGCGGCCGGCCGCGGAAGGCGGAGAAAAAGTAGAATGACGCCATTTTCCCCGTACTTGACCGCGGGTTCAATCTGATGGAGGCGGTCTATGGTTAGGCCAAGAGTGTTCTTCGCGGCCATACTGGCTGCTCTTCTACTGCCATCCTGTGGCTATGACAACAGTTCGCACCTCTGCCGCGAGAACCTCGAGATGCTTGGTCGGATCATTACGAGGGAATACTCCGCGCAGGAGTTGGCCGTTCTCTTTGCCGCTGAAGATCCATGGCAGGCTATCGTTGAAGACTGGACCAAGCACAGGGGCAAGCCCCGCTCGGACCTGCCGGCAGACTTGTGTTTGTGCCCTGCGGCCAAGGGCGTACCCTGTAGTATGAACCGCAGCCTTGGTAATGCCCTGAAGAATGGGCTGTCCCCTTCAGAGGTCCCAATCATATGGGACAGGCCGGGGAATCACACGGTAGTTCCGGTCTACTTCCTAGATGGAAGATGCACAACCATGCCAATCGAGGAGTTTAAACGTATGTTGCAGCGCGCACAGGTAGCACCGCAGTGACCCGAAAGGACCGGGCTGTGAAAAGGGGGCCATCCTACTGTTTCGGAAAAATCAGAATGTCGCGTTTCCCTCGGCGGGTGAACGAGAGGCTGTCGGAGAAGGAGTTGTCGGCGGTGCGGAGGAGCGTGGAGCGCGGCACGCCGCTTGGGGAGGCGGGGGGGGTGGCCGCCACCGCGCGGCGGCTGGGCTTGGAACACACGCTTCGCCCCCGCGGCCGGGCCCCGGACGGAGGCGAAGAAACAGAATGTCCCCATTCTCCCTAAGTGTAAGGGACCTCATAATGCCAAGTAAACGGCATAAGATGTATGCTGCCATCCTCGTGGCACTCGTTCTGTGCTATACAGGCTGTTTTTGCGCCAATCTTACAGTGGGCCACTTGAACATGATGTCCACCGAACCCGGAACCCCTACGCTTGGGTACTACTTCTCTGAACACTTTAGAACGAACCGGGCATGCTATATGATATATTGGCCCTTGCAAAGCTATACGAACTCTACAGGCCAGAGGCTGTGTTCTTGCCGATCAGCCCCTTCGCCTCGGAAAGAGAGTGGCAAGAGTGGGAGGAGTGGAAAAGGGAGCATTCTACTTCCTCGAGACAACCAGAATGTCTCGTTTCCCTGGGCGGGTGAATGAGGCCTTGTCGGAGAAGGAGTTGTCGGCGGTGCGGAGGAGCGCGGAGCGCGGCACGCCGCACGGGGAGGCGGGATGGGTGGCCGCCGCGGCGCGGCGGCTGGGCTTGGAACACACGCTCCGCCGCCGCGGCCGGCCGCGGAAGGAGGCGAAAAAGTAGAATGTCCGCATTTTCCCCAAGAGGGATCCTGCCATTTCTGGCGGGTGCGGTGGCCTTGAGCGCGGGCTGCGTTCAACTGGTCCAGCACGCGGGATACGACGTTATGGTGGAAGTCCGCGACGGCCAGACCGGGCAGTGGCTTCCTGAGTGGGTGGTGGAATCCGTGCTGGAATCGAACAGCGGCTGGACCATGCACGAAGCCGAGCGCACGGTCGAGACCACCACTCGCCTCGTCATACCTCAGACTCCCGGCGAGAGCACATACTCTGTCGAAGCCTACACTGACGGGGGCGTTTTCCTTCCAGGCGGCGGCTATGGAGGCTGGAAGTCAGAGTGGTGCCGCATCTATGTTGTTGGCTATGAACGTGGTATACGTTGTGAGGAAAGCGGCGTCCGGCAGGTCTCCCCCGGCAGCGGTCAGACGCGACCTGTTCATTATGTCCGCTATGCGCTCTTGCCGTGGGACAACGCCAGGAGCAACCCCGCCGTTGCTGACATCCTGGGGATGCTCCAGGACCAGCGGAGCTTCAGCCCCTATGAGGCCCTCAGAGGCACGCCGCAGGGCGCTGGGGTACCAGGATTGTACCGCTACTATATTGAGAGGTACAAAGCCATGCTGGATGCCGACCCGGGTGTTGCCGTTGCGCCCGGCGCAACAGAGACTGTAGCTTGGCTCGAAAAGATCCTGGCGGGAAATGCTCCACCAGCGCCAGGCCTCAGCCCGACAACCGTACGCCGCGAGCCAGGCGGTACCGTGCAGAGACAGGTTTTTCGTGTCGTCCCGAAGGATGCCCAAACGGGGCAAACCCCAGATTCATGGGTCACGGAGGTCGACCTTGCAGCGCAGTCGGCGGCATCGCCTCGCCCTGAACGCCGAGCGGTCCTGACCGTCGATTCGCGCACGGCTGCCTGGCCGGAGACGCGGGTGCCTCCTTACGTCCATACGGAACGTCACGATGGCGTCGTGACCCGTTTCCGCGCCTGCCCAGTTGTGTATGCTACCGGATACGATCCGTGGGATTGGATCAACGCCCGTCGCGCGCGCGAGGGGGGGCTGCGCGAGGGCGGGCTGGTCGAATGCCGCTTACAGAGGTGGGACAACAACAACGCGCAGGCCATAAAGGACTTCGCCTTGCTGCTCGAAGACGATGAGCGTTTCTCGCAGTATGAGCGTGTGCGCCGTCAGGGCGCAGTTGGTGTGCTTGCTCTCTATCGATACTTCCTGAGCCGTTACGACGCCCTGGATCCCGCCGGCCGGCTGACGCTTTCTGCCAAGGCCCGGCAGCGCGTCGCTTGGGTCCGGGGGCAGGTAGCTAGACCGTCTGGTGGCCATGAGCCGTAGGCGCCTGCGCGCGGCCAAGGCTTGAGTACTTGAAGTAGGCCACGTGCGCCGTGAAAGGTATGCAGTTGCAGCGGGTGCAAGTCCCGCCCCGGCAAGGGTCGTCCCGGCCGGGAAACTATGCCAGCGGCGGCGGAGGTAGCGAAGCCGTGGAACGTCCTGGTCAAGGATTATGTCACCTGGCAGGAAGGCAGGAGGCACATGCGGGGGCACGGCCAATTGTGGCAAGCGCTGTCCTGTGACACGGTGTTAACCAGAATCTGGCGCCGGCTCTCCTGTCGAACCGGTTGCCCAACGTTTGACACTCGTTCGGAGTGGGGAGGGCCACGACCATGCGGTACAACGCCACGGGCTTGTTTCTTTCATGCGGCGCAAGCATGCTCCTGATTCTGGTGTCCGGGTGCCTCTCTGCTGATGTTGCAGGAGAGGGGAATGCCACGCCTCTTGGCTCCACGCACGATGGCACGATCGCATTTGTCAAACGGCTCTTGGAGAGAAACCACCTTGCAGAGCGCGCCGGCCAGGACAACCTTCCGAGCGGCAAGGATTGGAGGGACCTGGCCGTGTTCCAGGTCAACGGCGCCTTGGTGGTATCATGGAATCTATCGCCGTCTCCTTACATGATTGCTAGGGGCAGCCCTTTGGTGTTTCGCTCAGACGGAAGCTATCTCTGCCAGCCGTTCGAATACCGCATCGGCGATGTGACCGGCGACGGAATACCGGACCTCGTCGCCCTTGAGGATCTGGCGGTGAGCCACACCATGCCCGCGTTTGCCCTCATGGTGTACCCCCTGGGGAAAGAAGCTGCCCCGGCCAGGTTTCTAGGAACGGTGTACAGCGATTATGCCTGTTGCCCAAAGCTGGTCGACTTTAGGGGGGACGGTGTGTACGAAATCGTGGCCTACGTTCAGGAACCTCAGGTCCAGGACCTTATGGCACTGGGGAAGGGTTGCCGGGAGAAGCCGCGTTTTTTCGCGACCGTATGGTCCGTGAAAGACGGATTCCCCAGGCTGCTCCTGGCATGCGCAAACCGCCGATTCGATGTTCGATACAACACGGCCGAGGGCGACGTCCTGCAGTTTTGCGTAGACGAGGCGGCCGAAGAAGGCCGCCTTGATAAGTATGTGAATGTTATGTGGGACGCCAAGCAAGGTAAGTTCGACATTGGGAGCCTGGAGAAGGCGAACGCGCCCGTCTTTGTCAACCGAGGCATGAGTGACTGACTCCGCGTACCTTGCGGGGGCAGGCACACGGCGAACCGCGTGGCCGGGTGAAAAGGGGACATTTTACCTTCCTGGAAAAACCGGAATGTCCCGTTGCCCCGCCTGGAGCGCGTGGGCGAACGTCGGCTTGTCGCCGGCAAGCCGGGCCGCTGGCCGGGTAAGGGGAAATGGTATGGTGTCGCCAGACTTTTCAGAGCGGTAAGGAGAACTCCATGCCGAGGATGCGGATGGCGGTGGGCGTGGCGTGTGTGTGGCTCCTGGCGGCGGCGGGTGTGACGGGTGCGGCCGGTCCGGCCGCCGGCGCGGGTCCGGCGGGGGCGGCGGCGGGGGGAGGCTTCGCCCCGATGAGCGACCTGATCGGGTTCGGGTCGTCCGGGGAATCGTTTGGGGAGTACCCTCGCACGTTCCCCCGGCTCAAGGAGTTGGGTGTCCACTGGGTGCGCATGTTCCCGGAATGGGCCAACGTGCAACCCCGGCAGGGCGAATGGGACTGGCGGGGGTCGGACAGCCTGGTGGCGACGGGCCGCGAGAACGGCATCAAGACGTTGGGCGTGTTCTGCTATTTCGCGCCGTGGTCGTCCTCGCGCAGCGGCGACACGCGGGCGTTTCCGGTCAGGGACATGCAGTTCTGGCGAGACTACGTGAAGGGGTGCGTGGCGCGGCACCGGGCGGACATCGACGCGTGGGAGGTCTGGAATGAGCCGAACTCGGGGGCGTTCAACAAGGGCGGTTCGGTCAAGGACTACGCCGACCTGGTGCGCGAGGCGTACAAGGCCGCCAAGGAAGTCGATCCGAAGATCAAGATCGGCATCACGTGCGCCAGTTTCGACGTCAACTACCTGGACCAGGTGATGGGGCAGGGGGCGGCGGGGTGTTTCGACTTCGTGGCCGTCCACCCGTATAACTCGATCGACTTTGTGTTCGGGAACGAGGCGAGTTACCTGGGGATGGCCGCGAACCTGCGGAAGCTGATCGAGAAGCACAAGATGCCCGAGGCCACGGAGATGTGGATCACGGAGATCGGCCTGACGACGCCCAACACGGCCGCCGAGAACGCGCGCCAGGCCGAGGCCCTGGCCAAGGTCTTCATCCTCAGTGCCGCGCAGGGTTTCCGGAAGGTGTTCTGGTTCGAGGCCCGCGGCCCTCGGTACGGCGGCGGCGACTTCAGCATCCTCAATGCGGACTACTCGCTACGGCCCTCGGGCCAGGCGACCGGGGCCCTGGCCCATACGCTGGGCGCGCGGCGTTACGCGGGCTGGCTGAACCCGGAAGGCAGGAGTTACGGCTTCCTGTTCGACGGCGAGGGGGGCCCGGTTCTGGCCGTCTGGGTGCCGCCGAAGACGGACGTGAAGCTGCGTCTGCCTTCGGAGGTCACCACCGTGGACATGACGGGCAAGGAAACGGTCGTGCCGGCCGGGCAGGACGTCGTGCTCGCGACGATGCCGCTCCTGGTGAAAGCGCCCCCGGCGGACCTCGTGCAAGCCGCCCGGAGCCAGTGCGCCAAGCCGTTCCCCTGGGGCACCGACTATGCGAAGGAGAGCGAGGCCTGGTGCCGCCTGGCCGCGGCCAACACCAATCATGGTCTTATGCAGAAACCCTGGGGAGACGGGGCCACCACGACCGGCCTGGCGGACGGCGACGAGTACCGCAGCACCGCCAAGGCGAAGCGAAGCCCCTACATGTACTTCGACGTCGACAACACGTTTGCGGCCTTCGGCGACAACGACCTCGACGTCGCCGTGGTCGCGCGGTGTTCCCCCGGCAACAAGGGCAGCCTGCGGCTCTGCTACGAGTCTCGCACGGGTTACCACGAAACCCCCGGGGCGTGGACGGTGCCCGGCGACGACAAGTGGTACGAGCACACCTTCCACGTGACGGACGCCAACTTCGCCGATACGTGGGGCTGGAACTTCCGGATTGACGTGGCGGGGTCGCCGGCCGACGTGTGGGTGAAAGAGGTCAAGGTCAAGCGGAACGCCCCGAAGAAGTAAAGACGCCGGCGCGCAAAGACACGGACAGCCGCCACCTGTACGTGTATAGCGTGTTGCTCCGGATAGCCGGGTGGCATGCCCACAGCGCTGTTGCGTGGGCATGCACGCCGGACATCGCCGAACATGCCCAGGCAAAGGCGGCCTGGGCATGCCACCCTGCAAATGAACGTCCGCACGCTAAAAGGGTACCAGGGTGTGACCGTGCCACCCGCGCCAGGAGTGCCGGCCCCTCGCAGATGAGCCGCCGCAAAAATACTTCCCTTTGGCGCGGAAATGCTTACCTTCTGAGTTGTAGGCCGCGCCGCACAATCCCGCCGCGGAAGCCGCGTGCGCGATTCAACAGGTGCTGTAAACGGATGATGACAGGTCGGCGAACCCCTGCAGCGGCGACAGACGCGTTCGCGAAGTAGCCGGTGGATGGCTCTCGGCGGTATGATGGAGGATGCCTGAGAGGCGGGCGCTCGAGAGGAGCAGAGCGGAGACAGGGGAGTCGGCCGGACCCGCAGGCTGGATCCCCGCAGAAGGAGTCGGGAAAGCCATGACTCGCGATTCGCGCGTGGCGGCGCTCGCGCTGGCGAGCGCCCTGGTCCTGCCCTTCCTGGCCGGTTGCGGCCGGACGATGACGATGTTGCCCGACACGCCCGAGCGCCTGGCCCGCGGGCACCTCTACTACCTCGATGGGGCCGGCGGAGGCGGCCTGACGAACTGGAGCGGCGGGGTCAAGGAGGGTCTGCTGGCGGCCGGATACGACGGCGGCGCCGAGATGTTCGGCTGGGAAACCGGCCTGGGCGTCGTTGCCGACCAGGACGCCGGCGCCGACTACAAGCGCGCGCGGGCGGCCGAGGTCGCCAGACGCATCGAGGAATATAAGAAGCTGTACCCCAGCGCCCCCGTGAGCCTCATCGGGCTTTCGGCGGGCACGGCGGTGGCGGTGTTCGCGCTGGAGGCGCTGCCGGCCGACGCCCCCGTTGACACCGTCGTCCTGCTCGGCGCGTCGATCGGCGCCGACTACGACCTCGCGCAGGCCCTGCGGCGCGTCCGGAACAAGCTCTACATCGTCACCTGCGGCAGAGACGTCGTGCTCGGCTTCCTGGTGCCGCTGGTGGGAACGGCCGATCGCCAGTCCGTCGAAGCCGCCGCGGGGCTGAACGGATTCACGCTGCCCGCCGGCGCCACCGAGGAAACGCGCAGGCTCTACCGGGAGAAGGTCGTCACGATCGCCTGGACGCGGCAGCTCGACCCCACCCGCGACTGCGGCACCCACCTCGACAACGTGAGCATGGAGTTCATCCGCGACCACGTGGCCCCGCTCCTCAGGCAGACGAAGCCTCCGGCAAGCCTGGCGCCAGCCTTCCGGGCCGTGATCGCCCCTGCCGGGGCTGAAACAACGACGAACGGCCGGCCCGCTCTGTCACCAGCCGCGGACTAGTGCTCTGTCAAGCCTGAACGGATGGATAGCCGGGTGGCATGGCCACGCGCCTTTGCGTAGCCATGTGATGCGAACTGTCTCATGGTCACCCAACGTCGGGTGACCATGCCACCCATCAGTTG
>Ga0315286_10004850_pt1 | contig 12915 bp, 11 predicted proteins | sample YL17G10_0_MG_FD_205038 | JGI IMG/M metagenome (GOLD analysis project Ga0315286, IMG submission 205038) | Sediment microbial communities from Yellowstone Lake, YNP, Wyoming, USA - YL17G10_0 | ecosystem: Environmental > Aquatic > Freshwater > Lake > Sediment | place: USA: Wyoming | collected... | reverse complement strand
GAGACGGGAAGGCGGTATCGTGCCTTGCGATGGAGGTGCGACCATGTCCTTGCTGCACGAGCCGGCCGAGGCGATCGGGACCGTCACGCACTACTTCAGTCACCTCTCGGTGGCGGCGGTGCGCCTGACGGAGCCGCTCGTCGTCGGCGAGCGCATCCACGTCCACGGCCACACGACGGACCTGATCGAGACGATCGCGTCGATGGAGGTCGATCATCACCGGGTCGAGCGGGCCGAGCCCGGCGACGACGTCGCGATCAACATGAAGGATCACGTGCGGGAGCACGACCTGATCTTCCGGGAGCCCTGACCGCGCGCCGAGCCCGCGGCACGAGGTCGGCGCGGGCCCGCGGCCCGCCGACTACCTGATCGGGACGCTGCGCTACCGGACGTCCCGGTCCAGGCGGACGGGGAAGGTCCGGCCGCGAATCGTCGCGCTGCGGAGGGCCCGCACGACCTGTTCGAGGACCTCGTCGGCCACGTCGACGAGCGCGAAGCCATCTGTGATCTGGATCGCCCCGATCGCCGACCCCGGGACCCCGGCCTCCGCCGTGATCGCCCCGACGATGTCCGCCGGCCGGATCCCGGCGCGCCGGCCTCCCCCGACGAAGAGGCGGACCCACGCCCCGCCCGGGGGGAGGCCCGGGCGCGGGAGGCCCGGGGGGAGGCCCGGGCGCGGGGGTCGCGGAGCCCATGCGGCCGGGGGCCCCTGCCCGGGGCCGCGCCACGGTGGCGCGCCGGACGGGCGCACGGGGCGTACGGGGCGCGCGGGCCGGTCCTGGGGCAGGAACGCGGGCGCGATCTCCGCCTCGGCCTCGTCGCCCGCCTCGCGCGCGTCGAGCAGGGCGATGGCAGCCAGCGCGATCTCCACCGCGTCGTACTCGTCGGCGAGGGCCTCCACGACCGCCCGGTAGCGGTCAAGGTCGCGCGCCCCCGCGCCCCCGCCTGCGCCCGCGCTTGCGTCCCCGTCCACCCCCTCGGCCTCATCCCCGTCGCCGGCCAGGCGCTCGCGCAGGCTCGCCCGCAGGAGCTCGAGCCGCCGTTCGCGCAGGTCGGCGATCGTCGGCACGGTGGCCCGCTCGAGCCGCGTCTTCGTGGCCGCCTCGATGTTGAGGAGGAGGCGATGCTCCCGCGGTTCAACGAGGGTGATCGCCGTCCCCTCGCGGCCGGCCCGCCCGGTCCGCCCGATTCGATGGACGTAGGCGTCCGGCGACGACGGGACGTCGAAGTTGACCACGTGCGAGATGTGCTCGATGTCGAGCCCGCGCGCGGCTACGTCGGTCGCCACCAACACATCAAGCGCCCCGTCGCGGAAGCGTCCCATCACCCGGTCGCGCTGCTCCTGCGAGAGCCCGCCGTGAAGGGCGGCGGCGTCGTGCCCGCGCCCGCTGAGGGCCTCGGCCAGGTCGTCCACCTCGCCCCGCGTCCGGGCGAAGACGAGCGCCGCCGCGGGATCCTCCACGTCGAGGATCCGTCCCAGTGCCGCGAGCTTGTCGGGCCGGCGCACGACGTACACGAGCTGGCGGACCAGCGCCGGCGCCTCGTCGGACGGTCGGTCGGGACGCACGGAGACGCGGACCGGCTCCCGGAGGTGGCGCGCCGCCACCCGGGCGATCGTCGGCGAGATCGTGGCCGAGAAGAGCGCCGTCTGGCGCCCAGCCGGGGTGGCCGACAGGATCGCGTCCAGCTCCTCGGCGAAGCCCATGTCGAGCATCTCGTCCGCTTCGTCGAGGACGACAGCCTCCACGGTGTCGAGGCGAAGGCTGCCCCGGGTCAGGTGGTCGACCGCCCGGCCCGGCGTGGCGACCACGACATCCAGCCCGCGACGGAGCCCGCGCAGCTGCAGGCCGATCGGCTGCCCGCCGTAGACCGGGAGAACCCGAGCGCCGAGGACGCGGCCGTAGCGGTGGACCGCCTCGGCGACCTGCATCGCCAGCTCGCGCGTCGGCACGAGCACGAGGGCGAGGGCCGTCCCCTGCTCTGCCCGGCCCAGGCCCTCGGCGGCGAGCCGCTGGAGGATCGGGAGGGCGAAGGCGGCCGTCTTGCCGGTCCCCGTCGGCGCCTCGGCCAGCAGGTCGCGGCCGGCGAGCAGGGGCGGGATCGCTGCCTCCTGCACGGGGGTCGGCTCCTCGTAGCCGAGACCGGCGAGGGTCTCGAGGAGCGCGGGTGCCAGCCCGAGGGCGGCGAAGGTGGCTGGATCGGCGTCCGACATGGGCGCAGCGTACTCCGCGTCGCGCCCGGCGCCCCGGCCGCTTCCCCTGCTCGGCCCGGGGCCCCATCCTGCACGCCATGAGCGCCACGCCCGCCAACCTCCGCTTCCCCCACCTCTTCTCGCCGCTCCGGGTCGGGTCCATCACCCTGCAGAACCGGATCTTCTCGTCCGGGCACGACACGGTGATGGCCCACGAAGGCCAGGTGACCGACCAGCTGATCGCCTACCACGAGGCGCGGGCGGCAGGCGGCGTCGGCCTCATCGTCGTCCAGGCGACCGCGGTCCACCGGAGCGCCGACTACACGGCCCACGCCCTGGCTATCTACGACGACGCGATGGTGCCGGGGTTCCGGCGCCTGGCCGACGCCGTCCACGCCCACGGCGTGCCGATCGTCGGCCAGCTCTTCCACGGCGGGCGCGAGGTGATGGACACCCGCGACGGGACGCTGGCTGTGGCGCTCGCACCGTCGGTAGTGCCGAACGAGCGGTTCCACACGATGCCGCGGGCGATGACGACGGAGCTGATCGGCGAGATCGTCGAAGCCTACGGGACCGCCGCGGCGCGCTTCGCGGCGGCCGGATTCGACGGCGGGGAGATCGTGGCCTCGCACGGCTACCTGCCGGCGCAATTCCTCAACCCGCGGGTGAATCTCCGCGAGGACAGCTACGGCGGCGACCCGGAGCGGCGGCTGCGCTTCCTGCGCGAGGTGATCGGCGCGATCCGGGGCGCGGCGGGGCGCGACTTCGTCCTGGGGCTCCGCATCTCCATCGACGAGGTGACGCCGGAGGGCCTGACTGCTCACGACGTCCTGCCCGCCCTGGCGGCGCTCGACACCGACGGCCTCCTCGACTACGTGAGCGTGGTTGCCGGCACGTCGGCGACCCTGGCCGGCTCGGACCACATCGTCCCGCCGATGACCCAGCCGAACTCCTACACGGCGGCGCTCGCCGCGCGGGCCAAGGCGGTGGTCCGGATCCCCGTCATGGTCGCCGGGCGGATCAACCAGCCCCACGAGGCCGAGGCCGTCCTGGCGGCCGGCCAGGCCGACGCCTGCGCCATGACCCGCGCCCTCATCTCCGACCCGGAGCTGCCGCACAAGGCGGCCGCCGGCCGGCTCGACGAGATCCGCGCCTGCGTCGGCTGCAACCAGGCCTGTATCGGCCACTTCCACGCCGGCTACCCGATCTCCTGCATCCAGTTCCCGGAGACGGGGCGCGAGCGGGAATTCGGGCGGCTGGCCCCGGCGTCGCCGCCGCGAGACGTCATGGTCGTCGGCGGCGGGCCGGGCGGGCTCAAGGCGGCGGCCGTCGCGGCGGCCCGCGGCCATCGCGTGACCCTCTACGAGGCCGGCCGCCGCGTCGGCGGGCAGGTGCTCCTGGCCGAGAAGCTCCCCGGCCGCGCCGAGTTCGGCGGGGTGATCACCAACCTCGTCGGCGAGGCGGAGCGGGCCGGCGTCCGGATCGTCGCCGGGACCGTCGTCGATGCCAACCTGGTGCGCCGCGAGGCGCCGGACGTCCTCGTCGTGGCCACGGGAGCCCGGCCGCGCCGGCCGCCGCTGGAGGTCACCAACGGCGCCGTCGTCCTCGACGCGTGGGAGGTGCTGCGGGGCGCGTCCGTGCCCGACGGCCGGGTCGTCGTCGCGGACTGGCGCTGCGACTGGGTGGGCCTCGGGCTGGCCGAGCTCCTGGCCCACGCCGGGCACCCGGTGACGCTCGCCTCCACCGGCTACAGCGCCGGGTTCCGGCTCCAGCAGTACGTCCGCGACGCGATGCTGGCGGCCGTGACCCGGGCGCACGTCGGGCTCCTCCCGCTGACGCGCCTCTTCGGATACGACGGTTCGGCCGTCTTCTTCCAGCACGTCCTGACGGGCGACGCGGTCATCGTGGAGGACGTGGCCGCGCTCGTCCTCGCCCAGGGCCACGAGCCCGTCGACGACCTCCTCGCGCCGATCGACGGCTTCCGCGGCGACGTGCGAGCCGTCGGCGACTGCCTGGCCCCGCGGACGGTCGAGGAGGCGGTCCTCGAGGGGCTCCGGGTCGGCGCCGCGATCTGAAGGGCGCGGTTCGGTGCCCCCGGGCACCGAACGAGACGAACGCCGCCCGATCCCGGTACCACCGGCGTGCGGCGGCACCATCCGTCGGGTCTATCGTCGAAGCGTGGCGCATCCGCCGGGGGACTGCGCCGACGTGGAGTGCACGGTGGACCTCGGGACCCAGTTCTGCGAGCGCTGCGGGCGCGACCGGGATTCGTTCGCGTCCGCTCGCAACCTCTATCGCGACTGCCCGAGCTGCGGCGCGGCTTGCTGCGCCGACTGCTGGAACCTCGTCGACGGCGCCTGCCTGAAGTGCGCCCCGTTCCGGTTGGTCGACACGGCGGCCTGTTCGCCGATCGTGATCGCGGCGACGCCGCTCCTCAACAGCGTGGCCGATCCGTACGCCGACCTTCGCGGCGACGCCCTCGCGGTCGATACATGGGACGCGTCACGGGGAACGGCCCGGCCGCGGTCGTCGGTGGCCGCCGTCCCGGGGGCGGCAGCCACCGGGACGGCCACCGGAGCGGTCGCAACGGTCGCGGCCACCGTGGTCGCGGCCCAAGCGGAGCCGATCGCGTCGCGACGGCGTCGCCGCCGGGCCCGGCGCGCCGGGCTTGCAGCCGCGGCGGCCTGGGTCGTGGTCGCGGCGCTGGCCGTGGCGGTCCTGGGCGCGTCGCCGGGTCGTTCGCCGGCGCCGCCGGAGACACTGCCGATCGCGAGCCCTTCGCCGTCTCCGATGCCCGTGATCACCGCGGCTCCGAGCGCCCCCTCCACACAGCCCCCGGCGGAGACCCTCGCGCCCGACCGCACCGACCCCGAACCCGGGATCGTGCTGCCGTGGGGCGGTCCCCGCGTCACGCCGAGACCCGGGAACGACGCACCGCCGATCGTGCAGACACCGGCGCCCTGGGCGAGCCCCCCTCCGACCGCTGAGCCGACGTTCGGCCCCGCACCCAGCCCGACACCGGAGCCCGCGCCCGAGCCGACGCCTCGTCGGACGCCCACGCCGACGCCCACGCCCACGCCCGAGCCGACGCCGACACCCGAGCCGACACCCGAGCCGACACCTACGCCCACGCCCGAGCCCGAGCCGACACCTACGCCCACGCCCGAGCCCGAGCCGACGCCCACACCAACACCCGAGCCGTAGCGGTCGGCGCGCCCGGCCGCGACGCTACGGAAGCAGCTGCCGCAGCGCAAAGCCGACGTTGGCCGGCCGTTCGGCGAGCCGGCGCATGTACCACGGGTACCAGTGCTTCCCGTAGGCGATGAGGGTGAACGGCGGGAAGCCCGCCTCCTGGAGGCGTCGCAGCTCGCCGGCGCGGATCCCGTAGAGCATGTGGACCTCCAGCCGCTCGTGAGGGACGCCGGCCGCGTCGGCGAAGGCGGCGATCCGCTCCACGAGCGCGCCGTCGTGCGTGCCCAGCGCCAGGCGGGCCTTCCCGTCACGGGCCGCCTCGGCGACGACGAGCGCCGCGGCCTGGTAGGCGCCGTCGATCTCCGGCCGCCGTCGCCAAGCGATCTCGGAGGGCTCGTCGTAGGCGCCCTTCACCAGGCGAACGGCAGGCTCGAGCGGGAGCAGGCGCCGCAAGTCGGCCGGCGTGCGCCGCAGGTAGGCCTGCAGGCAGATCCCGACGTTGCGGTGGGCGGCCCGAAGGCGCTCGTAGAGGGCGATCGTCCGCTCGACGTAGGCGGAACCCTCCATGTCCACCCAGAGCCACGTGCCGGTGATGTCGGCCCGGGCGGCCAGCCCGGCCATGTGCCCGAAGCAGGCCTCCTCGTCGATGTCGAGGCCCAGCTGGGTGGGCTTCACGGAGAGCTCGATCGGATGGGCGAGGGTCGCCCCCCGGTCCATGATCGCGTGGTAGTGGGCGGCCACCTCGTCCGCTTCGGCGAGGGCGGCCAGGTTCTCCCCGAGGCGCGTGAACAGGATCCCGTGCCCGGAGGCGGCCAGCGTGGCGGCCGCGGCGAACGCGGCCTCCGCGTCCTCGCCGGGCATGAAGCGACGGACGGCCTTGCGGACGAAGCGAAGGCGCGGGAGGCGCTCCTTCAGCCAGGCGTTGCGAGCCATCCAGAGCAGGATCGTGCGCATGGGACTGCGTTCTCCTCCATCGCGGGCGTGCCGTGCCGATGGTGCCACGATCGACGGGCCCGACGAGCGCCGGATCGGGACGCCTGGCCCTTGGCGCGCCGGATTGGGGCGGCCATCCTCCGGGGACGATGCTGGAAGGAGCTCGACGATGGCCGTTCGCGTGACATTCGACCCGGTGGAAGCAGCGGAGGTGGCGACCCGCCTCGGCCTCGACTTCGCCGCCGCGCCGTTCTCCCTCGACGAGTTCCGGCGCGGGATGGAGGTCGAGCTGGAGCACGGCCGTCGCGACCCGGCGACGAACGTCACGGGCGACGACCCCCTGACCACCGGGAAGATCGCCCTGGCCCACCTCCACGAGATGCCCGACTACTACACTCGCCTCGCCCGCATGGAGGCCGAGGCCGAAGCCGAAACCGCGGAGGCGATGGACCCGGCCTGAGCCGGCATGCGCGGTCGGCCCGCCCTCACTCGAGCGGGCGGCGCGGCCACTCCAGCGGGCTGCGGCCGACGGCGACGTAGCGGAGGATCTCCGCGATCCGGCGTGCCCGCGTCTCCGGGCGCTTCGCCGCGGTAACCCAGAACAGGATCGGCTTCTTCATCGAGGCGCTCATCGCCTCGAATCCGCGGGCGGCGGCCGCGTTCCCGGCGAGCGCCGCGGCGAGGTCGTCGGCGACCACCAGGTCGTCCACGTCGTTGAGGGCCTCCCACGACCCGTCGGCGCGGGCCGCCTCGATGACCCGCTGGCCGGCGTCGGTCATCCGCCCGCCGGTGATCAGCCGCTCCACGCGTTCCTTGTTCGAGCGGGACCAGACGCTCCCGCGCTTGCGGGGCGTGAAGCGCAGCATCGTCCGCTCGTCGTCCAGCTTGCCGGGCCGGCTGTCGACCCAGCCGAAGCAGAGCGCCTCCTCGACGAGCTCGTCGTAGTCGACGACGGGCTTCCCGGCGGTCCGGCGATAGGTCACCGCCCAGATGCCGGTGGCGGTCGCGTGGTTCGCGGCCAGCCAGGCGCGCCAGGCCGCGCGGTCCGCCGGCTGGACCCGCTCGTCGCCAGCGCCCACCGGGCGCGGAGCGGGCCGCTCGCTGTTCGTGGACGGCCGCCGCCGCGGATCGGCGGCGACGGGATCAGGACGGCTCGGATTCTCAGGTGACGGCACGGGGCGCGACCTCCGCTGCGGTGGTGTCGCGCATTCTCGCCGGTTCGGGTGCACAGACCTGGTCGTGTAGTGGCGCGATCAGCGCCAGAACTTCCCGTACGGGTGCTCGCCCACCAGCGCGCGGCCCGCCGCGAACCGTCCCAGGTCGTACCCGGAGATGTCGGCCGTGGTCGCTCGGCCGTCCAGGATCAGCTCGGATAGGCAGGCGCCGATAGCCGGGGCCGTCTTGAACCCCGTGCCCGAGAAGCCGCAGGAGAGGTAGAAGCCATCGGGGCCGGCCTGACCCAGGATCGGGTGCTGGTCGGGCGTGATCCCGTCCTGCCCGCCGTAGGAAGAGCGGAGCGTCCCGGCGCTCATCCACGGCAGGCGGGCGCAGACGCGCGCGATCATCTCCTCGACGGTCGTCGTGTCGGCCGCCCCGATCGGCCGGTCCGGCGAACCCCCGACCTCGTTGCCGGTCTCGAGGCCGACGAGCATCAACTCGCGACCTTCCGGCCGGAAGTACGCCTCGTTGACGTTGTCGATGACGATCGGGAAGGCCGAGGAACGGCCCTCGGGCAGCCCGAAGAAGACCGTGTCGTGGCGCCAGGGCTGGACCGGCACCTCGAGGCCGACCGACGCGGCCAGGTCGCCGGCCCAGGCTCCGGCCGCGTCAACGACGACCGGCGCCTCGAAGCGGCCCTGGTCGGTCTCGACGCCGGTGACGCGTTCGCCGGCCGCCGTCACGTGCGTGACCAGACATCCCTGGACGAGTCGGGCGCCGAGCGCCCGGGCCGCGGCGATGAACCCCGTCGTCGTCCCGGAGGGATCCGCGTAGCCCGAGTTCGGCTCGTAGGCGGCGCTCGCGAGGTCGTCGGTCACGATCCCTGGCAGGAGCCCTGCCAGCTCGGCGGGGCCGATGACCCGGCTGTCGATGCCGATCCGCCGGTGCATCGCGACGTTGGCCCGCAGCAGGGCATCCTGGGGCGCGGGGACCAGCTGAACGAAGCCGGTTCTGACGAAGGCGCAGTCGCCGAAGCCGACGCGGTCGGCCCAGTCTCGGAAATAGGGGAGCGACGCGGCGGCCAGCCGGGCCTCGCTCTCCAGGTCGTAGTGCATGCGGACGAAGCCGGATGAGCGGCCGGTCGCGCCCTGGGCGATCGTGCCCCGTTCCAGCACCAGCACACGGGCTCCGCGTCGGGCCAGGTGGAAGGCGAGGCTGGCGCCCTGAACGCCCGCGCCAACCACGATCACATCAGCTGTCTCGGCCATTGGGACCCCACGTTCCTGTGCTCGGACACCCCGCGCGGAGCGTACCCGGTCCGGGCTGCCTGCGTCGTTTGGTGCGCGGGTTCGATCGGGCGCCCCTGCGCCTTGGCGCTTGCACTGCAACTGTGTAATCCGGTAACATGCGGGTATTCACCCACCTCGCGATACCAGGAGCACTCCTCGATGACCCACCACGCAACCCCCGATGAGCTCGCCGGCTGGTTCGCCGGCCGCCTCCCCGACGCCTGGTTCGCCGGCGCGCCCGACGTCTCGGTCGATCGCGAGGAGATCCTCGTGGTCGGCGAGATCGCCGACGTCGACCTCGGCACCGACGCAACCGACGCCGCCCGCGCGTCCGCCCGGGCGAGCCGGGTCGAGCGCTTCCGCGAGGAGACGCGCGACGAGCGGATGGCGATCGCCGAGGACGCCCAGCACCGCTTCCGCAAGGTCGTCTCGTGGGGCGTCCGGATCGCCGGCGAGACGCACCTCTTCACGACCGCCAGCATCCCGGTCATGACGCGGCTCCGGCAGCCGGAGCGCCGCGTCCTCGACACCCTCGTCGAGGCCGGGGTCGCCCGCAGCCGGAGTGAGGCGCTCGCCTGGTGCGTGAAGCTGGTCGGCGAGAACGAGGCGACGTGGATCGGCAGCCTCCGCGACGCCCTCCGCTCGGTCGAGGCGGCCCGCAAGGCCGGCCCGAGCGCCGGCTGACCTTCCCGGTGGGGAGTCGGCTCGGCGCCGGCTCCCCTACCCGGCCCCGCCCCGGGCCACGGCCACGGGTCCGCGCGGGCTATGCCGGCGGCGTCGGCTGCGTCAGGCCCTCCTCCGGCGCCTGCTTCGGCCCCCCGCGACGCGCCCGGCGAGGCTCCTGCACCGACCGCAGCAGCAGGGCACCGAGGGTGAACGCGATCACCCCGAGGAACATCGCGATCCTCGCGCTGACCGCCGGGCCCAGGAGCAGCCCCACCCCGTACATCACGAACCCACCGATCGCGGATGCGGCCGGGCCGTTCGTCGCCTCGACGATGTTGCTGAGCCCCATGTACCGGCCGGCCGAGGCCTTGGGGATGATGTCCGTCATCAGCGCCCAGTCGACCGAGAGGAAGGCGCCCGAGGCCAGCCCCACGATGCCGATCCCGACGATGACGACCTCGGGGACGGGTGCGAGGGCGAGCAGGGCCATCCCGACGGCGCCCATGACCGCGCTGGCGTAGATCACCGGCTTCCGGCCGACCACGTCCGACAGGCGCGCACCGGGGAGCGTGCCGATCCCGGTGGCCACCGCCGTGACGACCAGCCCGATGAGCACCCACTTGTCGCGATCGTCCGGTCCCATGCCGAAGACGTCGGCGAGGAAGAAGACGTTGAGGTTCATAAAGAACCCGGCAGCCATGAGGATGAAGAACCGCGAGCCGAGCAGGAACACGTAGCTGCGCTCGCGGAGGATGTCCCTCCCGAACGTCTGGAAGCCGATGGTGACCCACGAGCGCCCCTCGCGGGGCTTGGGGGGCGGCCCGTTCGGCGTCCACAGGAACGTCCCGATCCCCGTCAGCGCCACGACTGCGGCCAGGAACAGGACCGGAGGCGTGAAGTTCGGCTGGTCGGAGTTCGGGCCGAGCTGATATCCGGTCCAGATGATGAGGTAGCCGCCGACCAGGCCGGCCACGATCATCAGCCCCATCAGGCCGCTGGCCAGGCCCACCTGCTTCTCCGGCACGAGGTCCGGGACCAGCCCGGCGAATGGGCCTCGCGCGATGTTCGAGGTCAGCTGCAGCAGCAGGAAGAAGAGCATCAGCAGCGGGAAGGAGGGCGCCAGCGCGAGGCCGACCAGGGAGGCCGCCGCCAGCAGCGACCCCACGAGGATGAACGGCTTGCGCCGACCCCAGCGCGTCCCGACGTAGTCGCTGATCGAGCCCATCAAGGGCATCGTGAGGAGCGCGATCGGCGCCGCCAGGACGTCCATCACTCCGACAGCGACCCGGGCCTGCTGGCCCAGCATCTCCCCGGTGCGCTCCTGTTGGAAGAGCTCGAACCCGCCCCAGATCGCGTTGAGCGCGAACCAGTAGATCGAGATCTGTAGCAGCGACCCCAGGGCGAGGGGCGTCGTAGGCCGCCCGTCGGAGGCCTGATCCTCCGCAACGGCCGACGCCGACGCAGGCACGGGCTCGGAAACCATCCGTCGGACCTCCCGCTGATGCGCGGAGAGTCGCGCGACGCCCCAGGCGCGGGAAGGGCCGGATGGCACGCCCCGTCGTCAGCGAGGCGCGCGGGCAGCCGACGGGCGGATCAGCCGCCCGTGGCGGTGGGGTAGCCGGCGGCGGCCCAGTCGTTCATCCCGCCGGCCATCGAGGTGACGGACGGGCGGCCGGCGCCCAGGAGGATGTCGCGGCCCTGGGCGCTCCGGTTGCCGGAGCGACAGACCACCACGACCTGGCGGTCCTTCGGCACCTCGGCGATGCGGGCGGGCAGGTCGCCGAGCGGTATGAGCGTCGCGTCGGGGATGTGTCCGGCCGCCCACTCGTCGGGCTGGCGGACGTCGAGGATGAAGGCGCCGGCCTCGCGGAGGGCGAGCGCTTCCGCGACCGAGACGTCGGCCGGGAGCGCCTGGAGCGAGCCCGCGGGAGCGCTGGCGGCGGGAGACGACGACGCGGCCGGGGCTGCCGGCGAGCACGACGCGACGAGGGCGGCGGCACCGAGGACGAGGACGGCGAGGGCGCGACGGGCGGCGAGATGGCGGCGCGCGGGCGAGCGGGACATCGGCGGGCTCCGTGGTTCGGGGGCGGTCTGAACGGGGATCGCGGGTGGGGGCGCGGCTTGGACAGCGGACGCGGCGCCATTATCGCGTATTTGCGCAATCGCGCAAGTCGAGTTGGCGAATGGCGTGGCCGTTCTCGGGCGACGGTCTCTGCGTGCCGTCTACGCCGAACAGCTCCTTCACCAGAATCCGCACGCTCGGGCCGGCTCCCGCGAATAGCCTGGCCGTTCACACCGGCTGGCCGCCCGCCCCCGACCCCCTTGCGTCGGACGCACGACCGCGCACCCGCGCGAACCCCCGCGGACCGGCCAGCGGTCCCGATGGCAGGATCTGTGCGTCGGACGGCGGCTTCCACGCTCCGGCCGGTGACATCGCGGCTCCGGCCGATGAGAGGACCAGGACCGGCGCACCCGGACGGCAGCGTTCCTGCGTCTGGCCTGTGAGAACCTGCAGGAGGGCACCGACCGGCCGAGCCGTGGTGCGCGGTGTTGCGTAGGACGCATGCCGGGTCGCCGTGGACGCCCCAGCGCCTCGCGGGCCGCCGTGGACGCCCCAGCGCCCCGCCAGCGCCCCGCCCGCGCCACGCCTCGCGGGCCGCCCCGCCAACGCCCCCTGTGTCCCCCGGGCTCCCGCCCCGCCGTCAGCCGGAGGCGCCCCCGTCGAGCGGGTCGAACGGCTCCGTGCGCTCGACCACCGCGTCGGCGCCCAGCCGGTCGTGGCTCGCACCGTCGATCGGCGCGCCCAGGACAGCCTGCCAACCTTCGTCCGCGAGCTCAACGAGCGTGGTCTCGGCCGCTGCCAGGAGCGCCTGCGCCCGATCCAGGACTGCGGGCCGCTCCAGCACCGTGGCCGGATCCTCGGCGATCTCCGCCGCCAGCGACGCGGCAGCCCGGGTCGTCTCCTCCGCGTGGACGGCCGCCTCGTGCTCCGTCGCCCGGCGCAGGACGATGGTTCGGGGACCGGCGACGCCAAGGGCCAGGCCGACCAGGTACGCCCAACGGGCCCGGGCCCGAGAGGGCAGGTCCGGCTCCTCGAACGCCAGGCCGAGGTTGGGCCACGCGAGGCGCCGGAGGGCGACCGCGGCCAGCGCCTGGGCTGCCGGCTCACGCTCGTCCACGAGCCACGGGACCAGGGCGCCGGCGGCCAGCTGTCCGGGGCCCAGGCCGTCGTCGCGGGCGAGCGCGACGGCGAGCGCCTGCATCGCGAACGCGCGACCGGCCCGCGTCCCCGCGTCGGCCGGGAGCCCGCGCGCCAGGTCCGGCGCGACGATGAGCGGGCCCGGACCAACCAGGACGATGGCCCCCGAGCGGCCCAGCAGGCGACGCCCGAAGGCGTGATCGGCGAGGGCGCGGTCCGGGTCCACCCCGTCCGTGACGATCTCGGCGATCGGGTCGGCCTCGACGACGTCGATCCGCTCGAGCGCC
>Ga0315286_10004849_pt1 | contig 12919 bp, 11 predicted proteins | sample YL17G10_0_MG_FD_205038 | JGI IMG/M metagenome (GOLD analysis project Ga0315286, IMG submission 205038) | Sediment microbial communities from Yellowstone Lake, YNP, Wyoming, USA - YL17G10_0 | ecosystem: Environmental > Aquatic > Freshwater > Lake > Sediment | place: USA: Wyoming | collected... | reverse complement strand
CGAGCGTGATGCAGGCCCGGTTATTGGCCTCATCCTGCTCAGGGATCTTGTTTTTCGGATCGATCGTGGCGCAAATCTCGAACAACCCGATTCCCAGCTTCAATGGGGACGAGAAACTGAAACTGTCTTCGGCGGTCAATTCCCTGATCTTCTTTTCGAATTTTCTCAGCAACTGCCGAGGAGCGTGGGCGTTCCTGATCGTGATTTCGCAGATCGATTCCTGGGACGGAGCCGTTCCCGTGTTTCTGACGGTGACCGTTATGGTGAGGCTCTTGATAAAAGCGACTTTCTCGGACGATTCAAGGCTCGGAATCAGGTCCGGCCGGGGATCGGGATCTGTGATGGTGAAGATTGAGTCGCTTTGATCCCGGGCACGGTCGCCTTTCGAGTTAGATACTTCGATCAACACGAGACAGGTCGCGGACGCAAGATGCGGAACGTCCCATGCATAAGAAACAGGATTTCCTTTAAGGCCGGTGACGAGCTCCGTCGTGGACCCGGAATCCGTGGAGCAGCGGATGGTGATGCCGGTGATGTCGGCCCCTTCGGAGACGACCCAGGTGATCTCCCGCTTTTCTCCGGCCTTCCAGACTTCGCCGCCGTTGGGAGACGTCAACCGGACGGAGAGGGCCGGGAGGTCTGCCGCGGGTGCTTTGGGGCCGGGACCCGGTTCCGACTGTCCGGCCGCTTGAGAAAAGAACAAGGCCGCAAAAAGGGCGGCCCCAAATGCGGTCAGAAGTCTTTTTTGCGTCGACCTATCCTTTCCGGCCGAGGGGCTTCAAAAATCCGTCGTGAAACTTCGGCTTTATAGTCATCTTGACCGGGATTCTTGCTGAATAATGTTATCACCAACGGAACATGCGGTCCAGCCGCAGGCGGCGGCTCCCTCCACGGGCATTAAGGCCGCTTTCTTTGACTTGTGTTCAACCACACTTCGGCAAAACGGCTTTGCATCATTTTCTCGGGAGGCGCGGTCCGGTCGATCCCGAGATTGACCACAAACAGATCCGGAAGACCATCTTTGTTGACATCTCCCACGGCGACCTCCCAACTCCAGTCCGCGCCCAGACGCAGTTTGCTGTCGCTGAAATCGCCCCGGCCATCGTTCAGCCAGACTTCGTCGGGACCGATACAGGCCAGGAAAATATCCGGACGTCCGTCCCCGTTCAGGTCGACGACGGCCACTTTTTCGGCGGCGTTGGTTCCGAGCGTCCGACCGGCCGTGAAACGGCCTTTCCCGTCGTTCAGGTAGAGCCTGGCAAAGGGGGCTTGTTGAGTGACCAGGACAAAATCCAGATCTCCATCCCGATCGAAATCGCCGAGGGCCAATCCATGGGAATGTCGCAAGCCCTCGTCGAAGATCTGCCCGGTTTCAGCGAATCGGCCCTTCCCGTCGTTCAGCAGGACACGATTGGGACAAGGGTCGGCGTCGGCGTTGCGCCAGCCGCTCAACACGGCGTCGATGAATCCGTCGCCGTTGACGTCTCCCATTTCAACCGCGGCCAGGATCCCCTGGCCGAGCGGCTGCCCGGTGTATTGAAAATGTCCCTTGTTGTCGTTGAGATAAATCCGGCCCTTCGATTCCATATTCATCATGGCGATGGCGAACACGTCGATCAGGCCGTCGCCGTTCAAGTCCGCCAGTCGGCACTGCCAAAAATCGGCGTCGTCGGTATCCTTAAAACGGGCGGCGTCCGGAGAAAAGCGTCCGTGTCCGTCATTCAACCATACCGTCCTGCCGGTGATGACATCCTTGCTTCCGTCGCCGTCGATGTCATAGACGACCGGCTTCGCCGCCCTTATAGGGCGCTCCAAACGTTGGCCGTTGTCGGCAAATTGTCCCTTGCCGTCGCCGAAATAGACCTTATATTGGCTGTTCTGCCCGGACTCGTTGACGACAAAAGCGTCGAGGGCGCCGTCGCTGTTAAAATCGGCGAGGGCCACGCCACGCCCGACAAAATTATTGAGTTTCTGCCCGTTGCCGATAAACGACACCTGGGCTTCAGCAGCAGCTGCGTACGTCAAGGCGAGCAGAGCGATCATCAGACAACCGAATACAATTTTCTCCCAAGGTATGTTCGGACGCGGATTGATCTTTTGCGAAAAAACCGGATCTCCAAAGAAATTCATACGATTCTCCTTTTGAGCAAGGATGGACGACATTTTAGTGACCGGCCCCCACTTAGTGTACCATCTGAGACTCGAATCATCATTAAAAAGGCAAAAAAAGGAACTTTTTCCTCCGCTCCTCGGTATATTCAAATGGCCCGGCTCGAATTTCACCCCGTGTGCCTGAAAGGATGCTCATGAAAACAACACGCCTCCGATGCTTCTCGGTCCTCATGGCCCTAGCCGCCGTCTTATCGGCCTCCGCCGGGACCCCCTTCGGCCAATCGGATCCCCCGGGGCCCGCGGCCCGCGCGGCGCGGGTCGAGAAGGGGCTCCTGCCGGGGTTTGTCATCGCCGGACGGCCCCTCCCGGCGAAAACGCTGGCCGAGCGCATGGCCGCCCTAAAGGTCCCCGGCGTGAGCGTCGCCGTCATCAATAGCGGCATCGTCGAATGGGCCAAGGGCTACGGTGTGGCCGAGGCGGAGACGGCAACGCCGGTTTCGACCCACACGCTCTTCCAGGCCGCCTCCATCAGCAAGCCGGTGGCCGTGCTGGCCGCACTCCGTCTCGTCGAGCAGGGCAAGCTCGCCCTCGACGAGGACGTAAATGCCCGGCTCACCTCCTGGAAGGTTCCCGAAAACAAGTTCACCGAGAAGGAGAAGGCCACTCTCCGCCGGCTCCTCAGCCACACGGCGGGCCTGACGGTCCACGGCTTCGGCGGCTATTCGGCCGATGCCCCCGTGCCCACGCTCGTCCAGGTGCTCGACGGGCTCAAGCCGGCCAACAGCGACGCGGTCCGAGTCGACGTCGTCCCGGGGAGCCTCTGGCGCTATTCGGGAGGCGGCTACACGGTGGCCCAGCAGCTCATGATCGACGTGACAAGCCGGCCCTTCCCGGACCTCCTGGCCGAGCTGGTCCTGCGTCCCATCGGGATGGACGACAGCACGTACGAGCAGCCCCTCCCGGCCCGGCTGCGGGGAACGTCGGCCAGCGGGCACCTCGATGACGGCCGCCTCCTGCCCGGACGCTACCACACCTACCCTGAGTTGGCCGCGGCCGGCCTGTGGACGACGCCGACCGACCTGGCCAAGTTCCTTATCGAGATCCAGCGGGGGCTCCAAGGCCGGTCGAGCCTCATCTCGACGGCCATGGCCCGAGAGATGACGGCCGTCCAAAAGTCGGGTTACGGCCTGGGGCTCTCGGTCAGCGGTTCCGGCCCAGCGGCCCGGTTCGGCCACGGCGGCTCGAACGAGGGCTTCAAGTGCCAGATGACGGCCTTCGTCGAGAGCGGGCGCGGCGCCGTGGTCATGACCAATGGGGACCGGGGCGTTGGCCTGGGCATGGAGATCCTGCGGGCCGTCGCCCGCGAATACGGTTGGCCGGCCCTCCAGCCGGTGGAGAAGACGGTCGTCCGGGTCGACCCCTCAGCCCTCGCCCCCCTGGCGGGCCGCTACGAGCTCCGGCCGGGGAAGATCGTGACCTTGGCCCTGGAAGGCGGCACGCTCTTCGTCATCGACGGCAAGGAACGGGTCGAGCTCTACCCGGAGTCCGAGACGCGCTTTTTCGAAGCGGTCGAGGAGAACGAAGTCGTATTCGTGAAAGGCGCCGACGGCCGGGTCACGCACATGCTCATCAACGGCAAGCTGAAGGCGCCGCGCCGCTGAATGCCCCCGGGCCGAAGTCGCGGCCAGGGCATAGGAGTGAGTTTAGAGGACTCCTGTCAATCTGGATATTTTCTTTAAAAACAACTGGAGCAGCCCGGGATAAGAGCAGAACCCAGCTGCCGAATATCAGCGCCGCCTTGGCCAGGATGAAAAATGTTCCTCTGGATATTCTGAAAGCCTAAGAGCCAACTGGAGTAAGCGACGGGATACGATTAGTCCCGGAAGCGGCTCTTGGGATTGACCTTGCGAAAAGTCTTCACGGCTCCGTGAATTTCTTTCGCCCATTGCTTTTTATCCGAGCCGGGCTTTTCCCGCTGCTTGGTCTCGAGGTGCGCAAGCTCCTTCCGCAGCTTCAGGTAGCTTTCATAGCGGCCGGCCGGCAGGAGGCCGGAGGCCGCGGCCTCCCGCACCGCGCATCCGGTTTCCTTGACATGGACGCAGTCGGCGTACCGGCAGCCCGCAGCCAGAGCGGCGATGTCGGAAAAGACGTCATCGACAGCTCCGTCGGCCTCCCAGAGCTGGAATTCCCGCACGCCGGGGGTGTCGACGAGAAGCGCCCCGCCTGGCAGGAGGAGCAGCTCGCGCCGGGCGGTCGTATGCCGTCCCTTGGAGTCGTCTTCCCGGACCGGGGCCGTGGCGAGGATATCCGTTCCGGCCAGCTTGTTGATTATAGTGGATTTTCCCACGCCCGAAGAGCCGAGTAAAACGTGTGTTTTCCTGGGCCGTAGACGCCGGAGGAGCCCGTCCATTCCGCTCGCGGCCAAGGCGGAGACGGCCAGGACCTCGGTCTCTGGGGCGATGTCCCGGACCTGTAAAATTAAAGCGGCCGGGTCATCCCGGAGGTCGGCCTTGTTGAGAAGAACGACCGCCTCGGCTCCGCTCCTCTTGGCCATAACCAGTTGCCGTTCGAGGCGGCGGAGATTGAAATCGAAATCCAAACCCTGAACGAGAAAAATCACGTCGATGTTGGCGGCCAGGACCTGTTCTTCGGTCTTTTTCCCGGCGACGTTTCGCGATAGGCGGGTCCGCCGGGGAAGGACGGCGTGGATGATCGCGGTCTCCCAGGAAGGCTCGTCCGTGATCGCGGTCCAATCCCCGACCTTGGGATAGTCCGCCGGCGACTCGGCGTCGAACATGAAACGGCCGGAGACTTGGGCGGGCCGCTCGCCTCCCTCCGTGAAAAGCAGATATTGTTCTTTGTGTTCGACGGCGACGCGGCCGAACAGATAGCCAGCCGCGCGCAACTCGACGGCGCTTTTTTCGAAACCGGCATCCCATCCGAACTGGAGAAGTCCGGTTTCGGGAGGAAAGGTCGTGGACTTAGTCATGCTCCGTTATCAATGAGACGTCATAGTTTATCATGATAAGGCCGGCGCGGCTCTATTCTGATTTTCAAGACACGCCCGACGCCCAATCGTGACAGGGCTATCAAGGGAGAATAGAGTCGCGATCATGAAGAGTCGAGGATATTATCGTATTGTTAAGAACACAAGAGCCGGTTGGCGACGAGACCGCTCAACGCCCGTACAGTCTGCCCCGGCCGTGTGCCAACGGCGTGCCAAAAACGACTGAAAAACGCTGAAACTACGGTATTGGGACTGAAAAACAAAACCGGGTCAAAGGATATCGTAACCTATAGGAAAATATGGGGAAAAAGGTATGCCGGAGGAGGGAATCGAACCCACACGGGCCTTTCGGTCCACTGGATTTTGAGTCCAGCGCGTCTGCCAGTTCCGCCACTCCGGCCCGGGATAAGTTATAGACGATATTGGAGCTTTTTTCAACGAAAATCCGGCCGTGCCCGGAATTCCGATTGTTCCGGCATACATGACTGTCCGGCAGAGACGCAACCAGGGCGCAACCTGAGAAATTTGACCTTTTTCCCTAATTCTGATAAAAATTTGACACTGAACGCCTCCATGAACGAAGACACCCGGCTGCTGTTCGCCATCATCGACAAATTCCCCCTTGTCCGCGTCGCCGTCTGGGGGGATATCATCCTCGATGAATATCTCTTCGGGACCACGCGGCGGATCTCGCGGGAAGCGCCCGTCCTGATCCTCACTTATCACAAAAAAGAATTCACCCTGGGCGGAGCGGGCAATTCGCTCCTCAACCTGAGATCGCTCGGGGTCGAACCGATGCCCATCGGCGTCGTCGGCGCCGACGAATCGGGCCGAGCGGTCAAGAGCATTTTGAAGAAGCGGGAGATCGACGCGGGCGGCCTGATCGTGGAAAAGGGCTACCCGACTCCGCTCAAGACTCGCATTTTAGCCGGAGAAGAGAACACGAAAAAGCAGCAGATCCTGCGCATCGACCGCGAAGGCCGCGTCCCGGACACCGCGGGGCTGAAACAAAGGATCCGGGAGGCGCTCCGCAAAGCCCAAAAAGAATGCGACGCCCTGATCATCTCCGACTACCACTACGATACGGTCAAAGAGGACCTCTTCAAGGCCGCTATCCCGGTTTTCAAAAAAGCGGGCCTGCCGGTGGCCCTGGACTCACGGTTCAGGCTTCTCCGCTTCTCCGGTGTCACCATCGCCACGCCCAACGAGCCCGAGGTCGAGGAGGCGTTGAAGATCCGCCTCGACGACGGCCCGGATCGGTTGATCAAAGCCGGGCGAACGCTTCTCGCGAAGCTTCAATCTCCCGCGCTCCTCATCACCCGCGGCTCCAAGGGGATGGCCCTTTTTCAGAAGGGCAAGCCGCCGGTCCATCTTCCCATCTTCGGGACGACGGACATCGTCGACGTCACGGGCGCCGGAGATACCGTCATCAGCGTCTTCACGGCCGCCCTGGCCTGCGGGGCGACATTCCTCCAGGCCGCGCAGCTGGCCAACTTCGCCGGCGGCATCGTGGTCATGAAAAAAGGCACGGCCACCGTCTCGCCCCTGGAACTCAAACAAGCGATCATCGCCGAACATTGAAGAAGCTCAAAACTCTTTCCCAACTCCGGGAGATCGTCGGCCGGAAACGGAACAATGGCCGGACCATCGTCCTGGCCAACGGCGGGTTCGACCTCCTCCACGCCGGACATATCCGTTATTTGGAAGCCGCCAAGAAACTCGGAGACGTGCTCATCATCGCCCTCAACAGCGACGCCTCGATCCGGAAATTGAAAGGCGCGGGCCGGCCCGTCCTGCCCGAACGGGAGCGGGCCGAGATCCTGGCGGCGTTCACCTGTGTGGACTTCCTCACGATCTTCGATGAACCGAACGTCGAGAGGATCCTGACGGCTCTCAAGCCTGACATCCATGCCAAAGGCTCGGATTATTCGAAAAAGACCGTTCCGGAGAGAGAGACCGTTCTGGCTTACGGAGGGCGGATCGCCATCGCCGGCGGCCCGAAGATCCGCTCCACATCAGAGGTCATTCCCCGCATTTTGGCCAAATTCAATAAGCGGGAGAGCGGATCGCGCGGTTAGATCCATGACCAACATCCTGATCATCCGGACGAGCTCGCTGGGCGACATCATCCATACCCTTCCGGCGTTCGCCGCTTTGCGCAAGAATTTTCCGGCCGCCCGCGTCACTTGGGTCGTCGAGCGGAAAGGCAAGGATATCCTGGAACTCGTTCCCGGAATCGACGAGATCATCGTCGTCGGATCGCCCGGCTGGCGAAAGCATCTCAGGAAACCCGACCAGGCCGCCTTCGATTTCCAGGGCCTCCTCAAATCCGGCCTAATAGCCCGGCTCTCCGGTTCCAAAAAGCGGTTCGGGTTCCATCGCCGCAATTTGAAAGAGCCTTTGGCCGGCCTGTTCTACACCGACCGGCTCGAAGAAATCTCCGAAACCGATCATGTCATCGGCAAAAACTTAGGGCTCCTCCGCTTGGCCGGGATCAACGAAGACAAATACGAATTTCCGCTCAATATCCCGGAGAGCCTTCGAAATTCGGTGATGGAGAAGATCCGGATCCCGGATGCTCGCTCCGATCCAAAATTGGTCCTGTTCAACGTCGGAGCGGCCTGGCCGACGAAACGCTGGTTTCCCGAGAGCTGGATCGCCGTCCTGAACGACTTAAAAAGCGAGTCCCTCTTTCCCCTCCTTCTGTGGGGAACCCCGGAGGAAGAAAGCCTGGCCCGGCGAGTCAATCAGGCCACGGGCGTCCCGCTGGCTCCGTTCCTCTCGGTCCAGGAAAGCCTGGCCTTAATCGAGGAGTCATCGCTTGTCGTGAGCGGCGACACCTTTGCCCTGCAGGCCGCCTGCGCTCTGGATGTTCCGGTCGTCGGGATCTTCGGCCCGACCACTCCGAAAAGGAACGGCCCCTTCCATTCCGGGGACAAATTCGTTTATCATGAAATCGCCTGCAGCGCGTGTTATAAACGCTCCTGCGATTCCATGGACTGCCTGAAGCTGGTGAGGCCGGAAGACGTCACCGTTCTGGTCCGGCAGACCCTCGAGGAAAATGCCTGAGTCCAAGACCGCCAAGACGATCTACCGGTGGCGGGTCCGGTCCGGGTTGTTCGTCCTCGTCGCGATCCTCGTCCTGGCCCGGCCGACCTGGCGGTCGATCCTCATCGGCCTCGCCGTCTGCGCCCTCGGCCTGCTTATTCGGGCCTGGGCCGCGGGCCACATCCGGAAAGAGAAAACGCTGGCCGTGTCCGGGCCGTATCGATTCACCCGGAATCCCCTTTATCTCGGGAACTTCCTCCTCGGCCTGAGCATCGCTGTCGCCACCCATTCCTGGTGGTGCGTCGGGCTTTTCGCCGCCTATTTCCTCATCTTCTACCCGCCGGTCATCCTGGAGGAGCGGGAGCGGATGAAACGGCTCTTCCCTAAAGAATACGAGGAATATGGGAAGAAAGTGCCGCTGGTCCTGCCCAGGTGGAATCGGGTGGTGGGTCCGGCCGGAACGAAATTCGACCCGGCGCTCTACCTGAAAAACAAGGAATACCGGGCCCTCATGGGCTCCCTCATCGCCTACAGCATCCTGATCGCCAAATTGCTCCTTCTGCCCTAAAGGACGTTTGATATGCCGACTGACGAACGCCTGGCTAAGGTCAGGCGGGTCTTGTCCCTCCGCCAGCCCGACCTAAGGGTCGTCCTCGAAGAGGTCACCAACGCCCACAACGCCAGCGCCGCGCTCCGGACCTGCGACGCGGCCGGGATCATGCATGTGGACGTCATCGGTTCGAGCGAGGATCCCCTGCCCATCAACCAGGCGATCACCACCCGGGCCGACAAATGGCTGGACTTTCATTTTTACCCGTCGACCAAGGACTGCCTGGTCGAGCTGAAAAAGCAGGGCTTCAAGATCGCCGCCACGCACCTCGGCCCGGACGCCGTTTTCCATACCCAGGTGGATTATACCCAACCGCTCGCCGTCGTCTTCGGCAGCGAATCCGAAGGCATTTCGCTCGAGGCGCTTCGCCATGCCGACTATAAGATCAAGATCCCGATGTTCGGGATGGTTCAGAGTCTGAACCTGTCGGTCTCGGTGGGGATCATCCTCTACGAAGCGTTGCGCCAGAGGCTGGGCCGGGGATTGTTCGAAGGCCCTCGGCTTTCGCCCGAGGAATTCGAAGATTATCTTGACAAGTGGCTCGATCTATAAAAAACAAGGCGACCGAAGGAAGCGTGGCAATTCGACGAAGTCGTCGCGAGCCATCACGCGAGAGCGTGATGACGTGGCGATCTCCAAGATAAGAATCTTTTTTGGAGATCACCACGTCGCTTCGCTCCTCGTGATGACAAGGGTGAATCGCCGGTATCTTCGATGCCTCGCGATAACATGACGCTTTATATCAGTTGATGTTCCCGGAATCGCTGATGATGCGGATGATTCGTCCGCCGTCGCTCCGGTTCGTCCCCTTCTTTTTCATTTCGTCCTGGAACTTCTTGAATGTTTCCTCGTTTTTCTGAAAGAACTGGTCGAGCCGTGTTTTGCTCGATTCGTCATTTTTCCTGAAGAGATCCGGCATGGTGTTGGCATCATCGCGAAAACCGCGGAAAAGAGAGTTCTCCGGCCCGCTCTCTTCCTCTTCAATCTCGACGTCCAGGGTCATCGGCTTCTTGTCCCGGATGACCTCGATCTTGACCTTGTCGCCTTTTTTCTTGATTTGGATCATATCGCTCAGCTCGCTCACGGCCTGGAGGCGTTTGCCGTCGGCTTTCAGGATGAGGTCGCCGACCTTGAGGCCCGCTTTAGCGGCCGGACTGTCGGCGATGATCTCGGCGACGAGGAGCCCGACCCCGTCCTTGATCCCGAACAACGCCCCGACCGAATCCTTATTCAGTTCCTGGAGGCTCACGCCGATGAATTTTCTCGTCTCCCAGGCGAAGGGACGGAGGCCCGAATTGGACTTGGGTGTGATAGTGATTCTAGGCTCGGTTTGAAGCCCCTTCCAGCCGGGAGGCGGAGCTTCCTGGGGGAAGAGCCTCGGGAAGGCTAGGGCCAGGTCCCGCCTGGCTTCCACTTCGGTGTATTCGCCCAGTTTGACCTTGATGTCCTGGGGTTTGCCGTCCCGTTCGATCCTGACCGTGATGTCCTGGCCGGGTTTGCGGCTTCGGATCTCCGACTGCATCGCTTCGCTCGAGGAAATGTCCTTGCCGTCGACCCTGACGATGATATCGCCTTCTTTGAGCTTGGCCAACTCGGCCGGGCTCTTGGGCTCGACCGCGGCGATCTCGACCTTGCCGTCCGGACGTTCGCCGGCCTGGACGCCCATCCAGCCGCGCTCGACCTTGCCTTTCTTTTCGAGGTCCGAGGCGATGGATTGGACGATGTCAATGGGAACGGCCAAGGCCATGCCGGACGACGGCGACTCGGCCCGGCTGATGACCGTCCCGGAGCCGACGACCTGCTGTTCCCGGAACTCGAAGACAACGGGCTGTTCGTCCGTGTAGGCGCCGCGGAGCAGGCCGACCATCTGGCCGGACCCGTTGACCACGGGGCTTCCGCTCATGCCGGGGACGACCCAGACGTTCAGGCGCAGCTTGTCGGCCGCTACCGAGCTGACGATGCCCTGGGTCACGGCCGCCGAGTTCTCCGGCGACAGGCCGACGACGCCGATCCAGGCGCCCGGCTTCATGTCGGCCGCTCGGCCCATGGCGATCGGCGTCAGGCCCTTGTCCTTCACTTGGATCAATCCGACTTGGGTCTGCGTGTCGAGGCCCTTGAACTCGGCCTTGAGCCGCTTTCCGTCCGTGGTCACGACGCTGATCTCCTCGTCGCGGGGAGAGATGAGGGCGGTCGTGACGATATAGCCGTCCTTGTTGATGACGACGCCCGTGGCGACCTTGCGCATACCGTTGCGCGCCTCGACCCGGACGACGGACGGCGCGACCATCTTGGTGATCTCTTCGATCTTTTGCTCGCCGATCCCCGGCTTCGCCGGATCGATCGACGCGGCCTGCCCGCCGAGGGCCGAGATCATCACGGCGACGGCCAGGAGTGCGATGGTTTTTATCGTTCTTGTCATCATGGGTTAAAAATCCTCCTTAATAACGGATATATTTATTGGACGCGTTGGAGACCTGCTCCAAAATATAGACGGTCTGGGGCTCATAGGAGACGCCTCGGACCTCGTTCCTGTAGCTCACCGGTTCGGTGATGGAGATGACCCCGCCGGCGGGCGCCGATTCGAGCACGTCCCGGCCGGCCATCATCGGCCGGTCCGGGCCGCTCCGCAGGACGAACACGTTGAGGGCCAGGAAACAGACGAGGAGCGCGGCCGCGGCTCCCGCCAGTGAATACCGGAAGACCTGGGCCCGGCGGGCCTGCGGCAGTTCCGCCCGCCGCCGCGCCAGCTGGGCCATCACCCGCCGTTCGAAATCCGGCGGAGCGGCGACCCGGTCGAGCTTCCTCAAATAATTAGTATCGTCCATCGAGGATCTCCCTTTTTTGGAAGGTCAGGTTCTCTTTCGTCGCTTTTTCCAATTGTCGTTTGAGCATGGCCCGGCCCCGGCTGATCCTGGCTTTGACCGTCCCGATGGGCCGGTGGATGATCCGGGCGATCTCCTCCTGGGAATAGCCCTCCATGTCCTTGAGGACGACGGGGATGCGGTACCGCGGGCTGAGCCCGTCGAGCGCCTCGCGGAGGTTCCGGGCCAGTCCGGAATCCGCCGTCTCATCGCTCGGCGTGCTGACCTCGACGCTGTACTGGAAGTCGTCGAGGGGAACTTGGTTCATCCGATACCTCTTCTTCAGATCGGTCTTGGCCAGGTTCGAGGCGATCGCATAGACCCAGGAAGAGAACGGGGCAAAGGGCTTGTATTTATCGGCCTTGAAGTAGACCCGGAGAAAGGTCTCCTGGGAAAGGTCCACGGCCCTCTGATAATCGCCCGTCATCTGATATAAGAAGTTCACGATCTTGTCCTTGTAAAGATGGACGATCTCGGCGAAGGCGGACTCGTCGCCCGCCTGAATCCGGCCGATCAGCTCTTGCTCGTCCATCTTCATGGTTAAAAACCTCAAGGAATAATAAATCGTTGCATTCCAGGGTAAAAATACAGCGAAAATCGAGCCAATTCAAGCCGAAACGGGAATTCCGGTTTCAATTTCGGTCGATTTTCAATAAAATAGCCGGGAAATCAAGTCGGATCAAACCCTCAGGCCGAGCTGCTAAAACAGGTTATGAGGGGGAGTTTTCATAAGGCGAGGAAAGAAGAGGCCCATGTCGCAGGAACATTCCGTTCTTTTAACGCCGATTAAAATCGGCGGGCTGGAGATCCCGAACAGGTTCGTCCGTTCGGCCACGCATGAGTTCATGGCCGAAGAGGACGGGACGGTGACCGGCCGCCTCGGCGAGCTCTACAGGCGCCTGGCCGAAGGCGAGGTCGGGCTGATCATCACCGGACACGCCTATGTGAATCCGAACGGCAAGGCCAGCCCCAGGCAGACCGGGATCTATGACGACCGGTTCATCGAAGGACTGAGGAGGATCACCGAAGCCGTCCGCCCCTTTCCGACCAGGATCTTCCTCCAGATCGCCCATGCCGGCCGCCAGACCAAAGAAAAGTTATGCGGCGGCACTCCTATAGCCCCTTCCGCCGTCTTCGAACCGACGGTCAAGATCACGCCGCGCGAAATGACGGGCGCGGACATCCGAGCGACCATCCGGGATTTCATCCAAGCGGGGCGGAGGGCCAAGGAATCGGGATTCCACGGCGCGCAGATCCATATCGCCCACGGTTATCTCCTCA
>Ga0315286_10004847_pt1 | contig 12924 bp, 7 predicted proteins | sample YL17G10_0_MG_FD_205038 | JGI IMG/M metagenome (GOLD analysis project Ga0315286, IMG submission 205038) | Sediment microbial communities from Yellowstone Lake, YNP, Wyoming, USA - YL17G10_0 | ecosystem: Environmental > Aquatic > Freshwater > Lake > Sediment | place: USA: Wyoming | collected... | reverse complement strand
ATCCAACGGACGTTCGCAAGCCCCAATTCTCTCATGCGGACTTGGCATTTCGAGATTGATTGAGATTTCGTGTTTCGATTTTGGTATTTTTCTACGATGGGTCAGATCTGAAGACAAAACTATTTGGCAGGCCGACTCTGAGTGCGTCTAGTTCGTTTTGTCGGCCGTGCTTCGCTCGGATTTTCCGGCCAGAAGTGTTTGGGATATCGTCCGCGCATGTCTTTGCGCACGCCGGGGTAGGCATTTTGCCAGAAGCTCGGCAAGTCCTGCGTTACAGCGAGCGGACGATGTGCGGGCGAGAGCAAGTGCAGCACGACCTTGATCTTCCCGCCGCCAATCGTTGGAGTTTTCGTCTCACCGAACATTTCTTGAAGTCGCACGGCGAGTACGGGCCGCTCGCCTGCATTGTATGTCACCGGGATGCGCGAGCCGGTGGGAACGGTGAGGTATGTCGGTGCCAGCCGATCAAGCTCGCGAAGTTGACTATGCGAGAACATAGCATGGACAATTGCAGTCATGTCGAGGCGCGCAAGCTGCGATCGCTTTGTGATTCCTTCGAGGAACGGCATGAGCCATTGCTCGAGTGTGTCCATGAGATGTTCGTCGCTCAAGTTTGGCCAGTCGTTCCCAACAAGGTTCTGCGTCCGCAGCCATTCGCTCCGCGTGCGTAGCGAGTTCGCCTGCTTTGTCCACGGCAGTGCTTCAAGTCCGATTGCCTGTATGCCCTTGGTAATCGCGGCTCGAATAACTTCGCCCGGTGGAGAAAGTCGCACCTCTGACAGGTCAATTGCTCCAAGACGAACGATCCGCCTCGCAGCCACCTCTTCCTTACGAGCATCCCATTGGACTTCATCATGCACTGTCAGTTGGTCGGTGAAAGCTTCTCGGATGCCGGCCTCTGTGATCGGCTCTGCGAGAAACACTTTGACCTCGCTTCCCACACCATCGACGTCGCCGATGGCGAGATACTGCTCCCGTGAAAGCATGCTTCCTTTTGGCACCACTGCGCCTGCACCGCCTGCAAGTTGGTATCGGTCACCTTTCGCATCGCGACGCTTGGCAACACGTTCGGGATAAGCAAGTGCAAGCAGAACGCCAAGCCGTTCTTCGTGGAGACTGCTGTCCTTTACACCAATCAACTGCCGAAGTCGCGCTGCCTGCGCGCGCGTGTGGTCGCGGACAAGCTTGTCCCGCGTACTGCCATGACGCAGCGCATGCCAGCGCGAATGGAGATCGATGTCGGTGTCGGTTTCGCTGCGGAGTAGGTCGCGCTCCTCGAGTAGCGCGGCGACATCACATGCGAGTGCACCCAGGCCGAGGTGCCTTCCACAAACAAGCATGTGAGCAAGCCGTGGGTGTATCGGCAATTCAGCCATTGCAAGACCGTGTTTTGTAAGCTTTCCTTTGTCGTCGAGGGCTCCAAACCGTGTAAGGAGTCCGCGGGCCTGGGCGAGATGTGCGGCGGGTGGAGAATCGAGAAAACGCAGTCCCTCTCCATCCGGTGTGCCCCACCGGGCAAGCTCGAGTGCAAGCGGTGCGAGGTCGGCGACGAGGATTTCCGGCGATGCAAACGCCGGCAGTTGGTTGTGCTGCTGTTCCGTCCACAATCTGTAACACACGCCGGGCTGCTGTCTGCCCGCGCGTCCGCGGCGCTGATCTGCGCTGGCTTTCGATACGGGCGTTGTGACAAGTCCCGACATTCCGCGTCTCGGATCGAACCTTGGACCTCGTGCAAGACCTGAATCGATCACTGCACGCACACCGTCAATCGTTAAGCTTGTCTCTGAAACGCTTGTGGACAGGATGACTTTGCGCCGGCCAACAGGAGCAGGAGCGAGTGCCGCTTGCTGCCGCTCCGGCGGTGCATCGCCGAAAAGTGTGTGTACGGCAACGTTCGGCGGAAGAGCGTCGTGAGAGAAGCCTCTGGCCCGCAGACCGGGAAGATCGGATAGAGAACCAAGGTGTTTTAGCAGCGACTCGACTCTTCGTATCTCTCTCTGGCCGGGAAGAAAAACGAGCACGTCCGCGGTTTCCTCCCTCAGTGCCCGCAAAATCGTCGACGCGACCAACGGTTCAAGCGGTCCGTCGTGTGGGTGCTGCAAGTAGTGCGTCGTGACCGGAAAAGCCTGTCCTTCGCTCTTGACAACGCGCGCGTTACCAAGGAGCAATGCGATGGCAAGTCCATCCAACGTTGCAGACATGATTAGAATCCGGAGATCGCTTCGGAGATGTTCCTGTACATCGAGGGTGAGCGCCAGACCGAGATCGGCGTGGATGCTGCGTTCGTGGAACTCGTCGAAAATAACAAGGCCAATGTCCGGGAGAGTAGGATCGCTTTGCAGCAACCGTGTAAGTACGCCTTCCGTTACCACTTCGATGCGAGTACCTTTGCCGACCTTTGTGTCTCCCCGAATTCGGTATCCGACCCTTTCACCCGGTCTCTCGCCAAGCTGCTTGGCCATGTATGCCGCCGCCCGCTGTGCTGCTAACCTGCGCGGCTCGAGCATCACTATCTTCTTACGGCCAAGCCATGCTTCATCCAGCAGTGCGAGCGGAACGCGTGTCGTCTTGCCTGCACCGGGATCCGCCGAGAGAACAACGTTGTGATGCTGCCTAAGCGCAGCGTGGAGGGATGGGAGAACACTGTCGATTGGGAGGGGAATCATTCGGCGGTCCTATGGACTGCACCCCTACAGCAGATAGAAGTCCCCTCCTCCGGAGTGGTGCAGGGGTGGGTCCTAGCGCTCTCGTACCTGCCGCCAGACAAATCCGGCATCATGGAAGCAGGCAGTTGGTACACATGCCTAGCTCCACTCTCAATGAGGAACTTGTTCCATATCTAAGCATGCTCTCGCTTCTCCTTCCCCATGTACACAAGCTGGATCCCCGCCTGCTCAGCGTACTCAGTAATTCTTTCGTCGCGATAGAACTCTTTGTAGTAGACGACCTTAATACCCGCGTTGGCGACCAACTTGAAACATGTCAGGCATGGCGAAGCCGTGACGTACAACTCCGCATTGTCGATTCCGACGCCGTGCTTGGCCGCCTGGGCGACGGCGTTCGCCTCGGCGTGGACGGTTCTGATGCAGTGGCCATTCTCCATATCATGCCCGATCTCGTCACAATGCGGTGCACCGCGCAAGCTTCCGTTGTAGCCTGTCGATAGGATGGTCTTGTCTCTCACGATGACCGCACCGAGGTGCTTTCTATCGCACGTACTTCTGGTCGCCACTTGCTCGGCGATCTTCATGAAGTATTCGTTCCAGTCTACTCGCTTCTCGCTCATGAGTTTTCCGTGAAGATCTAGTGGAACAAGAGTTGCGCGACGCTTCCAATTATACTGACTGAACGCGCTGAAAGCAAATCATTCTGCGTGAAGCGGGACAGAAGGGACGCCCCGGCTACTTCTCACAGCTCCGTCTTCTCGCCGCGCACCGGGATTCCGATGTTTCGGAAGCCGCTCTTTTCAAGATCGGCCTTTAGTGCCTCTATGCGCTTGTCTTCGCCATGAACAAGACAGATCTTCTTCACGGCGGCTCTGTCGAACTGGTCGATGTATTCTACCAGCTCATCGCCGCCCGCGTGTGCACTGAAGGAGTTGAGCACAACCACATCCGCGCGGCGCTTGTAGACGTCGCCGAAAATCCTCACTTCATCCCGCCTCTCCACGAGCTTCCTGCCCAGCGTGTGCTCTGCCTGGAAGCCGACAATCAATATCGTTGTTCGAGAATCTTCAATATTGTTCGCGAGGTGATGAAGGACGCGCCCTGCCTCGCACATCCCCGAGGCGGATATGATCATGCACGGCTCTGTCTTGTTGTTGAGCGCTTTCGATTCTTCTGCAGTGCGGGTATAGTGGAGTTGACTCAGACCCAGCGGGTCGTGGTTGAGGCGGACATGGTTCTGCGTTTCTTCGTCGTATCGATCGGGATGGTGTTTGAATATCTCCGTCGCGTTGATGGCGAGCGGACTATCGACGTAGATCGGGATTCTGGGCAGCCGCCCGAGGTCGAACAATGTGTGCAGAGTGTAGATGATGTCTTGTGTGCGCCCGACACTGAAGGCGGGAACGATCACCTTCCCTCGCCGCTCTATTGCCTTTTTCAAGACTTGCTCAAGCGCCGGCGCCATGTTCTCTGGCGGATTGTGCACGATGCCGCCGTATGTGCTCTCGCTGATGAGGAGATCAACATCGCCCATGAATACCGGATCTTTGATGATCGGCATGTTCTTCCGTCCGAGATCGCCGGTGAAGCCCATGAGCTTCGTTACTCCGTTCTCGCGGACTTTGAGAACAATCGAGGCCGAGCCAAGTATGTGTCCGGCGTTGATGAGTTTCGCTTCGATTCCGTCGGCAACGTCGAACCACTCCCTATGCGACACGCCCCGAAAAAGCTCCAACGACTCCCTCGCGTCGCGTTCGGTATAGAGCGGTTCTACAGGCGGCTCACCCCGTTCGCGGTGACGTTTGTTCACATATTCCACATCGTGCTCGTGGATGTGCCCGCTGTCGGCCAGCATGATCTTGCACAGATCGAGCGTTGCGCTTGTGCAATAGATTGGGCCTTCGTAGCCCTGCTTCACCAAACCCGGCAAGTTGCCGCTGTGGTCGATGTGCGCGTGCGAGAGAATAACGGAGTCGATGGATTTCGGGTCGAAAGGAAAGCGGCGGTTGCGCTCGTTAGCTTCGGCGCGACGGCCCTGGAACAGTCCGCAGTCAAGCAGAATGCTTTTGCCGTTCACGTGGACAAGATGCATCGAGCCGGTAACGGTGTGGGCGGCGCCCAGAAATTCAATCTGCATATCGTTCTCCTCAGTTAAAGAGTTAGGCGACCAGGCGGGCGATCACGAATGCTGCAGCTGCAGACACTCCTCCGATCAACGTGGTTTGCAGCAAGCTTCTGAGGGGCAACATGCCTGTGAATCGACCTTTCGAGTATCCGAAAACTGCCAGCGCAAGGAGAGTGATGATGATCGAAGCAATCAGCGCCTTGGCCGCGCTCGAAAGAAGGATATAGGGCGACAGCGGAATGAGTCCACCGAGGATGTAGGCACCTCCAATCGTCAGCGCGCTCTTGAGAGCGCGACGTGGGTCGGGTTTTTCCATCCCTAACTCGTATCGCATCATGAAATCGACCCATTGCTTGGGACGATCGTTGAAAGCCTTGGTAATCGGCGCAATCTCGTCCGTCGTCAGACCATATTCAGCGAAGATGTCTTCAATCTCCTTCACTTCGGCCTCGGGCTTCTCCTTCACCTCCCATTCTTCTCGTGCTTTCTCCGTCGCGTAGTGCTCGGCGTCCGTCTTTGCAGCGAGGTAGCCGCCGAGTCCCATCGCTATTGAGCCAGCAGCAATCTCCGCGAATCCTGCCGTCACGATGATGGAAGTCGCGCTCACAGTCCCGGCAAGTCCAGCAGCCAGCGCAAATGGCACCGTCAGCCCGTCCGACATCCCGATGACTGCATCTCTCACAAAGGCACTTGAAGTGAAGTGTGCTTCGATGTGCGGCGTCGTAGGCATGGTTGGTCTCCTGATTCAGTCAAAGGGAACTGATGAAAACCGATTTGCGGAGGAACGGTTACAGCATGTTCGCGACGCTCAGAGTGAAGTAGAACCGCCGCGGCTCTTTGAACCGATACGTCAGATCCATCCGGATCAGATCGAAAATCCGGCTGATGCCGACTCCTGCTTCCGCGTACCAGCCGTTGGACGTGCTTGTGCTGCCGATCCAAGTCTGGGCAGCAGAACCGTGAATGAGCAGCTCGATATTGTTTCGGTACAGGAACGGAATGTCCAGCGCGAGAAACGGGACGTTTCGGAAATTGTGTTCGAGGTTGATCATCACGAAGCGATCTCCGCCGAACTCCTTCACGCGCGATCCTTTCAGGACGCCGAACGGAGCATAGCCGCTTGCGCGCGAGTCCGCCACGAATAGGCGTTGCAACGGCAAAGTGCCTATGCTGGTGCCAGTGTTCACTCTCACATTCAACGATGGAGCGAAGAGCAAACTACGGGCAAATGTCCGCACCGACCATGTAACGCTGCCCGAAAACCGTGTGAAGTCATAATCACTCTTTGCAATGCTCGGGGATGTGTGTTCAACGGAAAGTTGAAGAACGTCCTGCATGACCAGGTCAAAGGGTACTGGCTCAGGTCCCCACCGGATGTCGAGCTGGATGCTTCGTAGGTTTCCTTCTGCAATCGCCGGATTGGGTCTGTAGGATGTGCCGCCAGCAAAGAGACTGTAGGACGTATTTTCGGAGACTGAAGCATGTTGCTCGCTCACGAAACCCAAGTCGGTCTTAAGGTTTCGGACGGGGCGGACGCCGACGAATGCCCGCCATCCGGTCGCTGAGAAGTAGTCGCGGTAGTCATTCTTCTCAATGAGGGAACTTAGACTTATGAAGAGAGGCGAATAGTAGCCGCCGTCCGGCACATAGTCGAGCTTGCGATAGACGTCGCCACCAATACCTAGTGTGCGTTTGTTGTCAAAGAACCATGTTGCGCCGAAGGAGTACTTCGCTTTCTGATCTGCAAAACCGACGCCGGCGGCAGCTCGAAGCTCCGTTGCGGGGATGAGTGAATCCGTTTTGTACTTCCCGCCCAGGAACAGACCCTCAACGCGGTTGAAACGGACATCAACGTAACTGAGCAGGGAACCTGCTTGCTCGCTGCCTAATGTTACGAGGGGGCCGGAGGGGGCAAACTGTTTCTCGAGCGTTTGCGTGCTGTCGAGTGTGCGATACGCAATTTGTTCTTCCTGCGTCAGCGGAAGAACGTCGTTCTCCCTCCAGAATGTCGAATCATACACGGCGGCGGTCGAATCCACGGAAAGGCGCCCCTTCTGGCGCACGCTGTCGGGTATGGATACGTTGATGGCGTAGTCGTAGAGGGATGAAGCCACTTCGACACCGATCCTCGGCATTGTGAAGCCCACAAAACTGACGCTGACGCCGCCCGCTATGCGGACGTTTGTTGGCATCCAAAAAATCGAGTCGTACAGAGCAAACTCCTGTCGGTAGCGGAGATCGATATCTTTTGTGAATGGAATCGTAAAGACATCGTTCGGTTTGAGATCGACACCCATGACGACAAACGTGCCGTCGGCGATGGTTATCGTTCCTTCGAAGAGCGGCCTAAGACGAGTCTTCGGCTTCATCGCGATGCGATAGACCTCAATGCCGCTCACCGTTGAAGTGCTGAGCAGCTTGTAGTCGTAATACTCCAATGCCTCCGGCGCGGTCGGTCCGAGGAACGTGTACGCAGAAGTCGTGGTCTGGACACGCATCGAGAACAGCCGGATCTCATCCTCATTGAAATTGACGATGCCTCTGACGGCAGCAAGGTTCTCTTCGAGCGGGATGTTCTCCGTCTGGCGTTTCTGCTTCACGATTTCCCGCAGCGTATCTCCGACGGTCATGTATCCCGTTGTGTATGCTTCTGTGATGCTCGCAACTGAAGTGTCGCGCCGCAGCACTTGTCGTGTGAACGCTTCGAAGCTGTAGCTCTTCAGTTTGTCCATCCATTTTCGCTTGTTGGCAATCGCCTTTCGGATGATGTCGATAGCGGGATCTTCGGCGAGAACGACGACTTCCGGGAACTGCAGTGCTGAAGGACGCAGTGCCGCGTCGTGTGAGGCATCGCCAGTCATTTGAAGTGTCACGGAATCCGGCTCGTACCCCAGGAAACTTATGACGATAGTCTGCATGCCCGAATCCACGCGGAGTGAGTAGTAACCGAGCGCGTTGGTCATCGTTCCGCGGGCGGTACCGAGCACGCGTATGTTTGCAGCCGCGAGCGGCTTGTTGGAGTCGGCGTCGGTGACTTTGCCGCGGAGATAGAAAGAAGGTTGAGCAAGCAGTTGTGACGTCCACAGTGTCATCGCTGCGAGCATAGCGGTTGCGAGAATTTTAGGAGGCATAGAGGTAGTATCCAGTTACACATATCAAGCGAGCTGATAGTTTGCATGTCTGTTTGTTCACAGCAACCCGCTTCTTTTTCTGATGATCCATTCAATTGCGAAGAGAACGATCAACGCGGCCGCGGCGTACTGCCAGTGAGCTAGCTCCAACTCGGTCGACGACGAAAGCTCCTTGGCTGAGAATTTTCCATGCGCCAACATCGTATCGACAAGTGACTCTGCGCCGGCGAGGTTGCTGTACGTCGCCCCTGTCCGAAAAGCCATCTGTTCGAGGAGCTGCTTGTTCATCTTCGTTTCGAGAAACTCGAGGTTCAATTGCCCAACAGTGAATCTGCCGCGGTCCTCGCCGATTCTCGTTTCTCCACGTACTGCCGTTCCGGTGAAAGTGTACTCCCCCGATCCAAGGCCTTCTATTGAGCCTTCATATCGGCCGCTGCCGATGTTCTGCATGATCGTTTCCCAGCGCTCTCCTTTGGAGCCAATCTCGATGCGAACCTCCGCGCCGTCGACGGGACGATACTGCTCGTCATATACCTCGGCCGTGAACTCGACGGGCTCGGCAGATGTGAACGATTCCTTCGTCGGCGAGATGCGGACGTTCTTGCCCTCATCGAGCGTCGTAAGCCAGCGGATTGCGTTAGTTAGGAACTCCGAGAGGAATCGCTCCGTTTGCGCGTTGCCCTGGGCAAGAAGCCGCCATCGCCAGATTCCGTGTCCGGTGATCTCTACGGATTTCTGCCGTGCAATGTTGCGCATGGCAATCAGCGGCTCGTTCAGTGCAACACCCTGTATCTTGGCAAACGCCACAACGTCGGCCTCGGGCTTTGCAGCAAAGACGGTTTGTGACTTATATATTGGCGGTAGTTGATTCCATCCATCCAATGTCATTGCCCCGTGCAGCTCGACGAGGAGAAGAGAACGATTCTTTTCCGGGACATAGGCGAAAATGGAAATCTCGCCGGGCGACGGCATGCTGATGGTGATAGGAAGAACGCTTTCGATGAGTCTCACCTTCGCCGGATCGAGTGACTTTGAGCCGATGAACAGGACCGGCTTCTTCTTCTGCGACACCTCCTCGGCCAGCAAGCGCACGTGTGGAGAGCTTGTTGTTGTGGAAGGATAGCCGATGAGGACAATGCAGTCTGCACTGTCGATCGAGGAAGCGGTCATTTGCCCTTCGTAGTATTCGGAGCTGTTCTTTTGGATCAGCGAGCGAACCGTGAAGTGCTCGTCCTCAGAGAGTATCTGGCGCGTTGCTGAAAGATCGGGACTCGGCGCTCCAGCGACGATGAGCAGCCGCAGCTTGGTTTTCAATACCCGAACGAAAAAAGACGCTGAGTTGTTCTTCTGCGTCAGTTCTCCCGGAAGGGAAGAAACGGTCACAGTGTATCGGTGGACGCCTTCTTCCGTTGGCTCGTAGCCGAGGGAGAGAATGTAGTCGCGCATGCCTTCTTGAAGCTCAAGAATTCGTCGGTCGACAACCGTCGTTCCCTGACTCACGGTAACTTCCACTTTCTCGTCCTTGTATCCGGCGCTGCGGATGCGCACATCGACAGGAACGCGCGTACCTGCATAGGCAATGTTATTGGTCGTGACCTTCGCGACAAGCACGTCGCGCTGCTCGGTTGTGTCTCCGACGCCTATCGTGTGCAGGGGGATTCCAAGGTTCTCGGCTGTGGACAGAGGATTCTTCCCAACGTTGAAATTTCCATCCGTGAGAACAACGGCGGCCTGGATATTCTGTTCGGCGATAGAGGTCTTCAACTGCTCAAGCGCCGAGGCAATATCTGTGACCTCGTCCATGAATGAAAGTGAATCCGGTGAGAACCTCGGGATGGGCATGAGCTTAGACGACAACCCAAAGTATTGCACGCTGCCGAGACGCGAGAACCGTTCGAACGGATTCTTGGCCAGAAAATCCCTCAACGGTTTAGTGCGTTCCACCCCGCGGTCCGCAATGGTCATGCTCTGCGAGTTGTCAACGAGCACGGCAAGGACGGGCTCCTGTTCCGTCCTTGTGATGAGCCGAAGAAGAGGTTCGAACAGAAACAGAAGCAGCATCGTCAGAGCGAGAGCCCGGAGTCCTGCGAGCGTGATCCTCTTCGACCTCGGCAAAGGCGGAATCGACCATCGGTAGAAGATGACCGCCAGCGCGACGGCAACGCACGTGAGCAGAACAAAGAACACAGCGCTGCCGCCAAGCGATATGACAATTTCGGGAATCTTCATTGCTGCCGAAGCAAAAGCATTTTCCTGTCGGCCCGATACAAGGGCGTTCGCGCTACGTAGAAGTAAACGCCGCTGGGTAGAGGTCGGCCGTCATCGTCGGTTCCGTTCCAGATTAGCGGGCGCATGTTGCTCGAGAAGATGCCTGAGTACAGCGTTCGCACTCGTTGACCGAGGACGTTGTAGATGACCACGCTTCCCTCCACTGGATCGGGGGCATCAAATCGAATCGAGGTTTGGGCAATGAATGGATTCGGGTAATTCTGCATCAACCGAAAAGCAGTTGCTCGTTGGCAGATGGATGTTGCACCGGCTTGGAATTCCCATCGGAAACCGGAGTATTCGCTTGGGCTAGCATACCGCCGACCAGAGCTGTCGCGCGCTTCGATGTAGAATCGAACGCTCGTTCCCTCGGTCATCGGTGGGAATGTGAACCGATACCGCCCTGACGTTGGGAAAAACATAGACGAATCGAGAACCATTGCAGCCTGTCCCGAACTCGAAACACTACTATAATAGAGCGTGACGCCGTCCGGTAAAAGCCCGGACTTTGACACGACGACTGTTGTTACCACGTTTAGGGAATCTCGGATAGCAAGGCTCGGCTCATTGCTGAAGACGGGTCCGACTGAGAGAATCGCGTTGTAGGCATTTGCCAATCCCCAGCCGGTGAAATTGTTCGGCCGTGAAGCCGAGCGAGGGTCACCCATGTTCACGGTGTCCGCTGTGGAGAGGAGGGCGCTGCGAACTTGCGGGGCTGTCAGATCGGGGCGCGCTGAGAGCAAAAGCGCTGCCGATGCGGCAACAAGTGGTGTCGAAGTGGACGTCCCGTCTGCAAATGTGTAAGCTGTCGCGGAGCTTGTTCCAGCGCCGTACACATGCACGCCAGGTCCAACCATGTCCGGCTTGATGCGTCCGTCGTTTGTCGGCCCGGTCGAGCTGAACCATGCAAGCGAGCGTCCGAATGTCACCGCACCAACGGCTAGGGTGCCGGCAGCGTCGGCAGGGGTAAGCAACGTCCCTCGCACACCATCGCCGTTTCCCTCATTTCCCACGGCACTGCAAACAAGAACGCCGAGTTGAGCAGCGCGGGCCGCGGCCCTCGTTGTGACCGCCGTGCGGCCATCGAAGTCGCCGTTCTCCCAGCGATATCCGAAGCCGTTGTCGAAATTGTCGTAGCCGAGCGAGCTGCTGACGATATCGACGCCCTGGCTTTCCATCCATTCGATTCCTGCAACCCAGTTGTCTTCCTCGATGCGCGTTTCCGTCGGTACATACTCCGTCTTGCCGAGCAAAAACTGCACTCCGTAGGCGGGTCCGATCAGCTGCCCGGGCTTGGAGCCGCCTAGAATCGACATTGTTAGCGTGCCGTGCTCGTCCTGGTTCGGCGAATCGCCAGCCTGATTCTCAGTCACACGGTCGTTCTGGATGAAATCGTACTCGTCAACGACCTGTGCTGACTGGAGCGCTTCGTGCGTCCTCCATCTAAATCCTGTATCGAGCATTCCGACAAGCACGCCGCGACCGGTTATGCCCATTGCGTGAACTTTGGTTGCACCAATCATGTTATTTTGGCCGAACGATGACCCGTACAGGGAGTCAGTGTGAGATAACCTTGGTGCGTTCTCTAACTGCACCTCTCGTCGGTGGAAGACCACAACTGGTGCAATGCGCTCGACGAAAGGAAGAATCTGAACCCGCTGTCGCTGTTGCGGAGTAAGGAGATAACTTGCGGCGTTGAGCCATCGACTCTCCCGCTGAAGCAGTCCTCCCAAGCGGGTTATTTCCTCAAGGTAGGGTCGGAATACAGGAGCATCGCGAGCATCGAGCACAGGCGATTGCGGGAGCGTTTTCGCCCGACGCAACTGGGCACGGGGACTTATCAGCGCCTCAGCTTCTAACCATGCTGGGCTTGATTCTGACAAACCTCCATCGACGGGAACCGTCGGACCCTTGTCGCGAAAGTACACCCAGAACTTCCGCGACTCAGATGACGATTGTGCAGGAAGCGTCTTCGGGAGGAAGAGAGAAACAATGAGACAGGCCAGAATAGAGTACCGCGTCTGTCGGGAAACCATCATTCCGCATCAGATGGTCTCGAGGAGCTTTTCGATGATTTGAATAGCTGTTACGCCGTCGGCTTCCGCGTTGAAATTCGTCACGATGCGGTGCCGCAGAACGGGTCCGGCCATCGCCCGCACGTCTTCAACGTCAGGCGTATGGCGGCCTTCGAGAATCGCCTTCGTCTTTGCGCCGAGGATGAGGTATTGCGATGCACGCGGGCCTGCACCCCAGCTCAACCAGTCGCGGATGAACTGTGGTGAGGAATTCTGCCGCGGCCGTGTGCGCGTTACCAGATCGACCGCAAACTGGACGACGTGATCTGCCACGGGCACTTTCCGTACCAAGTCCTGGAATCCGATAATGTCGCGAGCGGCCAGGATGTGATTGAGCTGCGGCTCGTACAGGCTCGTTGTGCTCTTGACGATCTGCACCTCTTCCTTGTCGCTTGGATAGTCGAGCCAGAGGTTGAACATGAATCGATCAAGCTGTGCCTCAGGCAAGGGATAGGTGCCTTCCTGTTCGATTGGATTCTGTGTCGCCAACACGAAGAAAGGCTCCTCGAGAATGTACAGTTGGCCTGCAGCGGTTACGTGATGCTCCTGCATCGCTTCGAGCAGAGCCGCCTGAGTTTTCGGAGGAGTCCGGTTGATCTCATCGGCAAGAATGATGTTGGCGAATACCGGTCCTTTGACGAACTTAAACACCTTTGCGC
>Ga0315286_10004846_pt1 | contig 12924 bp, 7 predicted proteins | sample YL17G10_0_MG_FD_205038 | JGI IMG/M metagenome (GOLD analysis project Ga0315286, IMG submission 205038) | Sediment microbial communities from Yellowstone Lake, YNP, Wyoming, USA - YL17G10_0 | ecosystem: Environmental > Aquatic > Freshwater > Lake > Sediment | place: USA: Wyoming | collected... | reverse complement strand
GGACTTTTACCTGAAGCTGCGGTACTCCGCGGCGAACGGGCGGTACTGGGTCGAGCCCATCCTGCACGTCGTGGGGGAACAGACGCGGCTCTCGACGCTCGACCTCGAAGACCGGCGCACGGGCGCGACCCGGACGCAGACCAATATCAAGAACTTCTTCTACAACGGGGCTGCCAATCGTGGATGGGTGACCCCGGGGCCCGACGGCGTGGCCGGCAACGCCGACGATCTGCTGACGGTGACGGGGGAGACGCTGGCCCAAGTGCAGGCGCGCGTGCTCGGCACGGCCACCTCGGCGCCGCTGTACACCTCCGTGCACGGATACACCACGTTGGCGATCCGCGGTGGCCTGCGATTCGGGACGACGCACGAGTTGATGTTCGAACTCGAGAACCTGACCGACGAGAACTACCGAGGCATCGCCTGGGGCCTCGATGCCCCCGGCCGCAGCGTCTCGGTGGCCTACACCGCCCGCTTCTAATCGGGGACGGGACGAGGTCGGGCATCCGACCGTCGTCCCGACCCGTGCGCCCCCGCCGCGCGTCGGGACGTGGTACACTCCGCCGTCGCATAGCCCAACCTGAGTTCGACCGGGAGTTACCATGATGCAGAGACGCCTGTCCCTGATGGCGCCGTTTGTCGCGGCCGCCTGTCTTGCTACCACGCTCTTGGCCAGTCAGCAGGCGCCGCCTGCTGCGCCGACGCCAACCGCGAAGGCGATGCCGGTCGCGAACACCGGGCCAGCCGCGCAACCGACTGCTCCGGCCGCGCCGTCACCGGTCGACGCGCTCAAGCGGCTGCAGTGGCGCAACATCGGGCCGACGGCGCAGACGGGCCGCGTCCCGGTGTTCGTCGGCCTGCCGGGCGACATCAACACGATGTACGTCGCGGGCGCCGTCGGGGGCATCTTCAAGACCACCAACGGCGGCGTGAACTGGAAGGCGATCTTCGACGATCAGGCGGTCGTGTCGATTGGCGCGATCGCGATCGCGCCGTCCGACCCCAACGTCCTCTACGCCGGCACCGGTGAGGGCAACCCTCGCAACGACGCCTCGATCGGCGACGGCGTCTACAAGTCCATTGATGCGGGCGACCACTGGACCAACGTCGGCCTTCCGGACAGCGAGAAGATCGCCCGTCTTGCGATCGATCCTCGCAACCCTGACGTGGTCTACGCTTGCGCGCTGGGCCGCGAGTGGGGCCCGAACCAGGAACGCGGCCTCTTTAAGACCACCGACGGCGGCAAGCGCTGGACGAAGGTGCTCTACACGAATGACCTGACCGGCTGCTCGGACGTCGACATCGATCCGACCAACGCCAACATCGTCTACGCCGGGATGTTCACGTTCCGGCGCTGGGCCTGGTACACGGAGTCGGGCGGCGGCGAGACGGCCGTCCACAAGTCGTTCGACGGCGGCGCCACGTGGACGCGGCTGTCGGGCCCGGACGCGAACCGCGGCCTGCCGAAGGGCCTGATGGATCGCATCGGCATCTCGGTCGCGCGCAGCAACCCGAACATCGTCTACGTGGTCAGCGAGACGAAGGACGAGGGCGAGTTGTGGCGCACTGACGATGCAGGCGCGACGTGGCGGATGGTGAATCGAGACCCCAACATCAACTTCCGCCCGTTCTACTACTCGGACATCCGCGTCGATCCGCAGCACCCCAACACGGTGTACGCGTTGGCCGGCGGCCTCTCGAAATCTGAAGACGGCGGGCGCACGTTCGCGCGCATCGGTGGCGCGACGCACGGCGATCACCAGGCGATGTGGATCGACCCGTCGAATCCCAACCGTCTCCTGAGCGGCGACGATGGCGGGTTCCAGATCTCGTACGACGGCGGGAGAACCTTCGACATCATCAACAACATCCCGTTCACGCAGTTCTACAACGTGGCCTACGACCTGCAGGTGCCGTATCACCTGTGCGGCGGCCTGCAGGACAACGGCACGTGGTGCGGACCCAGTCAGATGCCAGGCGCGCCTGGGACGCCGAAGAGCGAGTGGCAAAACGTGGGCGGCGGCGACGGATTTTTCGCCGTGCCGGATCTGAAGACGCCCGAGCTGGTCTACAACAACCTGCAGGGCGGCGTGATCAGCCTGACCAACCGGCGCACGGGCGCGTCGTGGGGCGTCAACCCGTACCCGGGCGGCATCGGGTCGAGCGGTCAGTGGATGGCGCCGCAGAAGTACCGCTTCAACTGGAACGCGCCGATCGTGCTGTCGCCTCAGGACCCGAAGACGGTCTACTACGGCGGCAACGTGCTCTTCAAAACGACCAGCTACGGCCACTCGTGGGAGGTCATCAGCCCGGATCTCACGACCAACGACAAGTCGAAGCAGCAGACGTCCGGCGGCAAGATCGTCACCGACAACACCGCCGCGGAGTTCCACTGCACGATCATCGCCATCGGCCCGTCGCCGGTGGATCCGAACGTCATCTGGGCGGGCACCGACGATGGCAACGTGCAGGTGACGCGCGACGGCGGCAAGACCTGGACGAACACGGTGAAGGCGATGATCGGCCTGGCGCCGAATTCGTGGGTAAACAAAGTCGAGGCGTCTCACTTCGAGGCGGGCACGGCGTACGTCTCGGCCAGCCACTGGCAGGACGGCGACTACGCCCCGTACTTCTACAAGACGACGGACTTCGGGAAGACGTGGACGAAGATCACCGGCGGCCTGCCCGCGCGCGGCTGGTCCCACGTCATCCGCGAAGATCCGAGGGTGAAGGGCCTGCTCTACGCCGGCACCGAGTTCGGCCTTTACGCCTCGTGGGACGCGGGCGCGACCTGGGTGTCGATCCGCAACAACATGCCGCCGGTGGCGGTGCGCGACATCGCCATCCACCCACGCGACAACGACATCATCGTCGCGACCCACGGCCGTGGCATCTACATCCTCGACGACGCCGCTCCGCTCCAGCAGATCGGTCAGGCGATGAAGGCCGAGGCGTTCCTGTTCCCGATCCGCCCCGCCATCCGGTGGGCCGCGTCGGGCGGGGGCGGCGGTGGTGGCGGCGGGTTCCGCATCAACGAGCGCGAGTGGCTCGCGCCGAACCCGGCGGCGGGTGCGTGGATCAACGTGTACCTCAAGAGCGCCCCGCAGGGGCCGGTGACGATCACCATCGCCGACAAGGCCGGCAAGCCCGTGCGGACGCTTCGTCAGCGCGGCGAGGCGGGCGTGAACCGGTTCGTGTGGAACCTGCGGCACGACTTCTCGACAGGCTCAGGGCAGGGCCCTTCGACAGGCTCAGGACAGGGGGGCCGTGGTGGCGCGGGCGCGGCCCAGGGTGAGGAGGCTCCGGCAGGCGGCCCTTCGACAGGCTCAGGGCAAGGCGGTCGCGGTGGCGGCAACCAGGGGCCGGCCGTGTTGCCCGGCGACTACACCGTCACGGTGAGTGCGGGCGGCCAGACGCTGTCGGGCACCGCGACGGTGACGCTCGATCCGGGCGTCACGGTATCTGCGGCCGACCTGGACGCCCAGCTCCAGACGTCGTTCTCGGCTCTCGCGTTGCAGGCGAAGGTGACGGCGATTGTCGATCGTGTCGACAGCATGATCGCCCAGCTCACGGTCATCGACGGACAACTGCCCCGGCAGATCCCGCCAGCCTACGCGGCGCAGGTCAAGCAGGCGCTCGCGAAACTGAAGACCTTCAAAGACGACGAGCTGGCCCGGCCGATCCCGGGGCTCGGCTATCGCCAGTATCCGCGGCTGCGGGAGGACGTGCAGTCGCTGGCAGGGTCCTTCGGCCGGGGGTTCCGGGCGCCGAACGAAGGGGAGCTGACGCGGATGAAGGACCTGACGGCGCAGATCGACAAGGACGCCGCGATCGTCAACGCGATCATCGCGGGGGAGATTGCAGCGATCAACGAGGCGATGAAGGCGGCGCCGCGCATCGCAGTGGAGCTGATCAAGTAGCAAGAGGACAAGCGGCCCGACGGGAAGTCGCTGCGCAAACCGCTCGACACGGCGGACAAATGCATCTCCGGGGTGCTGTCGGTTGAAGCGCTGGGTCCCCAACCCAGCGCGGTTTCCGGCCCCTTCGATGCATTTGTCGAGCACTCACGAACGCCGTGCTCGCATGGTTTGCTCCGCAACTTCCCGCCAGGCCTGTTGCCGTCTACTGACCACTGTCTTCTTCTTCGCCTTCTTCAGGAACGGCTTCAGCCCCTCGACTTCGATCGGGACTTCGGCTTCGACGGGAACGGCTTCAGCCTCTCGACTTCGCTCGGGACTTCGGCCTCGCCAGGAATGGCCTCAGCACATCCATCAGGTCTGGCTTGCCGATCTCCTGCAGTTCGTAGCTCACGCGCACGGTCGGCTTCCTGATCGTGATCAGCCGGTTCAGATCGATCGGCGTGCCGATGATGACCGTGTCGCACGGCGTCTTGTTGATGGTGGTCTCGAGATCCTTTACCTGCTTGTCGCCGTAGCCCATGGCCGGCAGCAGCACGCCGATGTCCGGGTACTTCTTGAACGTCTGCGTGATCGTGCCCACGGTGTACGGCCGCGGATCCACCAGTTCGGCCGCGCCGAACTTGCCGGCGGCCACCACGCCCGCGCCGAACTTCATCTCGCCGTGCGTCAGCGTCGGCCCGTCCTCCACCACCAGCACGCGCTTGCCGGTGATGCGCTCCGGGTGGTCCACCGTGACGGGGGAGGCGGCCTCGATGATGACCGCGGCGCGGTTCACGCGGCGGATGTTGTCGCGCAGTTTGTTGATATTGGCGATGTCGGCTGTGTCCACCTTGTTGATGATGACGACGTCGGCCATCCGCAGGTTGGTCTCGCCGGGGTAGTAGGTCAGCTCGTTCCCGACGCGCAGCGGGTCCGCCACGACGATGTGGAGATCCGAGCGGTAGAACGGCGTGTCGTTGTTCCCGCCGTCCCAGAGGATGACGTCGGCCTCCTCCTGCGCCTGCGCCAGGATGTCGCCGTAATCCACGCCGGCGTAGATGATGGTCCCGCTGACGATGTGCGGCTCGTATTCCTCGATCTCCTCGATCGTGCACTGGTGCTTCTTGAGATCCGCGATCGCGCCGTAGCGCTGGACGCGCTGCTTCTCGAGGTTGCCGTACGGCATCGGATGGCGGATGGCGGCCACTTTCAAACCGGCTTCGCGGAGGATCTGTGCGATGCGGCGCGTGGTCTGGCTCTTGCCCGAGCCGGTGCGCACGGCACAGACGGCGATGACGGGCTTCCTGCTGCGGAGCATCGTCGACTCGGCGCCCAGCAGCTTGAAGTCCGCGCCCGCGGCGTTGACGATCGACGCGCGGTCGAGCACGTAGTTGTAGGGCACGTCGCTGTAGGCGAACACCACTTCCTGCACCTCGTGCTCGCGGATGATGTCCTCGAGATCCGCTTCGGCCAGAATCGGGATGCCCTTCGGATACAGCGTGCCGGCCAGCGACGCGGGGTACTTCCGGTCGTCGATGTTCGGAATCTGCGCGGCGGTGAAGGCGACGACGTCGTAGCGGGGATTGCCGCGATAGACGACGTTGAAATTGTGGAAATCGCGCCCGGCGGCGCCCATGATGACGGTACGGATGGGTTTCATAGGACCTCTTAAGCCAGCACCTTCTGCAGTGTGTCGACCGCCCAGTCGATTTCTTCTCGTGTGATCACCAGCGGCGGCGCGAGGCGGATCACCTTGTCGTGCGTTTCCTTGCAGAGCATGCCTTCCTGCATGAGGCGCTCGCAGTATGGGCGTGCGGCGACGGTCAGCTCGACGCCGATCCAGAGGCCGCGGCCACGGACCTCCTTGATGACCGGGCTCGTCAGCGTCCGCAGCTTCCCGAGGAAGTACGCGCCGAGCTCTTCGGAGCGCTCCACCAGCTTCTCGTCGATGAGCACCTGCAGGGCCGTGCGCGCGACCGCGCAGGCCAGCGGATTTCCGCCGAAGGTGGAGCCGTGGTCGCCTGGCTTGAACACGCCGAGCACGTCGCGGCGCCCGAGCACGACCGAAATCGGATAGCAGCCGCCCGACAGCGCCTTGGCGATGATGACCATGTCGGGGCGGACGTCCTCCCACTGGTGCGCGAACATCCGGCCCGTCCGGCCGAGGCCCGCCTGGATTTCGTCGCAGATGAAGAGCACGTTCTGCGCCCGGCAGATCGCCTCGGCGCGCTTGAGGTATCCGTCGGGCGGGATCACGATGCCCGCTTCGCCCTGGATCGGCTCGACGAGGAATGCCGCCGTGTTCGGCGTGATGGAGGCCTCAAGGGCCGCCACGTCCCCGAACGGGATGATCCGAAAGCCCGGCGTCATCGGCCCGTAGCCGTCGCGGTACTGCTCCTCGGTCGAGAAGCTGATGATGGTCGTGGTGCGGCCGTGGAAGTTCCCGGCGCACGCGATAATCTCCGCGTGATCCTTCGGGATGCCCTTGACCGTGTAGCCCCACTTGCGGGCCGCCTTGATCGCGGTCTCGACGGCCTCGGCGCCCGAGTTCATGGGCAGCGACATGTCGTAGCCGGTGACGTCGTGGAGCAGCTTGCAGAGCAGCGGCAACTGATCGTTGCGGAACGCCCGCGACGTCAGCGTCACACGCTTCACCTGGTCGATGACCGCCTGCATGATACGCGGATGGCAGTGGCCCTGGTTGACGGCTGAATAGGCGGCGAGGCAGTCCAGGTACTTCTTGCCGTCCACGTCGTAGACCCACACGCCCTCGCCGCGCTCGATGACGACGTCGAGCGGGTGATAGTTGTGGGCGCCGTATTGTTCTTCGAGGTCGATGAACGCCTGTGCGTGCGAGAGCTTCGTCTGCATGAGAACACCTGTCCGTGATGGAATCCGGGGGCACCAGCACACAACGAGACCGCGGGCGCGGGGCGTCGCTAATGGTCTTCGGGTCTCTGGTCGCGCGGTCCGAGCATGGCGTCGTGTCTTCCTCCAACCGGTTGCACAACCCGTTCTCGCGGCATGATGTCGCCGCTGCACGCAGGTTGTGGGCCCGTCCCTATTCCTGGTCCCAGAGCAGGGTGAGCAGGGCCATGCGGATGAACAGGCCGTTGGTGGTCTGCGTGAAGTACAGCGCCCGCGGGTCCTGGTCGACGGCCTTGTCGATCTCGACGGTGCGCGGCAGCGGGTGCAGGATCATGGCGTTCGGCTTCATCATCCGGAGCAGCCGCTCGTCGATCGTGTAGCGCGCGAGGGCCTCGCGGTCGGCCACCCGATCGGGGCGGATGCGTGTCTGATAGATGACGTCCACCTCGCCCGCGACCTGCGCGACGTCGTGCTGCAGGTCGTACCAGATGTCGTGCTCGTCGAGGTGGTCCAGGATGTCCTGGTGCATCTGGACCTCGGGCGGGCTCACGAAGTGGATCTTGACGCGCTCGAACTTGCTGAGCAGGTAGGCGAGCGACCGGGCCGTGCGGCCGCGGTCGAGCTCGCCCACGATCGCGATGGTCAGTCCGTCGAGGGCGCGACGCTCGCGGTAGATCGTGTAGAGGTCGAGCAGCGCCTGCGTCGGATGCTGACCGCCGTGCCCGTCGCCGGCGTTGATGATCGGCACGCTCGACACGCCCGCCGCGCGCCGCGCGCCGCCTTCCTCCGTGTGGCGCAAGACGATGACATCCGAGTAGCCGGAGATGATCCGGATCGTGTCCTCGAGCTGCTCGCCCTCGATCTCCGACGAGAACACCCTGGCGTGCTCGGTGGAGAGCACGCGCCCGCCGAGCCGGTACATGGCGGCCTCGAAGCTGAAGCGGGTCCGCGTCGACGGCTCGTAGAACAGCGACGCCATGATCTTGCCGGCGTAGTCCTGCGTCCCGCCGCGCGCCACGACCTTCTCCATCTGGCGCGTGCGGTCGAACAGCTCCATCAGGAGCGGCACCGTAAACTGCTGCGACTCGATGACGTGCTTAAGGTTCATACAATATGCGTCCCCGCATCTCCGCGCACGGCGTCGAGCAGCCGCTCGTACGACGTGATGATCACCTCGCGCCCGCCGTGGCGCAGGAACCGGAGCGCCGACTCGATCTTCGGCCCCATGTTCCCCGGCGGGAACTGGCCTTCGCGGTAGTACCCCTCAACCTCCGCCGCGGTCACGCGTCCGAGCGGCCGCTGGCCGGGCTTCTTGTAGTTCACGTACACGCGATCGGCGTCGGTCGAAATGATGAAGTAGTCCGCCCGCAGGCGCGACGCCAGCAGCGCCGAGGCGCGGTCTTTGTCGATCACGGCCTCGACGCCGTACAGTCCGGCGCGCCCTGATCGCACCACCGGGATGCCGCCGCCGCCGACCGCCACGACGAGGCAGCCGGTATCGATCAGCCGGCGAATCACGTGCTCTTCGACGATCTCCAGCGGCTCGGGCGACGGCACGACGCGCCGCCAGCCCCGCGACGCATCTTCGACGATGTCCCACCCGAGGTCGCGGCGCCGTATCTCGGCATCGCGTGCCGAGTAGAACGGCCCGATGGGCTTGGTCGGATGCTCCATGGCGGGGTCGGTGGCCGAGACCACCACCTGCGTGACAATGGTCGCGACGGGCGTATTCAGGCCTGCCTCGGCCAGCGCGATCTGCAGCGACTGCTGCAGCAGGTACCCGATTTCCCCCTGCGTCGTCGCATCGCAGACGTCGAGCGGGTGCGGGTAGACCTGGTCGGCGGCGCGTTCCGAGCGGATGAGCGCCGCCCCGACCTGCGGTCCGTTGCCGTGGGTGACCACGACGCGGAACCCGAGGCGGATAATCTGGACGATCGCCTCCGCCGTCCGCCGCGTATTGGCGAGCTGCTCGGCAATCGTACCCTTCTCACCCGCGCGGATGAGAGAGTTGCCGCCGACGGCGACCAAGGCAGTCTGGGCCACGGCGCACCTACCGCATCATCTCCAGCATGATGGCCTTCTGGGCGTGGAGCCGGTTCTCCGCCTCGTCGAAGACCACCGAGTTGGGCGAGTCGATCACCTCGTCGGTCACCTCGTCGCCGCGGTGCGCCGGCAGGCAGTGCATGAAGAGCGCGCCGGTCTTCGCCCGGCCGAACAGCTCCGCATTCACCTGATAGGGGCGGAACACTGCCTTGCGCGCGTAGGCCTCGGCTTCCTGGCCCATGCTGGCCCAGGTGTCGGTGTAGACCACGTCGGCGCCCGCGACAGCCTCGACAGGATCGGCCGTGATGAGCAGCGTCGATCCGGTGATCGCGCCGGCCTCGCGGGTCCACGCGACCACGTCGGCCTTCGGCTGATAGCCGTCCGGCGACCCGATGGCCACGTGCACGCCGAGGCGCGCTCCTGCGAACATCAGCGAGTTCGACACATTGTTGCTGTCGCCGACGTAGGCCAGCTTCAGGCCGCCGAGCCGTCCCTTGTGTTCCAGGATGGTGAGGTAGTCGGCCATCGCCTGGCAGGGGTGGCTGTGGTCGGTGAGGCCGTTGATCACCGGGATGCGCGCGTACTCGGCCATCTTCTCGACGATGTCGTGGCCGAAGGTGCGGATCATGATGCCCTGCACCATGCGCTCGAGGTTCCTGGCCACGTCGTAGACCGACTCGCGCTTGCCGAGGTTGATCTCGGCGGGCGACAGATAGACCGAGAAGCCCCCGAGCTGCTGGATGCCCACGTCGAAGGACACGCGGGTGCGCAGCGACGGCTTCTCGAAGATGAGCGCCAGCGTCTTGCCCTTCAGGGCCTCGCCGTACGTAGCCGGGGTCTTCTTGATGTCGCGCGCCAGTTCTAGCAGGTGCAGCAACTCGTCGGTGGTGAAGTCGCGGATCGTGAGAAAGTCATTCACGCGCATGGCGGGTCTCCAGCGATCGAACCGAATTCAACTGTCCGGGTAGCCAGCATGTCGGGCCGACAAGCCGTCTCGCCTCAGGAACGGCGGGGGCGGACGAAGCGAGAGGAGCCGGGCTCGATCCCGGCGGGCCCATCTTACTCCGGGGTGCGGCGGGAAGGGAAGCCGCCTTCGCCAAGGCTTCGGCGAGCCAGGGCCGCTGGGGCTAGGCCTTCGGCGGCCAGGGGCTGCGGCGGGACCGGCTGCCGCGCCGGCGCCGTCGCCGCCCAGGGCCTGGCTCCAGCGGCGCCGGGGAGGCCCCGGCCTCGTCGCGCCACAGCGCCAGCGTGTCGGGGGCCTGCCCGTGCATTTCGAGCCAGAGCAGCGCGTCCGGGAAGGCCCCGCGCTGGGTGAGCATCTGGCGGGCGTGGGCCGAACGGCTCGGCTCGCGCAGCCGCCTCTGCAGCATCAACACCTGGTGGACGCGATCCACGTCACGCCGGGAGAGCGGCAGGATGCCGAGGTTGAGGCCGGGCGTGCTGTCGTTTTCCATCCAGGCCGGCCAGCCGCCGGGCGAGAACCCCAGCGGCGCGATCAGGCTGCCGAGCAGGAGGCCGTTGGTGAGCGCCGCCGGCGCCGCCGGGAACTGCGCCCGGTAGGCGTCGAGGCGCGCCAGCGAGGCCCAGAGCTCGTCGCCGGCCTTGGCGTGCAGGACATGGCTGATCGGCTCGAGCAGCCCGACACCGTGGAGCGCGCGGAAGGTGCGTTCGGCCGCGCCCGATCGGAGGATCTTGTAGTACTCCTCGGCGAGGCGCGCGGGCGCCGCCTTCGCGATCTCCTTGCGGTGGCGCGCGATGGCGTCGTAGATCGGCTGATCGATCGTGAAGTCGAGCCGCGCCGCGAACGAGATGGCGCGTTGCATGCGCACCGGGTCCTCGCGGAAGCGCACGCCGGGATCGCCGATGCAGCGGATGACGCGCGCGCGCAGGTCCTCGATCCCCCCCACGTAGTCGATGATCGTGAAGGTTGCGACGTCGTAGAAGAGCGCGTTCAGCGTGAAGTCGCGGCGGAAGGCGTCCTCCTCCGCGGTGCCGAACGTGTTGTCGCGATGGATCAGGTGATCGTGATCGCCGTGTCCGCCGTGTCCGCCGTGTCCGCCGTGCGGCTGGTCCTCACCGGCCGCGGCGGCGGCCTCGGCTTGCGCGGCCTCCTCGGCGGAGACCTGGCGCCGGAATGTGGCCGCCTCGATCACCTTGGTGCCGAACCGGATGTGCGCCAGCCGGAAGCGGCGGCCGATGATGAAGCAGTTCCGGAAGAGCTTCTTGATCTGGTACGGGTGCGCGTCGGTGCCGAGGTCGAAATCCTTCGGCCGGCGGCCCAGGAGCAGATCCCGCACACCCCCGCCGACCAGGTACGCCAGGTAGCCGGCGTCCTGCAGGCGGTAGAGCACTTTGAGCGCGTCAGGATCCATGTCCTTCCGCGACAGCGTGTGCGCCTCGCGGGGGACGACCAGGGGAAGCATCCGGGAGATCTTACTACGGACGGGATTGGGGATTCGGGATTGGGGATTCGGGAAGAAACGCCCGCATTCGTGGGTGCCGGCTTCAGCCGGCGCCAGACCTGTGCTACAACTGCCGCGGCATGACCATTACGGCGTTCATCGCGAAGTGGCGGCGGGTCGACCTGACGGAGCGGTCGGCGTCCCAGCAGCACTTCCTCGACCTGTGTGCGCTGGTGGGCCAGCCGCCGCCGGCGCAGGCCGACCCGACCGGCGTCGAGTTCTGCTTCGAAAAGGGCGCGGGCAAGGCGTCCGGCGGCGAGGGCTGGGCGGATGTCTGGAAGCGCGGCTGCTTTGCCTGGGAATATAAGGGCCGCCTCGCGAACCTGAACGCGGCGTACCAGCAGTTGCTCCAGTACAAGGACGCGCTGGACAACCCGCCGCTGCTGGTCGTGTCGGACATGGACCGGATCGTCGTCCAAACCAATTTCACCAACACCCCGGCGCGGCGGCTCGAGTTTGCGCTCGACGACTTGGTCGACGAGCGGAACTTCGCGGCGCTCAAGGCGGTGTTTTTCAACCCCGACGCCCTCAAGCCCGAAAAGACCACCGAGCGCATCACCGAGGACGCCGCCGAACGCATCACCGAGATCGCCGGTCTTCTGCGCGGGCGCGGCGAAGACCCGCAGCGCGTGGCCCGGTTCCTCGATCGCCTCGTTTTCTGCCTCTTCGCCGAGGATGTCGGCCTCCTGCCCGATCAGCTCTTCACGCGGCTGGTGGCCAAGGCGCACGGTGATGCGGAGGTGTTCGCGCGCCTCCTGAAGGGCCTGTTCGACGCGATGGCCCACGGCGGCGAGTTCGGCGTCGAAACGGTCCACCATTTCAACGGGCAGTTGTTCTCGGACGCCGAGGTGCTCACGCTGACTGCCGCGGAGCTGGACCGCATCCACCTGGTGACCGGCTTGGACTGGAGCGCCATCGACCCGTCGATCTTCGGCACGCTGTTCGAGCGCGCCCTCGACCCGGCGAAGCGCTCGCAGCTTGGCGCGCACTACACCAGCCGCGACGACATCGAGACCATCGTCGATCCGGTCGTGATGGCCCCGCTTCGGCGCGAGTGGGACGGCGTGCGGACGGAGGTCGAGGCGCTGCTTACGCCGGACCACAAGAAGGCGGATCGCGCGAAGGCTGACGGGAAGATCCAGGGGTTTCTGCACCGGCTCCAGCACGTCACCGTGCTCGATCCCGCCTGCGGCTCCGGCAACTTCCTCTACGTCGTCCTCCAGAAACTGAAGAACCTCGAGAAGCAGGTCGTCCTCTACGCGATGGACCAGGGATTCTCGGGCACGCTGCCGCAGGTCGGCCCGTGGCAGCTGCACGGCATCGAGATCAACCCGTACGCCTACGAACTGGCGCAGATGACGGTGTGGATCGGCTGGCTGCAGTGGATCCAGACCAACGGCTTCGGCGAGCCGCAGGAGCCGATCCTGCAGGTGCTCGACACGTTCACGTGCGGCGACGCCATCCTCACGCAGCACGCCGACGGCACCGTCACCGAACCCGACTGGCCCGCCGTCGACTTCATCGTCTCCAACCCGCCGTTTCTGGGCGGCAAGAAGCTGCGCACGGAACTCGGCGACAAGTACGTGAACGACATGTTCGCGCTCTGGAAGGGCCACGTTCCCGCCGAGGCAGACCTCTGCTGCTACTGGTTC
>Ga0315286_10004844_pt1 | contig 12925 bp, 6 predicted proteins | sample YL17G10_0_MG_FD_205038 | JGI IMG/M metagenome (GOLD analysis project Ga0315286, IMG submission 205038) | Sediment microbial communities from Yellowstone Lake, YNP, Wyoming, USA - YL17G10_0 | ecosystem: Environmental > Aquatic > Freshwater > Lake > Sediment | place: USA: Wyoming | collected... | reverse complement strand
GCTTTCTTTTCGACGATCCGCAGCCAGATTGTCCCGTTCCCTCTCTCAATCTGGGCCCAGGTTTCCTGGCCATCCTTGACGATCTTCCCGTTCACCCACCAGTTAGGCACGCTCCCGAGAATCGTGCCACCGACTTTTTTTATGGCATTCTCGTAGTTTCGGACAATGGCGAGAGCGCTTGGTTCGGCAGCCCGCTGTCCGGTGAAAGCATAAGTAATGAATGTGAACCTGCCTTCGATCGGAATCTTCGTCTTCGGCCCCTTCGTCGTCCAGAATTCGTAGACGCCGAAATCCTCCACCTTGCAGGCTGAGAGGCGATATTCCGGCATGCGCGTGGGGAACAGCGGGTGGTCCTTGCAGCCGGCGCTATCCGATTGCTGGGCGAAGGCGCCCATGGCCGGCCAGAGGAACACCGCGCTCATCAGAATGATCAATGACTTTTTCATGGTCTTGATTTCTCCTTCCTGCGAAGAACGGCGATGGGCCGCTCTCGAAAATCGTTTTCTCTGAACATGAACGGGGAATAATACCCTCTCCCCCGCGGCGCTGTCAACCGCCCCAAGCCTATCTTCGGATCCGCTCGAACCCGCCGACGCAGACGAACTCGAGCTTTTCTTCTTTCTCGATCCTGTCCAGGAGCAGGTTCAGCCCGAGGACGTCGCTCGAAATATGCCCGGCCACGATCACGTTGAGGTTGGCCTTCTTGGCGTTGGTCAGGTGCTCCTCGGTAAAGTGCATGCCGACGAGCGTGCTCACGCCGCCCGCGGCGATCTTGTCGAAGATGTCCTTTGAGCCCTCGGTCCCCCCGGTCATGTCGACATAGATCTTGCCGCAGGAATTCTCGTCCGAGCCGGCGACGATCTTAGACGGCACCTGGAGTCTGGCCGCCCGCTCGTATTCCGGAATACTCCGCAGGAGCTTCATCAGGTCCTTGAGCTTGTTCGGTTTCTCCCTGTCGAACATTTTCGTCAGATGGCTCGCCACGCAGTTGTCGGCGGGAGTGTGAAGACACATCAAAGGCAGACCGAGGAGGCGGGCGGCGTCGATCTCCCGGGTGTGATTGATGGGCAGAAGGCGGCGCTCGATCTCTCCGATGCGCTTCTCCATGAGCTGTTCGGCCACACTGATCGTGACCCCCACCTTGGAGAGGAGCTTGGCCTGGAGCTTCATGACCTCATGGAGCTGGGCCGCGGCTGGACCCATCGGGTGATGAGACAGGACCAGGTCGATCTTGGCCCCCTGCTCCCTGTTCAGCGTGTGCGCCAGGAGGAGCTCGCCGACCTCGATATCGATCCCGAGCATGATCTTTTTGATATTGGGGTCGTCATCGAAATCGCCGCTAAAAAGAATCCGGCTGTCGGCGAACGGATTGAACAGCTTGTCCCGGTCGTAGAATTTCTTGTCGTCGTCCTTCAAATCCTTGAATCGGTCGTTCTCCTCGGCCAGGATCTTGCGGACCTCGTCCGCGCCCCGCAAGTCGTTGGCGATCCCGGCCTCGATTGCCTTTTTATAGAATTTTGTGAGCTTCATGGTTTTCTCCTTTTTGGGGACATGTACTTTGGGGACATGTACTTTGGGGACACATCCTATAGGTTTCGCTCCATCAGACGGGGACCTGTCCCTAAAGTGTGTGTCCCCAAAGTACGTGTCCCCATTATTAAGCGGGCTTAGCCCGATTGTTGCTCCACAGCCGGTTGACGACGCGGATCAAAACAAGGCTGCTGACGATGAACACGGCTAAAAGCGCGAAAGCATAGTTCAGCCGGCCGTAGAGGAAATTCCCGACCGTGAACAGCGCCGACCAGATGGTCGCTACTCCCGAAGTCCAGCCGACGAGGGCCAGGGGGATGTTCTCGTGGGTCGCCTTGGCCTCCACGTCCGAAATGCCCGCTTCCTTGCGGATGGCCTTCCATCCCGGGCCGAAAGGCCGGGTCTTTTTATAGAATGCGATCAAAGTCGCTTTGTCGGTCGGCTTGGCAAAGCGCGCCGTCAGAAGCCAGGCGATTGTGGTGACGGCGATGGTAATGAGCAGGGCATAATGCGTAGCGAGGACCAAGCCGCCCTTCCTCAGGATCAAGAGGAGGATGGAGATGCCGAACGAGCTGATCATGGCGTTCACCTCGCACCAGGCGTTGACCCGCCACCAGAACCAGCGGACGAGATACAACAGCCCCGTCCCGGCGCCGACCTGGAGGATGATGTCGAAGGAGTCCTTGGCCGTCTCCAGGACGAAGACCAGCAACGAGGCGCTCAGAAAAAGGCCGACGGTGGCGATCCGGCCCGCCCCGACGTAATGCTTCTCGGTCGCGTCCCTTTTGAGAAAGCGCCGGTAGAAGTCGTGGACGAGATAGGACGCGCCCCAGTTGAGATGAGTCAGGATGGTCGAGGAGTTGGCCGCGATCAGGCCGCCGACCATCAGACCGATGAAGCCGACCGGCATGAATTTGAGCATCGCCGGGAAGGCAATGTCGTGTCCCAGGAGGCTCGGATCGAGATTGGGAAAAGCCTTCTGGATGTCGGATAACTGCGGATAGACGATCAGGGAGCACAAGGCCACCAGAATCCACGGCCAAGGCCGCAGGACATAGTGGGCGATGTTGAAGAAGAGGACGGCGCCGAGCGAGTCCTTCTCCGATTTCGAGGCCAGCATGCGCTGGGCGATGTAGCTCCCGCCGCCAGGCTCGGCGCCGGGATACCAGACCGCCCACCACTGGACGGCGATGGGCATGATGAAGATGGCCAGGGCCATGTCCCAGTTGTTCTTGAAGTCGGGCAGGATGTTGAGGTAATTCAGCCCGTTCGGCCCGGCCTTGGCCGAAAGCGTCGAGACCATCGTCCCCAGGCCGCCGACCTGCTTGACGGCGAAGTAAGCGGCGGCGATGACGGCCGTCATCTTGATGAAGAACTGGATCATGTCGATGACCAGCACGCCCCACAGGCCGGACACGGCGGCGAAAGCCACGTTGAGGACGAAGATGAAGAGGAGCGTCTGCCAGCGCGGCATGCCGAAGAGGACGTTGGCGATCTTGCAAGCGGCCAGGTTGACCGTGGCCATGATGATGCAGTTGAAGAAAAAGCCCAGATAAACCGAGCGGAAGCCGCGGACCATCCCCGCCGCCTTTCCCGAATAGCGCATCTCGTAGAACTCGAGGTCGGTCATGACCCCCGAACGCCGCCATAGCCGGGCGTAGAAAAAGACCGTGGCCACGCCGGTCAGGGTGAAGGCCCACCAGACCCAGTTGCCGGCCACGCCGTTGCGCCGGACGATGTCGGTCACCAGATTGGGCGTGTCGCTGCTGAAGGTCGTGGCCACCATCGACAGGCCGGCCAGCCACCACGGCACGGCCCGGCCGGAGGCGAAGAACTCCGTAGTGCTCTTGCCGGCCCGCTTGCCGAAGAACAGAGCCGGGATGAAACAGATGGAGAGTGAGGCCAGGACGATGATCCAATCGATTAAATGGAGATGCATGGAGGGGATCCTTTCATGCTCGGGGACGCGGTCGAAAGCACGGCCGAATTATACGAGGTCGCGTCACCATTTTCCACTTTTTTCGCGCGAAATGTAAACGCGACCCCAATCTTTGGAATCAACGCAAGATATCCAGGATGTCCTTCGCCGGCCGGGCCGCCTTTTTCAGGATCTCCGCGGCCTTTTGACCTTCGCCCAGTCTCTGGAGGGCGAGTCCGCCGACATAAGCGCCCGGACCGCGGCCGTCCATGTGCTTGAGGGTATAGTCGGCCGCGGCTTCGAGCGCCGCCTCGGACTTGTCCTTCTGCCCCAGCTTTTGGAAGCAGAGGAAGGCCAAATAGTCCTGCAGCCGGACATCCGGCTCGAACGGTTTTCCCGTGCCCAACTTTTCGGGATAGTCCTTGGACCTCTCCAGCGACTGGACGGCGCCGGCCCAGGCCCTTGCCCGCATGGCCTTCAGCCCGAGCTGGATGTGGGTCCGGGCAAAAAGGTCGTGGATCTCGCTCGCGCCCTCGAACGGCAGAGCTTCAATCGTGTCGAGCGCCGCGGCCGCTTCGTCATGTTTTCCCAGGTTCATGAACGACCTGACCAAGTCCACCTGGATGGGGACTTCCCTGGGGAAAAGCGCGGCGGCCTTTTGGGCCGTTTCAAGAGCTTTTTCAGGCCGTCCCTGCTTGGCATTGAAGTCGATGAGCGTATGCCAGTTCCGCCAGGTTTTTTCGTCGATCTTGACGGCCCTCTCGTAGTCGGCGAAGGCCCGAGCGGGATCGATTGTCCGATAGAGATATCCGCGGGCCAGGAAGAAAGGGCCGAAATCGGCGCTGTCGCATTGCTTGAAGAGGGCTAGGGTTTCCTCGACGCGGCCTTTGGCCCAGTAGATAAGCCCCAGATAATACTTGGGTTTCCAGTCGTTCGGCCGGGCCGAAACGGCCCATTCGAAGAGCGGGATCTCCTCCTCGCGGAAGGGGAAGACAAGAAGAGGCGAGAGGGCCGAGGCTTTATCCATATACGCCTGGCTCTCCGCCGGCGCGTCCTTAAGAAGCAGGCGCGACAGCATATAAAAAATCGTCGGATGCTCGGGCGCGTTTTTGAGAAGCGTGACGGCGTCCCCGTCGAAGCCGAGTCTCATATAGGTCAGCGCCATCTCGATGTAATTCTCGTGCGGCAGTTCATTGCGGATCATCGACTTGAACGCGTCCAGGTTTCGCGGGTTCGGTTCGAGAAGATATTGCTCGAAGCGGGCCAAGTGGTCGAGAGGATCGAGATCGAGAAGCCGGGCCAGGACGTCTTTCGCCACGCCGATCTTTCCCGCTTTTCGATAAGCGGCGGCCAGGGCTTCGTACGAGCCGCTGCTGTAGCGGTTGAAATCGATCGAGCGCTGAGCGTATTGGGCGGCCAGATCGAACTTGCCTTCGACGGACGAGATCTCGGCCAGCCGCAGATAGGCCGCCGAACGGAATTCCAGCGCACGGGCCGCCCAGCCCAGGGTTTCTTTGGCGTCGACAAGGTTGCCGAGGTGGCGGGAGAGCACGCCGTAGATATAATTCGCTTCGGGATCGTACATGCGGGTCTCCAGGGCCTTCCGGGCGAAGGCCAATCCCTTCGTGTATTCACCGCGGCGGGCATAGAGCTCCGCGACGCGGGCCAGCGCCCTCGAATGGAGCGGCTCCTTGGCCAGGCACTCCAGGTATTTTTGGAGAGCGATGTCGAAATAGCGGGCCTTCTCGTTCCGCGCGCCGCTCTGGAACAGGCCTTCGGCCGTCGTTTCGTCGGCGGCCTTGAACCGCAGCGGCCGGTTCACGTCGTCCGCGCCGGGATCGCTGTTATAGACGAGCTTCTCCCCGATCGCCACGATGAAGGGCGCGTCGTTGAGATCGAGCGGCAAATCTTTTTTATAAATTTTCGCGGGGGCGAGCTTCAGGCGCTCCCGATAAAGCTCTTTTCCGGCCGAAACGACCGTGAGATCGTCGTCGATGTCCTGAAAGGCGAAGACGCCGAGCTTCAAGGCTCCCGGCGCGGCTTCCGCGTTGAGGGCTCCGTATGGCGACGCTTTGACCATGGGGCCGATGCCGCTGTAGGGGAACCACAACTCCTGCCAGCGGTCGGCCGCGTTCGGGGCGAAGAATTCGTGGTCGGACTGGTTGTAGAGGCGGCCGGCCTGCGGCTCGGTGTACTGGCCGTCCTTGTCGGTCAGCAGGTCCACCCAGATTTCGCCCGCGCGCGACTGGTCCCAGATCCAGACTTTGCGGCCGGGGATGTCGCCGGGGAGAGCCCAATGGCCGAAGCCCGCGTCGGAGTTCTTGTACCAGGCGCCGTAGAAGTCGTTGTACTCCCCGACCGTGAAATAGCTCTTCGATCCGCCGAAATCGTTGTTCTTGTACCAGGATAGGTCGCGGCCCTGCTCGTCCACCGGCCAGGGCTCCAATGGGACGGAATAATCGTGACCGATCTGGAAGCGGCCGGGGAAGATGTATTTGAGATCTTCGGCCGTCTTGATCGCGGCGCACGACCAGAAATAGTAGGACTGGCTGAACGGCGTGGGATTGTACCAGGCGCCGTTGGTCTCGAAGGCGGATTTGTCCTTGGGCAGGGTGATGGTGACGCTCCACCGCGTCCGCGACGGAAGGTCCATCGTCCCAACGACGCAGCTCGCGCTCCCGTCGGGATTCGTGCGGAGGATGTAATCCACGGGCGTGGCGGTCGAAGGAGCGTGGCCCACGACGCCGAAATTGAACTCGATGCCTCCCGACGTCCAGGGGCCGCGCATGGCGATCTCGCGGAACTTCATGACGTGGTTGGTGTAGAGGAACTCCCGGCCGCCGGCTTTTTCGGCCGCGCCCCAGACCTTCCCGCCCGCCTGGGGGAGGACCGCGACGGAGATGTACGGATTCTCGAGGCGGACGACCGTCCATTCCTTGTCGACGCCCGTGCCGCTGAACTTGTTAAAGAAAAAATAGGGATAGAGGCGGGCTCCCTGCCCGGTCGAGCGGGCGAAGATCGGGACCGGGTCCGGATCGGAGAACGGGTAGGTTTTGATCGTTTCCTTCGTTTCGCTGACGGTCGCGCCGCCCGTTCCGCCGCCTCCGGTCGTGACCGAACCCGAACAGGCCGCAAACCATGCGATGACGGACGCAACGATGATTCCGAAGGCCGATAAACGGAGGATTTTCATGGGCGCGCTCCTTTCGTAGGACCCGTCCATCTTATTGAAAACGGGAAGAAGAAACAATCCGGCCGCTATCACGGCCGCTTGACATCCTCTCGAGCCTCGTTCTATGCTTCCCGAAGATGAAAAAGGGGATCATGTCATCGGCCATAGAATCTGGAAGGAGACTCAACCAGTGAAAAAACTCCCTCTCGTTATCGGGCTCACGTTCGCCATCTCGGCGGCCCTTGCCGCCTCCCTCGCCGCGGCCCCCGTTGCCGCCCCTCTCCAAGCCGCGGTAGCCCAAGGCCAGGTCGTTGAGGGCTTAAAGCTTTCGAGCTCCATCCTCGGGGGTGACGTGAATTTCGCCGTCTATCTTCCTCCTGATTACGCGACGTCCGCGCGCCGCTACCCCGTGGTCTATCTCCTGCACGGCTATAGCGATAACGAAACGGGCTGGGTCCAGTTCGGCGAGGTCCACCTGGCCGCCGACCGGGCCATCGCCGCCCGCGAGATCCCGCCGTTGATCATCGTTATGCCCGACGGCGGCGTGACGTTCTATATCAACGATTACCAGGGCAAGGTCCGCTGGGAGGACATGTTCGTCCAGGAGTTCATCCCGTACGTCGACAAGAATTACCGGACCCGTTCCGCCCGCGAGTACCGCGGCATCTCGGGCCTGTCCATGGGCGGCTGGGGCTCGCTCACCTTGTCCATGCGTCATCCCGATCTGTTCACGGCTTGCGCCGCATTCAGCGCCGCGGTCTTTACCGAGAAGGATGCCGGGGCGTTGGAGGGACCCAGCATTCGGATGTTCGACGTGATCTTCGGACCGCGACCGGCCGAAAAGGGCCAGCCCGCGCCTTATTTCAAGAAAGTCAATCCCGTCAGCCTGGCCGCCTCGATCGCGGACGCGGAGCTGAAGAAGGTCCGGTATTACATCGATTGCGGCGACGACGATTTTCTCATCCAGGGCAACTGCGCCCTGCACCTCGTTCTCGCCGAGCGCAAGATCCCCCACGAGTTCCGGGTCCGCGACGGCGGCCACACCTGGACCTACTGGCGGACGGGCATCGTCGACGGCCTCAAGTTCATCGGCGAATCGTTCCATCGCTGAAAAGGACGAGCGCCCAACCGGCCGCCGGGGTCTTGATCAATCGAAAACAGGGTATGGAGTATTGTGTCTCCCTTTCATTATTCGTATTTCGGCTTGAGGCCCGTATTGAAGAAGAAGAACGAGAAAGAGTCCGAGATCTCCTCGATAGCCTTGGTGATGTTGCTCGAGCCGTGGCCGGAGCGCGTTTCGATCCGGATGAGGACGGGATTTTCGCCCTTGTGCTTCTCCTGGAGCGTGGCGATGAACTTGAACGAGTGGGCCGGGACGACGCGGTCGTCGTGGTCGGCCGTCGTGACGAGGGTCGCCGGATAAGCGACGCCGTCCTTGAGGTTGTGGAGCGGCGAATACGCGTAGAGGGTCTTGAAATATTTCGAATCGTCGCTCGCGCCGTACTCGACGGCCCAGCCCCAGCCGACGGTGAACTTGTGGTAACGGAGCATGTCCATGACGCCGACCGCAGGAAGGACGACCTTGAACAGGTCCGGCCGCTGGGTCATGGCCGCCCCGACGAGCAGCCCGCCGTTCGAGCCGCCGGAAATGGCCAGTTTATCTGACGAGGTATATTTCTCGCGAATCAGGTATTCCGCCGCGGCGATGAAATCGTCGAAGACGTTCTGCTTCTTGTCGAGCATGCCCGCCTTGTGCCAGGTCTCGCCGTACTCGCCGCCGCCGCGCAGGTTGGGCTCGGCGTAGACGCAGCCGTTCTCGAGCAGAACGATGGACGCCGGGCTGAAGGCCGGCTGGAGGCTGATGTTGAAGCCGCCGTAAGACGTCAAAAAACAGGGATTCCCGCCGTCGAGGGCCAGCCCCTTCTTATGAACGATGAACATCGGGACCTTGGTCTTGTCCTTGCTCTCGAAAAAGACCTGTTTGACCTCGTAGTCCTCAGGATTGAACTTCACCTCAGCCTTGCGGAAGACCTCGGACGCGCCGGCGGCGATATCATATTTATAGATCGTCGGAGGGAAAGTGAACGAGGTGAACGTGTAGAAAAGGACCTTGTCGTCCTTCCAGCCGCCGAACCCGCTCGCGGTCCCCAGCGCCGGAAGGCCGATCTCCCGGTCGAGCTTGCCGTCGAGGTCGTGCTGATAGACCTTGGTGTTGGCGTCCTTGAGATAGCTGGCGAACAGCCGCCCGCCGGCCGTGTTGGCCGAGCTTAGGACTTCCGGTTTCTCGGGGATGACCGTCGTCCAGTTTTCCTTGGCCGGTTTTTTCGGGTCGATGAGGACGACCTTGAAATTGGGCGCGTCGACGTTGGTGTAGACGAGGAATTTGTCCCCGACATTGTCGATCGCCGCGCTGTCGAAGTCGAATCCCTGGATCAGGGGCGCGAAAGCCATAGCCGGTTTGGCCAGATCCTTATAATAAAGCTCGGTCCCGGACGTCCCCTTGGAGACGCTGAGGAAGGCGAACCTCTCGTCCTCGCTGACGCCCAATCCGAAATAGAGCAGCGGATTCTTCTTGTCCTCGTACACGAGCGCGTCCTTGTCCTGCGGATCGCCCAGCTTGTGGTAGAAAACCTTTTGAAACTCATTCTTGGCGGTCAGCTCGGTACCGGGAGCCGGCTTGTCGTAGCCGCTGTAATAGAATCCGTTCCCTTTCCAAGCCGCGCCCGAGAACTTGTTCCACTGGATGCGGTCGGGCAGCTCTTTTTTCGCGGCGAGCTCGAGGACGCGGATCTCGGACCAGTCCGAGCCGGACTCGCTCCGCGAAATGGCCGCGTACTTCTTATCGCCCGAGAAACCGATCAGCCCGATCCGGATCGTGCCGTCGGGCGAAAGCTGGTTGGGATCGATCAGGACTTCGGGCGGCCCCTCCAGCCCCTTCTGGATATAGATCACGGCCTGGTTCTGCAGCCCGTCGTTCTTGGAAAAGAGATAATATTCGCCGACGCGGAAGGGCGAGGAATAACGGGGATAGTTGAAGATATCGGTCAGGCGTTTTTTGATCTTGTCGCGATAAGGGATCTTCTGGAGATAGCCGAAGGTCACGGCGTTCTGGGCTTCGACCCATTTGCCCGTCTCGGCCGACTTGTCGTCCTCCAGCCAGCGGTAGGGATCGGCGACCTTCGTTCCGAAATAGTCGTCGACCTGAGCGCCTTTCGCGGTCACGGGGTAAACAATGTTTTCAGCCTTCTGGCAGGACAAGGCCAGGGCGATCGCCATCAGGAACAGAATTCCGAAGATCTTTTTGTGCATTCAAACCTCCTTAGAATTACTAAAATTATCATAAATTTATGGAATCGGCTACATGTACCGCCTACCCAAAATAGCCGATAAAAACGGGAGGTCGATAATTTTCTTGTCGTTGCGAGGCCGGCAACGCCGGCCGCGGCAATCTCCAAGGAAGATTCTTATCTTGGAGATCGCCACGCCATCTCGCAAGAGCGAGACGGCTCGCGACGACATGGTCGGATCGGCATGTCGCTTCGCTCCTCGCGATGACAGATTCTATGGGCAATTTCGGGACCTACTTACCTAATCCAAAGCTTCTTCCAATAGCTCGGCCGTGTGGGCGACCCGGACGGCCAGGCCCTTGCGCCGGCAGCCGCCCCGAATCTGAAGCAGGCAGCCGGGACAGTCCATCGCCACGACGCCGGCGCCGGTCTGCTCGATCGCGGCGAGCTTGTCGGCGAGGAGCTCGGCCGAGATCTCGGGATTGTCGAGGCTGAACGTCCCGGCGAATCCGCAGCAGGCGTCCGGCTCGTCCATCTCCGTGATCGCGTTCCGGACGGCCGATTTGATGAGCCACCGCGAGGCCCGCTCGGCCTTGAGCAGGTTCTTGTGATGGCACGAGTCGTGATAGGTCACCTGGAGCGCCGCCCGGCCTTCGCGCAGGAGACGGTCGATAGATTCCTTCTCGTGCTCGACCACGAACCGGCTGAACGGGACAACCTTCGCCGCCAAAGCTTTCGCTTTCTCGGAGCCAGTGATCGCCGCGCCGCGCTTGGCCAGCATGGTCGTGCAGGTCGGACAGACCGTGATGACGGGCCCGTCGATTTTCATCTTCTTCAGGAGAGCGCCGAACGCTTCGCCCGCCGCTTTTTCGAAGCCCGCGTTCGCCGGCGGAAACCCGCAACACAGGCCCGGCGCAGCCTTCACCTCATAGCCGAGCCTCGACAGGACTCGGGCCGCGGCCAATCCGATCTCGGGGTAGAAATGCTCGACCAGGCAGCCGCCGAAGATCGTCACGGTTCCCTTCGCCGCCGCCCGCCTCGCCCCAAACTCCGCCTTGAACAGCTTCGAGAAAGATTTGGGCGCGGGCGCGGGCAAAGCCCGAAAGTGGTCGTATCTTTTCATCCATCCCGGCAGTTTCCGCGAAAATCCGCTTTTTTTGGAGATGATCCGGCGCGCCGTCCGGGCCGCTTTGAAGGACGTCTTGTGCAGGCCGGGGCTGGCCATGACCCCGTCGAAGGCGAACCGTTTCCAGAGCGGCGCTCCGTGCGCATCTTTGATGCGGCCGGCCAGCTCCGTGATCAGATCGGCGATAGGAATTTTCGTCGCGCAATATTCCTCGCAGCGGTGGCAGCGCAGGCAGACCTTGGCCAGGGACCTCGACGCTTTGAGCCCGTGGATCCAGGCCGTGAACAGCGTCCCAATGCCTCCCATGTAGATATGCGAATATTCCTCTCCGCCGATGATCTGATAGACGGGACAGACGTTGAGACAGGCCGAGCACTTGACGCAGCGCAGCGTTTCGCGGAAGCGCGGATCGGCCAGCATCTCCGAGCGGTGGTTGTCGAGCAGGATGATGTACTGCGGACCGCGGTGCGGCCCGGCGATGAACGAGATATAGCTCGTGATCGATTGTCCCGTGGCGTTCCGGGGCAGAAGGCGGAGGAGCGTCAGCGTATCAGCGACGGTGGGAACGACCTTTTCGATGCTGGCCAGCACGATGTGGATCGGCGGAACGGACGTCACCAGCCGGCCGTTCCCTTCATTGGTGACCATCATGATCGCCCCGTTCTCGGCGATGAGGGCGTTGGCGCCGGTCAGCCCCGCTCCGGCGGCGAAGATTTCCTTGCGGATCTCGCCCCGCGCCAGGCGGACGAGCCCGGGAATGTCGTCGGAAACGGGCCGGCCCGTCTTTTCCGAAAAGAGCGCGGCCACGTCGCTCCGGGTCAGATGGATGGCCGGCAGGACCATGTGCGTCGGCCGCTCGACGGAGAGCTGGACGATCCATTCGCCGAGGTCGGTCTCCCGCGCCTCGATGCCGTGGCCGGCCAGGAAATCGTTCAGCCCGGTTTCCTCGCTGACCATGGACTTGCTCTTGACGATTTTGTCGACGCCGTTTTCCCGGCAGATTTTCAAAATCAGGGCATTGGCTTCGGCGCTGTCGCGGGCGCGGAGGACGACACTGCCGTGAGCGCGGGCTTGCTCCTCGAACCGGTCGAGGAGCTCGGCGTTGCGTTCGAGAGCATCGTCTTTCAGCGCGGCCAGCGCCGTCCGCAGGTCCTCGAAATCATAGCCTTTGAGGACGTTCTCCCGCTTCACACGGAAGCTCTTGGAGAAGTCCTGAAGGACTTTTTTTAGGGCCGGGTCGATCGTTTTCATGGGGCTATCGAAAAAGCGGCGCTCTTATGCTTGTCATCGCGAGGAGCGAAGCGACGTGGCGATCCGACGAAGTCGTCGCGAGGCATCGAAGATGCCGTGGCGATCTCCACAATAGAATTCTTATCTTGGAGGTTGCCACGTCGTCTCGCAAGAGCGAGACGACTCGCAATGACAAGAGTAGCCGATTGAATTTCGTTTACCATAATAAAATTATCAATCTCGAGGGGCCGTGGACGCCGATGGTCAGCTGATTTTCGATGTCGGCCGTCCGGCTCGGCCCGGTGACGAGCGAGACCTGCGGCGAGGGCGAACCTGTTTTAGCCAGGTGGCCGGCGATCCGCGGCGCGATCGCTTCCAGATCGGGAACGATCTTCGCCTTCTCGAGAAGGCAGAGACAGATCTCGGGAAGGGTCCAGACGTTCTTTTCGTCGTCCCCCAGATCGAAATGGACGAGAGTGCCGGTCTCGGCGACGCCGTGGTCCGCGGCGACCAGGCCGGCCTCGATCCAAAGGGACTCCGGCGCCGGCCGCGTCTCGAAATGGGGGAACGCTTCGGCGAACGGGCCGCTTGTTTTCAGATCATCGGAGATGAGACCCTTTTCGATTTTATTCTCCCGAAAAAAAGTTTTGAGAAAATCCGCG
>Ga0315286_10004843_pt1 | contig 12926 bp, 12 predicted proteins | sample YL17G10_0_MG_FD_205038 | JGI IMG/M metagenome (GOLD analysis project Ga0315286, IMG submission 205038) | Sediment microbial communities from Yellowstone Lake, YNP, Wyoming, USA - YL17G10_0 | ecosystem: Environmental > Aquatic > Freshwater > Lake > Sediment | place: USA: Wyoming | collected... | reverse complement strand
CGATACTCACGATTCTGGTTCCGCTGCTTGGCATTGTCTGCCATCTGCCGAACGTTCCCCACCTCCCGCTCCTGGTCCTCCGTGACCACGGGAGCCACCGGACGGGAATGGTTCGCAGGGTCCAGGGGGTTCCCACCCTGAGTCGAGTGCCGAAGCTGTACCCCGGACGGCTGGGGAATCGAAGCCGAGTTGTCGTTCGGGTCGTAGTCCGCTGTTGGGACAAGCCAACCCATCCTCATGGCCCCTCGTAACTGAGGCATGCTGATGTTCTGACCACCGTAACTGACCATCGTGCCGTCGAACATTATCTCCGAACCGGCGGGGATAGAAACCCCGCTCTGGCCTAGAGTGAACGTCCGGGTGGCAATGAATGGCTGTGGGTGACCTGACTTGAATTGGATCTGGGTATTCATCTCAATCTACTCCTGATGTGGAGGTGGCTCCTCCACTAAGGACAGATTGAAAAGAAGAATATGAGTGGATTAGCTAACTATCAGAAACAGCCTTTTCTAGGCGGATTTCCGATTGGGTGGGGTCGCCCCAGAGGTCTTCCGGTGCCACACCGGACCTTAAAGCGGTCAAAGCTTGCTCTGCCGACACCACTTCGGCCCGCTTGTCCGTGAGGAAAGCATCCAAAGAGGCTGACACCTCTTTACGGAGTTCCTCCCCCGCCAAATAGACTGTCTGCGCCTTGACCTCCCAATGCTCAGTAAAGATTGGGTCCGTGGCCAAGTCCTTGATCTCGACCCTCTCGGCTTCCTTGTCGAGAGTGATATCCCCGTGACCTTCAAGCTTGGCTGACAGCACCCAACCAGGACGGCCACCGAACTCCCCAATGTCCGGAGTGAGAATGAAGGACGTCCTCAGGACAGCCTTTGGGTGTAAGCACTTCCCGTAGGCTTCCATCGCCCACAAGACAGCCTGGTAGAGAGATTCCGTGTCGTTGTAGGGCTTCCGATGTAGATCCTCAGGGCTTGTCATGAGCCCTAGATACACCGGCTAGGAACCCTTGGATGTACCCTATGAAAGTCATCACTTGTGTTTGAAGTATTCAACAGCTTTCAAGCGGGCTTCTGCTTCTGACTTTGTGGGGTAACACCCGCCCGACCATGAAGGGTTATCTGGTGACCTCACACAGAACTCACCCTTCTCCTTGCGGATCACGGCATCCTTGTGCCGTTGAGCTACACGTCGGGCAAGGTCAACCACCTAGGTCACCTACGGTGAAGACCGTAGCTACGAGCAAGGGACTGGCGATCACTAGGCGTCATGGTGTTCAGCTCCTTGACAGCTTCCTTGGCCAGGGCAATAAACTCTGACCTCGAAAGACCGTCCAGGGTACTCTCATAGACCCTCATCATGGCCTCAACCTCACCTGGGTCAAACCCACGCACACTCTCCTGGATCAGCTTTTGGTAAAGGCTGCCAGCCGCTTGCTTGGTCACCTCGGTAATGTCCACCGGCTCATCCCCATCCGGAGCATGGACCCGAGGCTGAAACTTGGTCGGAGCCCTAGGGGATCTCCCAGGGGGGTGGGCAGCCTGACGATACCTGTCTGCTACTCGACGTGCGAGATCCATACCTAGCCGGGGGTATCAAAACATTGGCCGCTTGCAATGAGGGCAGCGTGGCCGTGGGTTCTTCTGGTGAATCTTACAGTAGCCCCCATGGATAGCCATCATCTTGCACTGGCCAGGCATGTACGGGTCCTTCCGCTGACCCTTACAACGGGCCTTCTCGTGACCTGGCTCAAGCCACCACCATCTGCCAGGATATTTCATAGCTGCCAGTCAATTGGTTTCTGACCGTACTCCACAAGGGCCTCATTGGTCTGGGAGAACGGCCGGGACCCGAGGAATCCATCGTTGACGGTCAGGGGGCTCGGGTGGGAGGACTCGATGACCGTGTGCCTAGTCTCGTCAATCAGGGCCTTCTTGTCCCGAGCCTGCTTACCCCAGAGGACGAACACCACGGGCCTCTCACGGGCACTCAGAGCCCGGATAATGGCATCCGTGAAGGTCTCCCACCCCTTTCCCTTGTGAGAGCCTGGAGCGTGTGCCCTGACCGTCAAGACCGTGTTCAGGAGTAAGACTCCCTGTTCAGCCCAGCGGATCAGGCAAGCGTCACCTGGGGTCTTGCAACCCAGGTCTGACGTGAGTTCCTTGAAGATGTTGACCAGCACGGGAGGGGGCTTCATCCCGTGCTGGACCGAGAAAGCTAACCCATGAGCCTGGTCAGCGTTGTGGTAGGGGTCTTGTCCCAGGATCAGGACGTTGGTGGCCTCAAAAGGCGTTGCCTTGAGGGCAAAGAACATGTCCCGGGCGGGAGGGTAGACCACCTTGGTCTTGTACTCCTCTGCCACGAACTCCGTGAGCGGGTGCCAGTAGGGCTTCTTGAACTCGTCAGTGAGGGCCTTCTTCCAGGAGGGCCATTGGGGGTCCATGCTGGAGAACTACACCGACTTGGCTTTACGGAACACGAAAACAGGTTCAAACCTTCCGGCTGTCTGGCTTCCAAAAGAGCCCTTCAGCATCCTCCAAGAACCTTCCAGTCTAAAACCCGTGGATTCGGCGGTCTCAACCGCTAGCTGTTCGAGGGGAATCAGCTTCCGCCCATCCTTGACGTCTACTACGTTCACGGCAAACGCTGCCCCCGGCCGGAGGATTGCGCCCACCTTCAAGAACATGGGCTGTAGGAAGTCGGTCACCCAAGAGTCTACAGTAATCGAACTCCTCTGCCCATCGTAAATCTCTTTGGTCCAGTACGGAGGGGAGGTCAAAGCAAAGTCAGCAAAGAACGTGGTGGGGACAGCTTGAATTGGAGACTCCAGTATTCGGACGTAATCCCTATCAAGATGTAGGTGTTCACACAGCCGCATACCAAGTTTCCACAGGGCGTCTGCTGTGAGCTTGAGAGGCTCTACACCGAGGTACTTCCTCCCAGCTATCAGGGTTCCAGCCAAACGACCACCCCATCCAGCACAAGGGTCAAAGACAACTCCCCCGGAAGGAGCATAGCTGTCCACCAGAGCTTTGGCTACCGCTGGCCTAAATTGCGTAGGAGTACGATTCAGAGAAGTGAGGGCAGACCGTAGAGCTGGTCGGGTCAACCGACCACTACCAAGGCAAAACTCAAGAGCCCTGTTCAAGCGAACATCATCATGGAATGCGGTGAGGGCTGAGAAGTCAGCATCCGCATTCCGAGCACTAAAGCGGTGAGGCATGAAAGCGGAGCAGAGCCCTAGAACGTCATTATTCACTGGCAAGTCCTTGCCTTGCGCTGAGTACCTACGTACACCGTCCACCCAAGAAGCCAGTCGTTTGTCTGAAGGGGGTGCCGGGAATGGGAATCCAAGAGTACGGTGGTACTCAAAGGCCCTATGAAGTAGCCCCACAGCTCCCTCTTGGGACAGGTTGTTCTTGGTGGCCGGAGTCAAAGACGTGATCTGGATATGAGTGGCTTCCAGGTCAGGTAGTTGAACGAATTCGGAAACCATCCTACGGTCCCCGATGCCCACCTTGAACAAGCTCCATTTACTCCCGCCTTCCCTAAAGGAGAATCCATGAGGTGGCATTTCGGACGCTGGAACCCTCAGGGCTACTTCAACTGCTCTAGAGTCGTCTCCAAGGCCGATGAAAAAGTAGGCGTCCGTCTCTTTGGATTGGGAGCGAAAGAACGTCCACCTGTCCCGTGGACCTTTGCGACGTACCCTGACATTGACGCGACTTCCGTCTGAATCTGTGAAGTCCCAAGGAAACAACGGGTCTGTCTTAGCCACATGCAGAGACGTGGGGTAGAGAATCTGATAGATGGCCTCACCGATGTTCCCAAGAGTGATCCTGTCGTACTCCACTCTGGCCTCAGCCTCCCCAGAGGGGACTTCAGGAGCACTCAGGATGACCTGGAGCTGACGTTCGAGGACGGCTACTTGCTCTGCTGGAATCTCCCCTTGAGCCTTGTACTCGGAACTCCCTGGGCACAGTACCCTGGTACTTCTAGGCAAGTCCTTTGACGGGAACAGCCACGCACGTTCGACATGCAAGAAGTCCTCGGAGAAGCCCACAAGGAATGTGGAGTCACTATGGGAGGAGTCCCCTAGCTGAAAGTTCCAAAGGGCTTTCTGACGCTTACTCTGCTTGGTGTGGGTAGTTTTGACACTGACCCTTCCAAGTGTCCTGTGTTGGGCATCGAAGGGGCTCCGATTCCCGTACTCACAGATAGCATCCGAGGCATCAGGGTAGAGGGTAAGGAACAACAATTCCCCCACTCTGCCCCACCACGTTTGGGTGAACCGTGTCATCGTGCTCAGATAGTCAAGTCTCCCTTGACCGGACCTCACCTGAGATCGACGAGCTGATTGGGTTCTGTTAGATACCGTTGGTCTTTGGGGAGTCTTGGACTGACAGGCCGGGCAGTACCTCTGAGTGTTCTTCAACGACTCGTCTCGGTAGGATCCCTCACAAGCTCGACAAGACTTGTCCCTATTCGAGGACAGACAAGAGGGACACCGGATAGTCTTACTCCCAGGCCCCCTCAAGAACTTCAGTCGGCACTGGTGGCAGATTCTCCATCCCGTCGTCTTCTCAGCTCTGAAGTAGCTCTCGTCCTTGGCTTTACCCGTCCTGAAAGCCTTCTCCCTTCGGCCATGCTCAGGACAGCAGAACTTCTGGGAATGCTTCAGAGAGGCATCAAGGAAAGTCTTGCCACACAAGCGGTAGCCGCAACACTTCTCCAAGGGCACGGAGAATCGTACTCTCGCGTTTCGAGAAGGTCAACCAGGGGTTGTAAAAACACTTGAGCCCCCAGAACCTTTTGGCTCTGGGGGCTCAAAGTGCCCGATAACTCAGCAGTTATCAGAAGCGGGTGATCACGAGGCGGGTCAATCCACGCGGATTGAACGCACCGATACCCACATTTTCAAAGCAGGAAAAACCAATCGTCCGGGCCTTGGGGTCATCCGCAGAGAGGACCGTCAGCTCGGTACGAACCGGGAACCGACCGAAGTTCTCCGGCTCTGCACAGACGTACACGAATCCGGCTGGAACCAGACGGCTCGTGATGATCTGAGCACCCCAGAGGGTGGCCTGGAGACCGGTCTTGAGCAGGGTGGCCTGGGACTCGATGTCCAGGATGTCCCTGCCGAACTTCCGGATGTCAGCGTAGTCAACCGCATTCATGTAGATGCGGGCAACACGCAGGTCGTGACGCTCTACCTCAGCGAAGGCATCCGCAAGGACGCTTGGGCTGATTGGAGCAACCACGGCGATGTCCGGGTTGGTCTGACCGGGGAGCGTGTCGAAGCCCGAGACAGCGATGCTGTCCAGGACCGCAAACACACGCTCATCTTCCGCAGCCTGAATCTGCGCCTTGGCGAGATCCTGGCTACGCTCGATGAGGTCGAAGCGACGCTCCTTGATCTGGGTGAGGGGGATTTCCGGGTTCGAGGCAATCTCGAACAGCGGGAAAATCACCCGGCGTGGCTTCTGGATGGCAAGGATGTTTTCACCCTCTTCGCCAACCACGAATGCCGTGACTTCCGGATCCTTGTCGTAGATCGGAAGGGCTCCGTCCGGGAGCTGCTCCACGAGGAAGGTCTTACGACCAACCGCCGTGTAGTCCCGACGGAGACGGAGGGGCTGAATCATCGAGGCTGCGAGCTTGGCCCGGCCTGCGGCAGTACGGATGTACTCCGAGATGATCTGCTGCTTGACTTCGTTTGATACCTGGTTCATGGCTGCTTCTCCTCAGACTCGCAGGTCAATGACCAGGAGAGAGTTGTTGGCATCCGGGGCGACCTTGACGATACCGAGTACCGTGTTGGTTGTTGCGGAGGCGTTATCCTCGTAACCGTCTTCAACGACGTTCGTTACGAGTCCGTTGACACCGCCGTAGACCTTGTCACCCACCGCGTAGGTGATTGCGGCCGAGCCGGTCTTCTGGTGGCGAGTCTCGTAGAGCGAGAGGCCAACCGTTGCCATCCCACAGATGTAGGGGCCACGACCGGAAGCCACACCGGGGGTGTTCTCGAAGGGGTTACCCAGCGAGTCGTTGATGAAGATACCGAGGGGCTTCTGGCCCGTCTGGTATGCGGCCGTCACGAGGACAGGTCCACCGTGAAAGCCGTTGCCTGCGTCCGGGCGGGTGAAGGCAACAGTGCTGCCTAAGACGCCCTTCTTCGTGATGCCTGAGAGAGTGGAGGACACATTGGCACCGGCAGTGACAATGGGAGGGTTGGCTTGCGTGAACGCATCTGCCGTCAGAACACCAACGCTGTTGCGGGTGCCCATGTGGAAGAGTTGAACGCGGCCAGAGGTCTCCCGGAAGTCACCCGAGCCCTGTCCACCTAGCGGATTTGCCATTTTGGTTGTCCTTTGGTGTCAGTGAATTGCTGGGGTTACGGTGTACATCTATATTTGCTCTGTTGTTCAGGACCGGAAAACGTCAGAAACGTCCGGTGCCGAGTTCCAGAGATTGGAGAGCTTTTCTACGTCCCCACCCGACTGGGAAGAGCCGAGGCCACCGATGGATGCAACTCCACCCGTGGGGCGAGTCCCGACCGTGCGGGTCGAGGCTGTACGGGCCATTGGGCCACTGGCCTGGAACTGCATCGAAGCCGGAGCCCCGTGCTGTAGGGTATGGGCCTGCTGGGCGTTCTGTACCTCAGTGTTGTTGGCAAAGAGGGTTGTGAGAACGTCGTCCTCCGGACCCATGCCGACCTCTCCGATGTCCATCTGGGGGGAATCCATCTGGATACCGAAGTCGTTGGCCTGGTCCTGCATTGGAGCCTGTTGCTGAGAAAGCATCTGATCGATCATCTGATCGTTCGACTGCTCAACCTGCTGCTGTGGAGCCTGCTCCATAACCTGCTGACCCTGACCCTGACCCTGACCCTGACCCTGACCCTGCTGCTGAGACTGCATCATCTGCTGGATCTGCTGGGACAACATCTGGATCTGCTGAGCCATCTGCTCTAGCTGTCCAACCTTGCGACCAGCTTCCTTCTTGTCGTCCTTGCCCTTGGCCTCATCCTTCTTCTTCTGGATCTGCTCAAGGAACTCGGGCGGAAGGTCTTTGGCCTGCTTGGACTGGTCCTGATCTTGACCCTGCTGATCCTGAGCCTGCTTGGCCTTGGCCTGGTCCTCAGACTTGGCCTGGTCCTGGTCCTGGTCCTGAGCCTGCTTCTGACCCTGACCCTGATCCTGATCCTGATCCTGAGCCATGCGGTTGACCGTGGCGATCAGGTCGGAGTCGGAAAGGTTCATGAGTGCAAGGGCCTGATCCTCGACAGCGGCCTCAACCGCCCTGGAACCGAGAATCTGACGGGCCACCTTGCAGCAGAGGTCTGCCTTCTTGACGAGGGTCTCCTCATCCAGAGCGGCTGTCTTCTCTGGGTGGTTGAAGGTGTCCTTCCGCATCTCGGGCATGCCGATCTCGTTGCGGGAGGTCTGGCCACCACTGTATTCGACGCTCCAGTCATTCGGGTGAATGTCCTCAGCGAACGTCGAGGGGTCACCCGTAATGTAGGCATCAGCCTTGGGCTGCTGCGACAGGTGGTCCTGGTTCATCGCCCGGGGGTCTTCTGCACGCCTTGACGAAGCTGCTTGCTTCTGGATGTCAGTACGGTTCCAAGTGGTACGCTCACGCATGGTGGATCAGCCTTTCCTGCTAAATTGGGGTGTATAAAAGGAATTACTGTCCGAGGTCGAACAGGCGTCCTTTTACGACTAAAGACTCTTTTTCGGCCTGTGTCATGTCCCTGCCCATAACCCTATGACAGGCGTACAGGTAACTCTCTACATCTGAATAGGCCGCCGCACCCCCAACAGCCACGACTGTACGGTAGACTCGGTTGTCCCCCGCCATTCTTGGACTGTAGTTGTTCATGAGGTCTACGTACCTGGAGACGGCCAGAATCTCCCTACTGGAGAACTTCTGAGCCTGGACTGCCTGCCAACCACCGCGTTGGTGGTAAATCAGACCATCTATGATTCTCCGGGCTATAAGCGGATCTTTAACGCTCTTGGCGATTGTTACCGCAGCCCTACGAAGTGCCGGATTTCTCGCTAAAGCCGACTTGATCAGGGTGTCATTCATGTTCTCAGACCCGCTAGGGCCTGGAGCAGGAGCGGCCTTCTGAGGGCTCATCTCCCCCCGAACTTTTTCTATAGCCTTCTGACGGATCTGATCGGCCACCTCACTGACAGCCGTTTCCATCGGGTCGGGAGGGACTTCACCCTCAGCAGGAACATCCCCCTGGGTAGGGTTTTGATCCTGTGAGATCCTACGGGCAGCCTTCTGAAGCATGCTTGGATCTGAAACCCGAGTGGGCTGTGAGAAAGCCAACTGCATCTTGGGGGTAAGCCCCGCAATCTCAGCCGGGGAGAGGATATTCCGAAGCACTGCTCCAGTGAACGCTGGGTTAGCCACCCAAGACGCCTCGATAAATTTAACCGAGGTTGGGTCAGTGACGTGACCACACAGCTCGGCAATCTTTCGAGTCTTTCCTAAGGAGTCTACGAAGGTGTTGCCCTTCGAATACCTGATGTGGGAACACATCTGGGTTTCATCCTCTGAGACGTTCCCGCACTTGGAACAAGTCGTGTGACTGACGGAACAACCCATAGAGAGAGTTGCAAGCTGCCCAGAAGCAATCGCATCAATGAGAGGCTTGTGCTTCCGATCAGTGGCGACAAGGATGTCTACGTAGATCGAATCCCCAATGTCCCTGGCAGCGGCATCAATGATCTTGCCCTTGCTCAGCTCCGGGATCTGAAGGTGCTCGACGTAGTTCTCCCCGCCAACGAACGTCTTGAAGCAGGATAAGAGCATCTTCCGCTCCCAGCTATCCTGGTTGTTGTTGACGTAGATGGAAGTGTTGGGGGTGATGTAGTAGTCCGCGTACTTTCGGTTGACCGTGAAGCCGCCCTCGAAGTGCTTCCCTAGCTGCCCAGGACCATTCTCGGTATCAACCGAGGCGATGATAGTGCAGTGACTCAAAAGAAACTTGTTCGGGTCGTACTCCTTCAGCACAACCTGAGAAGCTTTCCTCTTGTCGAACGCGGTACCCAACTGCACAGCCCGATGACGAACCTCGTCCCAGGCGGGCATCGAGACGTTGGGCTTGACTACAGCGGCGTTGGCGTACTTGAGGAATGCCATAGTGGGTCTCAGCGGGAAGTACGGTCGTAGCTGTAGCCCTCAGAAGCCTGGACCGTCTTGCCGAAAACCTTATTCACCGCAAGGACGCCATCGAGAGCTTGCTTCTTGATGCGCTTCATATCCACCGCATCTTCGAGCTTGCCCACCTTGGAAGCCTTCTCGGCATCCTTGGCGATCTCACGGAGTTCTTCCGTGGTACTCCTCATCCACTCCCACGCCTTGTCATGTACTTCTTGATGAGTCATGTGTTCACCAACCTACTGGTTCCCCGCCTGGACCCATGATGTCGTCCCGACGGATGATGAAGAGGTCTTTCGGGCAAGCGAAGAGATGAATCTTCTCGCCCTCGGCCATCTTGTAGAGGGTCTTTCTCATGGTGTTGCCACACTTGGGGCAGTTGGGCTTCTTGGCCTCAACCTCTGCCCTCGTAGCCCGATGCTGACGATTCTGTGCAGCCCAATAGGTGGCAGCCTTCCGGGCAAACTCCGAGAGGTACACGTCCACAGTGTTCCGGGCGAACCGGTACCACTTCTGTACCTCATCCCTGAGTGCCTCATCGTTCACCGAATGTGAGGCATAACGGTTCCACAGCCCATCGTAAGCTGAGACCTCACCAGCTCCCTTGGACCACATCCTCGCTAGCTCCTTGTGGAAGCCTTGAGGAAGCTCAGTCGTCCGCCAGAGGTGGCTTCTGGCGGACGACCGCCTGGACTTCTCCACATCCCAGCCTGGATAGTAGGAGGAGTCCAGAGTCGGAGGCAGGTAGTAGGCGAACTCAGGGTTGATCCTTACCAGCTCTTCAGGCGAGACACGCTCGACACCAAACGGCCACATGACATCGACGAACCCAATGCCCTTCAGGACCGCTGTTACACGGCCGTAGAAGGGAGAGACCTCGGAGAAGCCAGGGATAAATTTCTGGACCACGTCCCCCGGACCAAAGTCACGGGAGAGTCGCCAGTAATCGATAAAAGCCGTTTTGGTGGCAGGCATGGATCCGTAACCTCAAGGAGCCAGAGGACGACCTGACGTGGACTTGCCGTGGTTGACCGCAGAGGACTGGTCATCCCCGTAGGCCGACATGTACGGCTCGTCCCCGTTGGTCTGGATCGGCTGCATCGGGTTCTTGAAGGTGTCCATGTAGGACTCATCGGCATCCCTCTGGATGACCTCTGCGGTCTTCAGAACCTCGACCTGACGACGGGAAAGAGACTCCGGCCCGTAGGCCATCTTCTCGATCTCATCGGCAACGACATCGAGGCCGTTGACCAGTTCCTTGGCCGTCGAGAAGTCCATTCCGAGCTTCTCGCGGTTCTCCTGGATGAAACCAGCCATCTTGTCGAGACGACCGAGGATGGAATCCACCTTGGCCTTTGCTTGCTTTGACATAGCCATTTTCTACCTGTCTCCTTCGATTCAGACGTCCAGGCTCTTGATAGCCTGAAGAACTGGGATGAATGCTGCCCGTGCAGCGGGGTTATCTGAGGCCGCCTTGATCACTGCCGAACGGAGGCCAGCGTACTTGTTCGCCTGCTTCTGGCCTTGATCCTGTTGGCCCTCCTGGTCGTCCTGAGCCTGCTTCTGCTGGCCCTGGTCGTCGTCCTGGCCCTCTTCCTGTGCCACCTTGGACGCCAGATCCATGAGGTCATAGGCCAGGGTTGCGTCCTGTGCAGCGTACTTGGCTGCCAACTTGCGGATTTCGTTCGATGCCTTCATGGGGATTGCCACCTTCGTTGAGTCAGTTGCCTTACGCTGTGTCAAAAGTGTCTCGTCCGCATCCACCCCAGCTAGCTTGGCCAGGAGCTTGTTGTAGACGTTGGGCTGGATAGCCCCGTTGTAGGGTCCATCAAAGATTGCCAAATCCAGAGCCGCCCGGAGCTGGACATCCCGGTTAGCATCCACCAGAGGAACCGACAGAACCGGCGTCTTGAGCCAGTCCTTGGCGGACTTGAGGATGACCTCTAAGTCCCCATCCCCAAGGTCCCGCTGATGGGGCTGTGTCCAATGGGCGTACCCAGGAGTCCCATTGTAGGGGGCCACGCCATGATAAACGGCTGCCTTCTCAGACACGGAGGTCATCAAACTGGGGGTGGAATAAGAAGAAATGGCATACCGGGCCAAGATAGACCCGACCAGCGGCGAAATCCGCCCTTTAGGCCCGGTTGAACCCCCTACGTCCTTGTAGTTGTCCGACCTATCTTTACGGTCGGCAGCCTCATCGGGGTCCACTTCCTGGTCAGAATCGTCCCGCTCCCGCCTTAGGTCACGGCGTGGGGGCTTGTACTTGGGGGCTGGACGGACAAGGCGGGCAGCCTCCTCTTGTTCCAGCTCCTCTCGGGTCTTTGTGGACTGACGATCCATTTACTACATAGCTGGGAGATACAAGGATTAGTCTCGGCTAACCGAGCAATCTTCTGAGGCTCGACTTTTAGAAGCGTCCCTCGGGGGCGGGAGCACCTTCCTCGGGCTTCAGTTCCAGCTTGAGGTACTTGGCAATCCTCTCCATGACGTCAGTCTTCTCGGCCAGAACACGGCCAACCTCGGAGTACAGGGACCGGAGAACCTCGTTAAAGGTTGCGTCAGAGACCGTGAGAACATCCCGCTCAATCTTGAGCCTGGTGTCACTAGGGTCAATGTTGAGCATCTCCAAGATGACGTCGATGGACAGCGACCCCTTCTGGTAGAGGTTGTACATCGCGTCGAACGTGTCCTGGCTGTCCCTGAGAGGTAGCCGGGTGAAGCTGAGCTTGGGATAGAGGACCACTTCTCCACCCCATTTGTTCTTCTCGATGAACCCCTTTCGACGGGCCACCGGCTTGAACAGGTACTCCTCCACGTATTCCTGAAGAACCTCACGGTACAGTAGATACCGGTTGTTGATAACCTCCAGCTTGAGGCGGTCACCCGAGTAGAGAGCCTCACCTGACATCAGGCTCTCCGTCACCCCAAGGCCGGTTAAGAGCCTTCGCTCCGTCTGTTCGTACTCCGAGGAGAGGTCTAAGAGGCGGTCCCTGGACCCCATTTCCTCCCAGTGGACCTCATAGTTGGCCACGATGGAGTAGTCAGGATCCACAAGAGCCAGGTCCACCTGCTCCCGTAGCATCTCCACGTCGGAGTCGGAGAGGCCCTCAGCCCACACGATACGCTTCGGGGTCATGGCCCTGGAAGCAATCTGTGTCTGAGCCTGCCGGAGCTTGTCGCGATACTGGAGAGTGCGTATGCAATTGAAAGTACTGAGGTTTCCGGCGAAGAACGTGTGATCCTCGTGGACATTGAGACTGTACACTGGCCCCGTGTGCCGTGCTGTCCCAACGCCCTGAACACGGTAGTAGAGTTTACCCTCGTGCTCGATGTGGCGAGAACCAGAACGGCCGTCCTTCCAGACCTCTGGGTCTTTGCGCTTGGCCAAGAACCCCGTCTCAAAGAATACCTTGACTGAGGGACCATGAGAGAAGTGGACAGCGTACATGGGCTTTGCCCAGGACATTCCTCCGTGCGGCTGCTTGACCCAGCGTTCTTTGGTGGGCTTGGTCTTCGATACCGGAAGGCCGAGGGATGAACCTAGAAGGAAAACCTGGTCCGCAAGAATTCTGTTTGTGTTGCTGAACCGTACTCCTAATGTGCCCCATTTCCTGGTGACGTCACCATCGGAGTCTACGAGGCCACGGAGGACTCCAAACAAGAATTCTTTGGGGGTATCGAAGATCCACCCAGGCAGGTGCTTATCCTCACAAGTATGCCCAAAGTTGGAAGCCATCCAGCGGACC
>Ga0315286_10004842_pt1 | contig 12926 bp, 11 predicted proteins | sample YL17G10_0_MG_FD_205038 | JGI IMG/M metagenome (GOLD analysis project Ga0315286, IMG submission 205038) | Sediment microbial communities from Yellowstone Lake, YNP, Wyoming, USA - YL17G10_0 | ecosystem: Environmental > Aquatic > Freshwater > Lake > Sediment | place: USA: Wyoming | collected... | reverse complement strand
CTAGTACCTAGTGACAAAAGTACCATTCTATGATATACTTGGCGTATGCCAAGCACAGCGACGGTCATCGAGCTGACGGAAGAGGAGCGGGAAGTGCTGGCGAGGCGCGTGCGCGCGACCACCACCCCGTCCCGCGATGTGTTGCGGGCGCGCATTGTCTTGCGGGCGGCGCAAGGCCGGCGCAACGACCAGATTGCGCCGCAGATGGGCGTCAGTACCGCCGTCGTCTCGCGCTGGCGGACCCGCTTCGCCCGCCACGGGATGGCAGGCCTGCAGGACGCGCCCCGTTCGGGCCGCCCGGAACAGTATGACGAGGCTACCGAGCGACGCCTTCTGGCGAAGCTGGACGAGCCGCCACCCAGCGGCTGGGCGCGCTGGAATGGAACGCTGCTGGCGAAGGCGCTGGGGCTGCACCCGCGCTATGTCTGGCGCATGCTCGCCAAGCATGATATCAGTCTGGAGCGCCGCCGCTCCTGGTGTGTGAGCACCGACCCGGAGTTCGCACCCAAGGCGGCGGAGATCGTGGGGCTGTATCTGGCGCCCCCGGAGAACGCGGTGGTCATCTGCGTGGACGAGAAGCCCCATATTCAGGCGCTGGAGCGCGCGCAGGGGTATCTGCGGCTGTCGGACGGCAAGACCCTGACCGGCTTCTCGCACGAATACAAGCGCCATGGCACCTCCACTCTCTTTGCCGCGCTGGAAGTGGCTACCGGGATGGTCAAGGCAGGCCACTATCGGCGGCGGCGAAGGCGTGAGTTCCTCGACTTTCTGAACGAGGTGGTGCGGGACTACTCCCCCAACGTGGAGTTGCACGTGATCCTGGACAACCTGAGCACCCACAAGCCCAAGCATGACCGTTGGCTGGCACGGCATCCCAAGGTCTACCTTCACTTCACTCCCACCCATGCTTCGTGGCTCAATCAGATCGAGGTCTGGTTCAGCCTGCTCGCCCGCGGGGCGCTCAAGGGAGCCAGCTTCCGCAACATACGCGAACTGCGCACCGCCATCGACCGATTCATAACCGCCTACCTGGAAACCGCCGCTCCCTTCGAGTGGCGCGCCGCCAAAGTCCATGCCAAATCCCTCACAAATACATACTATGACTTATGTCACTAGGTACTAGGGGCTGAGGCGCCTAACCGCCCGGCTCGAGAGCAAGCTGGCAGGCGCCGATGCTGGGCTTCCCGGTCGCCGGGAGCTGGCGCCCCCAGAAGTCGCGGCCACCGTTGTCGGGGATGGGCAGGCCTGCGCCGATGCAGGGCGAGCCGGCGAGGAGCCGGTAGGCCGTTAGGGTCGCGAGCTGGTCGGGCTTGAGCTGGGGCATGGCGCCCATTTCGGCCAGCTTGGGATCGGCGAAGAGGCCGACGACATCCTCGCCGATCTTCTCCTGGCCGCTGGCGGCGACCCAATCGGCGAGGGTCTTGTGCGCTTCGGTGATGGCGCCGTCGCCGAGCGTCCAGTAGAGGTTGCCCTCGAAGCGAGCAGGGGTCCAGTCGCCCTTGATGAGGGGACCCTTGGTTACGAAGATGTTGTTGCGGAAGCGCATGTTCGGGGCGGCGAGGCCGCCGAAGCCGACGGCTGCGCCTTTCTCGTTGTAGACGATGTTGTTGTAGATCTCGGCGTCGGAGATACGCTCGTCTCCACCGTACACCTCGATGCCGGCGCCGACGTTGGTCCTGTATCCATCGTTCACACTGATGTTGTAGCGGACGACGTTGTTCTTCCAGACGGGCCCGGTAGGGTACTGGCAGAGGAAGTAGCCGGGGCCGACGTTGTTGTAGGAGTAGTTGAATTGCAGGATGGAGTTGGTGACGCCGCCGTCGAAGTCGAAGCCCCCGCCATCCCATCCAGGGCTCTTATTGTCGTGAGAGACGCAGAACTGAATGATGACGCGATCGGCCTTCCACGCCCAGATGCCGACGGGGCCGTTGCCTTCGCGGGGCATGTCCCAGCCGTTGTTCATCGCCTCGCAGTACTCGATAACGCAGTCGCGGACACAGCCGACGACGATGCCGTTGCCGCTGTGGTTGTCGAGGTTGGAGGGGTCGCCGGGGTTGTTCTCGGCGACGCAGTGGCCGATGTAGATGCGCTCCGACCAACGCTGCTCGTCGGGGTCGCTGGCACCCACCGCGATGCCATCGGCGCCGTTATCGTGGGCGTAGACGTTGGCGACGCGGCTGTCGCGCATGCCGGCGAGCAGCAGCCCCGAGCCGCGGAAGCCACTGACCTCGATCCCGTCCACCACTGCCTCCTCGCCATCGGTCAGCAGCACGCCTCGCTCGGTGTTGCCGGCCTTGCGCCCGGAGCCGACGAAGTCCAGGTTGGTGATACTCAGGTAGCTGCAGCCAGAGGAGAAGAGGCCGCTGCCATTCCCGCCGTCAATGGTGGCTCGACCATCGCCATACGAGCTGATCTCGACGTGCTGGCCGCGGGCGCCGCTGTCATTGGCATCGAGCCGGACGGTGCCGGCGAAGGTCTTGCCGCCCTCGAAGAGGAGCTTGTCGCCGGGGCGAAGGTCAACCGCGTTCGCCCGGGCGACGGTCAGCCAGGGCCTCGCATGGGTGCCGGGATTCGAGTCATTGCCGGAGGGGCTGACGTAGTAGTCGCGCGCCTCCGCGACGCCGCCGCTGACAACAGCGAAGATCATGATGCACCTCAGGAGCAAAGCGGTTCTCATGTAGTGGCGATGTTCTCGGCGCGGAGTGGTGGTCCCTGCCCGGACGCTCAACGGTAGTGCCTCTGAAGCTCTGAAGCGTACCCATTTCCAAGTTGCTGAGCGTATCGCGCAATCCACTCGCTGAGACGGGTCGGACAGGTCGGAGGTTGACCCGAGACCAGCAAGCTAGCCATGAGGCCGGTGACTTCATCCGGGGTGATGACGACGTCGCGTGTCAGCCATCCTACCCAACGGGCGGCCGCCAAGGCGACAACGGGCGCAACACGGACGAGCCGGGTCCTGCTCCCAACGTGTCGGCGGATAAGCCGCACAAGCTCTTCGTAGGTGTACGTCTCGGGACCCACGGCGTCGATCACCAAGTTCTCATCATCGTCCGCGACCCTGACCGCGAGATCAGCGACGTCGCCCACGAACACAGGCTGCAGCTGGTAGTTGCCCGAGCCGAAGACACCGAAGACAGGCAGCCTTCGCAGCAGCCAGGCGATGTTGTTGACCAGGATGTCCCCCTCGCCGAAAAGCAGTGTTGGGCGAAGGATCGCATACGACAGGCCCGACTCTCGAACGGCGCTCTCAGCCAGGGCTTTGCCCCGGAAGTAGGGCAGCGGCGAATCCTCGGAGGGGTTAGTGACGCTCATGTGGATGAAGCGGCCGACACCGGCATTGATCGCCGATCTGATCAGGGTTCTAGTGTTCGCGACAGCCTGGTCGAAGGTCGCGTTCCCACGGCTGAGCCGTATCCAGTAGGTATTGTAGAGGGCAACGGCCCCGCGCAAGCTGTCAGTGAGAAGGTCGGGGCGCTCGAAGTGGTAGGGCTCTACCTCGACGCGACCGTGGAACGGATCGGGGCGATTGAAGTGGTGTGTCAACGTACGCACGCGCCGTCCCTGATCGAGCAGCCGCTGGGCGATGTAACGGCCCGAGTAGCCGAAGGCGCCGGTCACGACATGAATCTCAGAAGTGGACATCGTATGCGCTCGAGATGCAGGTTCACGGGCCGGTACGCGTCAGGCGGCCCGTGACATCCAGATGGCGATGGCGCCGCAGAGGGCGGTGATGATGTAGGTGAGGAGGACGACGCGCGTTTCGGAGAGGCCAAGGGCGATAAGCCGGTGATGCAGGTGGTCGCGGTCGGCTTTGAAGGGGTGCTGTCCCTTGAGGATGCGGCGCACCGGAGACAGGATGGTGTCCAGCAGCGGCACCGCGAGGATGAGCAGGGGGACGAAGATGGCAATGGCTGCGGCCATCTTGAAGGCGCCCTGGATGGTCACGCCGGCGATGATATACCCCATGAAGTAGGCGCCGGTGTCGCCCATGAGGATGCTCGCGGGGCGCCAGTTCCACATCAGGAAGCCGATGGCCGCGCCGGCGAGCGAGGCGCAGAGAAGCGCAACGCCAAGCTGACCCCACTGGAGGGCGATGAAGGCCAGCGCGACCGAGGAGATGGCGACAACCCCGGAGGCGAGGCCGTCCACACCATCTATCAGGTTGATGGCGTTGGTGACGGCCACCACCCAGATGACGGTGATGAGCCAGGAAACCCACAACGGGAGCGCCAGCTGGCTCTGGCGGATGAGTGGATGGGAGAGCATGCTGATGGTGACGCCGGCGGCCAGCAGCGGGGCCGCGCTGAGGATCTGGAGAGGAAGCTTGATCCGAGCGGAGAGGTCAACGCGGTCGTCAATGAACCCGACGGCGGCGATGAAGAGGGCGCCGGCAGTGAGACCGAGGAAGGCGCGCAGAGGGACCTGGTGCGTGGCGCCGGAGATGACAGCGGCGGCGTAGAAGCCGGCGATGATGGCGACTCCGCCGGAGGTGGCGATAGGCGCGCGGTGGAGCTTGCGCTCATTCGGATGGTCAATAGCGCCGGTGCGGGCGGCGAGCCGGCGGGCGAAGGGGGTGGCGGCATAGGTGACGGCCAGGGCGACGGGATAGGCGAGCAGAACCGATGCGTTGCCGTCGAGCGTCATGTCCCTCAGTCCGCCCCGGCCGACCGGGATGGCCACCCCTCGGGTGCCGCCGCCGCGCCCTCATCGCCGGCCGTCGGCAGACGGACCAGCTCGACGCCGGCCTGCCCGAAGAGCTCGAGGGAAAGCTGGTCGGCGTAATCGCCCTGGTAGACGACGCGCTGGACCCCGGCGTTGATGAGCATTTTGGCGCAGATGACGCAGGGCTGGGTCGTGCAGTAGAGGACCGAACCCCTGACGCTGACGCCGTGCAGGGCGCCCTGGATGATGGCATTCTGCTCGGCGTGGAGGCCCCGGCAGAGCTCCTGGCGCTCGCCGGAGGCGATGCCCAACTCGGCGCGGCGACAGCCCGCCTCCTCACAATGGGGCACGTTGGAGGGGGCGCCGTTGTAGCCGGTGGCGAGGATGCGGCGGTCGCGCACGAGCAGCGCACCGACGCTGCGGCGCAGGCAGGTGGAGCGGCTGGCGATTACCCGCGCCATCTCTAGGAAGTAGTCGTCCCAGCTTGGGCGGCCTGTCATGTTGCTTCCGCTGTTCTGCCCGCGGCCCCGGGGACCCTCTCCGTCGGGCGAAGTAGGAATGACAGCCTGTGTGCGCCGGGTGGCCGTCGGAATGGTACGGCTAAGCGGGCTTCGCCGATTCCTGGTGCTGGTCGTCTTCGAGCGACAGGTTGGTGGGCAGGACGACAGTGAAGGTTGAGCCCTCGCCGACCCGACTGGCGACCGATACCTCCCCCTGGTGGGCCTCGACGAGGTGTTTCACGAGGTAGAGGCCGATCCCGGTCCCGTACTGCTTGCGAGAATCGCGGGAGTCGACGCGATGGAAGCGGGTAAACAGCCTGCCGATCTGGTCCTCAGGGATGCCGATGCCCTCGTCCGAGATGCTGATGCTGACCTTGTGGTCGCCGATGTCGCGAGCGCTGACGGTGATCTGGCCGCCGTCGGGGCTGTACTTGACCGCGTTGGAGAGCAGGTTCGTGAGGACCTGGTCTACCTTGTCGCGATCGGCGACGATGGTCGGAAGGTCGGTCGGGACGATGACGGTGAACTGGTGGCGGTCGGTGTAGGCCTTCTGGCTGTCAACCACGCGACCGATTAGCTCGGGCAGACTGACCTGTCCCAGCACGAGGTCGAGGGCGCGGCCGGACTCGATGCGCGAGAGGTTGAGCAGGTCGTTGATGAGCCGCACCAGCCGATCGCACTCGGTGTCAATGATGCGGTAGAACTCTATCTGCGTCTCGCGGTCGTAGTAGCCGTCGGTGTCGTCCAGCAGCGTACGGATGAAGCCCTTGATCGAAGTGAGCGGGGTGCGGAGTTCGTGGGAGACGGTGGAGACGAACTCGCTCTTCATGCGCTCGACGCCGCGCAGCTCGGTGATGTCGTTGAAGGTAGCGACGACGCCGGAGACGCCGCCATTGTCGCCCCTGAGAAGGGCGGTCTGGACCTGGTAGATGCGCTCTTCGGGCGAGAAGATGGAGAGCTCGGCGGTGGCCTCGGCGTTACCATCGAGGCAGGAGCGGACCAGCGTGTGCACTTCCTCGTCGCGGATGACCTGGCTGAGCAGCTTGCCGGTGCCGTCCTCGGCGGGAATGCCGAAGATGTGCTTGGCGGCGGAGTTCATGAGGCGGACCCGGCTGTCGCCACCGACGACGAGCACGCCGGCGAGCATGCCCTGGAGGGTCTGCTCCAGCTCGCGCTTCTCCTCTGCGACGGCGATGTAGAGCTTGGCGCTGGAGATGACAGCGGCGGCGCTTCTGGCAAGAGCAGTGAGGAGGGTGACATCCTCTTCGGTGAACCGTCCGCCGCCGCGCTTGTTGAAGACGTTGAAGACGCCGATGACGTTCTTCTCGACGACCTGCCCGTCGGCGTCCTTGCGCTCAATGGCGAGCGGGACGGTAAGCACGTTTCGGATGCTGAGGAGGGCGACATTCTCCTTCACCGTGCGCGGGTCGCTCATTGCGTCATCGGTGATGATGGGCCTGCCTTCACGGAAGACCTGTCCGGAGACGCCTTGGGTGGCGCGCACGCGGAAGGACTCGACATCATCTCTGGTCATGCCGAGGGCCGGCCACTGGGCGACAAGCTCGCCCCGCTCGGGCTCGTAGAGCATGAGGGCGGCCTTCTCCGCTCGGACGATCAGGCCGACGTTACGCAGGAACCACCTCAGGGTGGCTTCCAGCTCGGCTGATGTGGTGATGGGCGCCTGCGCGGTGGCCGAAGAGTCCTGGAGCTGGGCCTCGAGCTGTCTCTTGGATTCGAGCAGCTCGGCGATCTGCGTGCGCAGCCGATCGAGCTCGGCCCGTATCTCCTCGTCCTGTCGTACTGTCGGTTCCGCCAACTCAGTAACCTCGGTGCTGGCCTGCGGCCGTCAGCGTCAGCCTGCCTCGGCCGCGACCGCCGGCTGCGGCGCGCCGACCTGCTGGGCGTTCGGGTCGGTTGCGCGCAGGAATTCGGCTGCGATCTCCGGCGGCGTTACGTTTATGTATATTCCCGTTCCCATCTCGAATCCGGCAGCGATGGTAAGCCGAGGGGCGATGGCAAGGTGCCAGTGGAAGTCGCCGCCCTCGTCCCGATCGCAGGGAGCGGTGTGGATGTTGTAGTTGTACGGGGGATCGTCGAGGCAGTAGTGCAGCCGGCGAAGCGTCTCGCCGAGCATGGCGGCGAAGCTCGTTTGCTCCTCGGCCGAGATGGCGGCGAAGGAAGCGCAGTGGCGCTTCGGCATTACCCAGGTCTCGAAAGGGGACCGCGAAGCGTAGGGCTGGAAGACAACGAAGTGCTCGTCCTGAGCGACGAGGCGCTTGCCCTCGTCGGTTTCCTGTCGCAGGATGTCGCAGAATACACAGCGGTCGCGGTACTCGGTGTAGCGCCTGGCGCCCTGCAGTTCGCCCGCGACCACGCCGGGTATGACAGGGGTGGCCACGAGTTGGGAGTGAGGATGGCTGAGCGAGGCGCCAGCAACGCGTCCGTAGTTTCGGAAGATGAGGATATACTTGAGGCGAGGGTCCTTCTTCAGGTCGAGGTAGCGAGCGCGGTACGACCAAAGGACATCTTCGATTTGGCGGTTGTCGAGGAAGGCGAGCTGGGTGTCGTGCTCGGGCGTCTCGATGATCACCTCATGGGCGCCGACGCCATTCATCCAGTCGTACATCCCCCGGCCCGTCTTGTTGAGGTCGCCCTCGATCCCGAGCGCCGGGAACTTGTTCGGGACGACGCGCACCCACCAGCCCGGCCCGTTGCGCTGACTTCCCGGATGGCGGAAGGCCATGATCTCCGGCGGCGTCGCCGCCTCGTTCCCCGGACAGAAGGGGCAGGTGGAGTTATCTTGGGCATCTCTGCCAGGCGAGTGAGAGGCGAAGTCACTCGGGCGCTTCGCCCGTTCGCTCGCAATGATCACCCACTCGCCTGTGATCGGATCACGTCGTAGTTCCGGCATCCACCGTCCTCACGGAGGCAACTTCGCGGGCCCTCAGGCAGTGGGCTCGGGTTTCTCGTCGGTATTGCATTCCACCATTGCTCCGGCGCCGCCCGCCATCCTTCGGGCAGAGGTCGAGCATGCTCCCGAAGGAGCAGCCATGCACTCCCTGCCGCGACGGGCTCGCCCGGTTGACCGGGACGAGGCCGCTCCAACCAGGCCGGCGCGGACAACAGAAGGCGCGCTTCCTGCGCCCTGCCACGTTGCGGTCTCGATCGGGTCGCCGGCCTCTGGCTCAGCTATACCCTGTAGAAGGCCGGCGTTACACCCGTGCTCAGTGACAGGACGATTCTATCTTAGTGCCGTTTGCCGTGTCAAGCCGCGCCGCTGAGGTCGAGTCGTCGGACCACTGCGGGGCTCTTAGCATGAACGGTCTTGGCCTGTGATACGAGCGCGGCATAGGCGCAGCGGGGCGCGCCGGCAGGGAAGCTGTAGGGGCGGCCCGAAGCTACGGACCGCTGTTCATTGGAGTTCGGAGAGACGCCTGCCATGAACCCGCTTCAACGCTTACTCGCTTTCCCCGCCGAGGAGAAGGCGCGTCTCGGGGTGGAGGCGACGCCGGCCGAGATATGGCAGCAGCCCGAGATGTGGCGCGACACCGCGCGCCGCTTCGCCGAGTCGGCGCCGGCGATCCGCGCGCTACTCGGCGAAGCGAACCCACCCGGGGGCGCGGCCGAGATGATCCTGAGCGGCGCGGGCACCTCCGACTTCGTCGGCCGCTGTGTTCAGGGGCCGGTGAGCTACGCCCTCGGGACTCGCTGTCCCTCGATCCCGACTACGGACATCGTCACCCACCCCGAGTACGCGTTTCCGTCCGACATGCCGGCCGTCATGGTGTCATTCGCGCGATCCGGCAACAGCCCGGAGAGCGTGGCGGCGCTGGAGATCGCGCTGGCCGAGCATCCGCCGGTTCGCCACCTCGTCATCACCTGTAACTTCGAGGGCGAGCTGGCGAGGCGAGCTGCGGCGCTGGGTGACCGCGCGGTGGTGCTCGCGCTCCACCCGCGGACCAATGACCGGGGCCTGGCAATGACGAGCAGCTTCAGCTCGATGGTGGTAGCGGGGCTCGGGCTAGCGTACCTGGGCCGCGCCGAGGAGTACCTGGCGCTGGTGGAGCGGATGGCGCAGGCGGGCGAGGCGATGCTCGATGCGATGCCGGAGGTGGCCGAGCGGCTCATCAAGAGCGGCCCGGAGAGGGCCTGTTTCCTGGGCTCGGGGTCGGCTTACGGCGCGGCGGTGGAATCGCATCTCAAGCTTCAGGAGCTAACCGACGGCCAGCTCATCTGCCTCTGCGACACCTTCCTCGGCATCCGCCACGGGCCGCGGGCAGCGATCCGGAGCAACACGCTCGTGACCTGCTTCCTTGCCTCGGACCCGCAGGTGAGGCGGTATGAGCTGGACCTGATCCGCGCGAACCGCGAGCAGAAGGTGGGAATGGCTCACCTGATTGTGGCCGATCGCGCGGAGGGCCTGCGTGAGCTTGCCGATGAGATGGTCGCCTTTGATGCCGATGGGCGGCTGGGTCTGCCCGATCACATGACGGCGCCGATCTACACGATCGCGGGGCAGTTGCTGGGACTGTTCGCGTCGCTGGAGCGGGGTCTGAAGCCCGACGCGCCCAGCGCCGGAGGGGCGATACATCGAGTTGTGCAGGGCGTCACCATCTACCCGCGGGAGCGCGAGTCGTGAGCCACTCGGTGTCATTCGACCGCCTGCGCGCGGTGGTCTTCGACATGGATGGCCTGATGGTGGACACCGAGCCGATCCACTTCGCCGCCTTTCGCGAGTACATGCGCCGGCACGAGGTGGAGCTGCCCGAGTCGGTGATGCCGGAGTTCATCGGGTTCAGCGAACAGGACAACCTGCGCGATCTCAAGACGAAGTACGGGCTCGACGAGCCGCTGCAGGCGATGATCGCCGACCGTCGGGCCATCTACCTGGAGCTGATAAGAACCTTGCCTATCGAAGTGCTACCGGGTTTCTGGGAGTTCACAGCCGCGGCGCGGGCGCGAGGGATGAAGCAGGCGGTGGTATCGTCGGCCGCGGCGGTGCAGGTGGAGGTAGTGCTGAGGCGACTGCTCGAAACCAAGCCGGCGCTCGGCGGGCCGGAGGGCTACTTCGACGCGATCGTGACCGGGGATGACGTGACACGCAACAAGCCGGCGCCGGACATCTACCTCGAAGGAGCGCGGCGGCTGGGAGTGCCGCCAGCGTTGTGCCTCGCGCTGGAGGACTCGCCGCCGGGGGCGCAGTCGGCGGCGGCCGCCGGCATGATAGTAGTGGCGGTGTCGAACAGGTACACCGAGGGGCTCGCCTTCCCCGGCGCGCAGGGGATCGCACCATCGCTGCAGGCGGCGATGGGCTATCTCGACTGGTGAGAGTAGCAGAATGGCTTCGGTCTGTGTGATAGGTGAGATCAACCTCGACCTGATCGTGCTGGGGGCGGAACGGTTTCCGCGGCCGGGCGAGGAACTGATCGTTGACGAGATGGTCCTTACCCTCGGCTCATCTTCGGCGATCCTCGCCTGCCAGCTTGCCCGGCTGGGTGACGACGTGCTCTTCATCAGCAAGACGGGAGATGACAACCTCGGCCGCATCGCGCTGGACTTCCTCAGAGAGAAGGGCGTGCCAACCGACGCCATCATCGTTGATCGCAGGCTTCCAAGCGGCCTTACCACCAGCGTAGCCCTGGCCGGCGACCGGGCGATGATGACGGTGATGGGGTGTATCGAAGAGCTGCGTTACGATGAGGTGGACTTCGAGCTGCTGCGGGGCAGGCAGCATTTGCACATCAGCTCGTTCTACCTCCAGCGCGGACTCCGGCCGGATGTGTGGCGGATCTTCCAGCGCGCTCACGAGATGGGGCTTACTACCTCGTTCGACACGGGCTGGCCCAGCAGCGCCGAGGTGAACGGCGCGCTGGCGAAGGCGTGGCCGCACGTGGATGTGTTCCTGCCGAACGAGGCAGAGGTGGTGGCGCTGAGCGGCCAGCCGGATCTCGAATCGGGACTCGGTTGGCTGGCGGAGCGGGTGCCATTGGTCGTGGCCAAGCTCGGCGCTGATGGCGCGATGGCGCGGCGGGGGAGCGAGGTTGTGAGGCGGGCGGCTTTTGCGGTGGAGGTGGTCGAGACCACCGGCGCGGGCGACTCGTTCAACGGGGGATTCGTGCACGGGTACCTCGCGGGGATGGAGCTGGGCGAATGCCTCGATCTGGGGAACGCCTGCGGCGCGCTCTCGACCCGCGCGCCTGGCGGGACCACCTCGCAGGCGACGCTGACGGAGGCGATGGAGTTCGTCCGAACCGCGAACCGGCGGAGCGGCGGGTAACGGCCTTCCGCTGTTGCGCCGCTGATTGCTCGTGCTGTCGGTATCAGCTACAATCCCTTATCCTGCGTGTCAGGGGAGTGCAATGATCGAGGGGATGATGGTTATCGTCGGAGTGGTGGTCGGGGCGGCATTGGGCTGGTTCTGGGCGAGCTCGCGACTGCTGCGGCAGATTCAGGCCGAACGCCAGTTGGTGCAGACCGAGCGGGAGCAGCGCGTGGCGGCGGAGACGCGGGCGCAGGAGATCGAGAAGCAGATTGCGGCCCAGCGCTCGCTTGTTGATGAAGCGACCGCCAAGATGGGGGACGTGTTCAAGGCGCTCTCGTCCGACGCGCTGCGGAGCAACTCGCAGGCGTTCGTTGATTCGGCCAAGCAGGTGCAGGAGCCGTTGCGGGATGCGCTGTCCCGGTACGAGCAGCACGTCGGCGAACTGGAGAAGGCCCGACGAGAGGACTACGGGAGTCTGACCGAACAGGTCAAGAGCCTGATGCTGGCGGAGCAGCAGCTTCAGCGCGAGACAGGCAACCTCGTCAACGCCCTGCGACGGCCGCAGGTCCGAGGGCGGTGGGGGGAGATGACGCTGCGACGCGTCGCCGAGCTGGCAGGCATGTCGCAGTACTGCGACTTCGACGAGCAGGTGAGCATCTCGGTCGAGGGGGGACGGCTGCGGCCGGACATGGTGGTGAGGTTGCCTGCAGGACGGACGGTGGTGGTGGACGCCAAGTGCTCTCTCGATGCGTACCTCAGTGCAGTTGAGGCCACCGATGAGGCCGCCCGAAAGACGTGTCTTGTGCGGCACTGCCGCCAGTTGCGCGATCACATGAACGCGCTGGCGCTCAAGACGTACTGGGACCAGTTCCCCTCCGCCCCGGAGTTTGTCGTCATGTTCGTGCCCGGAGAGTCGTTCCTGGCGGCGGCGATGGATGAGGACCCCAAGCTGCTCGATGATGGGCTTCAGAAGAAGGTGCTCCTGGCCGGGCCGATCAACCTGATCGCCCTGCTGCGATCCGCCGCGCTCGGCTGGCGGCACGAGCAGATCGAGGAGAACGCGCAGAAGATCAGCGACCTGGGACGCCAGCTCTATGATCGCATGCGGGTGTTCGCCGGGCACATGGGCACTGTCGGGAAGCGCCTCGACAGCGCGACCGAGGCCTACAACCAGGCGGTTGGTTCGCTGGAGAGCCGGGTGTTGCCGACGGCGCGACGATTCCAGGAACTCGGCGCGGCGGGGGGCGCGGAGATCGGAGAGATCGAGCCGGTGGACACGCGGGCGCGGCAGCTAGCCGCGCCAGAGGCGGAGGAGGGGGAGCGCTAACGGGGATGGCAGGAGCCAAGCTCCTGCCCAACAAGGGACGCCGGATGCCACTTCGAGAAGCGGCGAAACCGCTTCGCTACGAGGCACGAGGGCGGGGGAAGGGGGAACCGATCACTGAGCGACGAGCGGGACGGGATCGGTTGGCGAGCTGACGACTTCAGGGCAGCGCGCCTCC
>Ga0315286_10004841_pt1 | contig 12927 bp, 13 predicted proteins | sample YL17G10_0_MG_FD_205038 | JGI IMG/M metagenome (GOLD analysis project Ga0315286, IMG submission 205038) | Sediment microbial communities from Yellowstone Lake, YNP, Wyoming, USA - YL17G10_0 | ecosystem: Environmental > Aquatic > Freshwater > Lake > Sediment | place: USA: Wyoming | collected... | reverse complement strand
AGCTAGTTCTTGAACACTAATCGACGTTGATGCATCAGGTCCTTTTGAATTGTTTAATTTTACGTGTTTCTCTATTATGATTTCTTTATCTCCTCTGAGATTCTTTAATGTTGTATAGATTATTGGGCTTGTGATTCCTAATGTATGATCAGAGAATCCATCAAATTCTATAGCCTTTTTCCAATTGATTTTACTAAATTTTAGTGGATATTCTGAGATACAGAAACAAAATACTGTTTTATTTTTACGGAATATTTTTTTTATGTTGTTTATATCTCCACCCATACCCATACTGATAATCACCAGTTTTTTAGTATGTGTTATTGCTTCCAATGTTTCCTTAGAATATGGATCTTTTAGCAAACATGTTCTTGAAGCTACTTTGTATAATTTGACTCCAATAGATTCAAGAAAATCAACTGCTTCTGGATAAAAAACACTACAGATAAAATTAATTCCTATTTCATCAGAAAATTTTTTTAATTCTTTGGCTTTTTTAAAAGTAAGCTCTGATTTTTTAATGTCTTTCCAATTTGGATGATCATTTGAATACAAATCATGTGCTCTCCACATTTGAAATTTTACCCCATAAGCACCGACATTCTTACACTCCTGAATGATTTTTTTGGCAATTGATAATTTTCCTTCCCAATTAGAACCGATTTCTGCAATGATCTTAACTTTCATCGTTTATCTTATAGAATAGAAAAATTTAACTGTTTTAAATAAATCCATTTATGTGGTTTTATGAAAAATATTGACGAATTAACAAAATTGAGACCTATGCAAAATTCTGATTATAGATTTCTTTTCACTCTTTTAAAAGAACGAGATCCAAAAGCTAACATATCTCATAAAAAAATGCCTTCTTACACTGAACATTTAAAATTTGTAAAATCAAAACCATACTCCAAATGGTATATTATTGAATATAATGGTAAAAAAGCAGGTTCAATCTACCTGTCAAAAAATAATGAAATTGGAATTTTTATTAAAAAAAACCTTCAAGGTAAACATATTGGAAGAACTGCACTTCAACAATTAATTGATAAAAATCCTAGAAACAGATATCTTGCAAATGTCAGTCCTCAAAATTCAATGTCTATGGAATTCTTTAAGAAAAACTCATTTAAATTAATCCAACATACTTTTGAATTAGAATTGTGAGTGAATAAAATTTCTTTAAGAAATAATGAACAATAATTAATTTAATATTCCTGATAATTTGATGATCTTTTTTAATTCCTCTTTACCTATACTTTCTGCAAAGTCTGAAGAATATTTATTTATATTATTTGGACGTACCAGTTTATTTGAATATAAATCTGTGATTTTTTGTTCCTGCATTGAATTTGTTAGTACATATTTGTTATCTGTTTCCCAAGTATCTCTCACTTCGTACTCGCTTATCAAAACCTCGTGTAATTTTTCCCCTTCTCTTATTCCAACATTTTCATAGCCTGTATTTTTGAGCAATTCAAATAATGCTTCTTTGACATCTATTATGGAATAAGCTTTTAATTTTGGAATAATGACCTCAGAACCGACACCCATTATAGTAGATTCAATTATGAAGTTTAAAGCTTCATCCATCGTAATACTAAATCTGGTCATATCTGGATGTGTAATTGTAATTTTTTTATTATTTTTAATTTGATCTATGAATTTTGGTATGACTGAACCGCTACTGCCTAATACATTACCATATCTTAATGCGATAAATTTTGTTCTATGTTTTTCTGGATTTGTATAATTTCCTGCATCTACAAATAATTTTTCCATAAGTAATTTTGTTGCACCATAAGTATTGAATGGAGAAACAGCTTTATCTGTTCCTATTGCAATCACTTTTTCAACATTCTGCTTTAAACTTGCATCAATTACGTTTTGACTCCCAATAACATTCGTTTTAACAGCTTCAAACGGATTATATTCAATTTTTGGAACATGTTTTAATGCTGCAGCATGAAATACTATGTCTATATCTTCTAATGCTCTTTCAAGTCTTGTTAAATCTCGTATATCGCCAAGCAAAAAACGTAGACGGTCGTCATCCAATTCAGATTCCATCATAATCTGGTTTTCCTCATTTCTACTTAGTATTCTAATTGTATCCACTTTCATCTTAAGGAGACGTTTTGTTAGTTCTTTACCTAACGAACCAGTTCCACCAGTAATTAGAATTTTTTTCCCATCAAACATAAAGTAAATCTTCTAAGGCACTACTATAATCTTTTCATTGAAATTTTTAGTGAGATATAAAATTTTTTCAAAATCACATATGATATACGCAAAATTAATGATTTTATTTTATAATGAACGAAGGAGTTGCAGCAAAAGGAAATTTTTTTATTTCAACATCTTTGTCTTTAAAATATTCATCAACAGCTTTTGTCTCACCTGGAAAAGTACCATAATCATCTAAAATTAAAACTCCTCCTTTAACTATTCTGGGATAAAGATTATCCAGAATTGTAACAGATGGTTCATAAATATCCGTGTCTAAATTTAAAAGAGAAATTTTCAGTTCTGGATGCAATTTGAGATAATGTGGAACAGTTTTAGTGATATCTCCTTTTATAAGTTCAACATTGCTATTTGTTTTTTTATTTTTTAATACTTGAATCATTTGTTGTATTGAAATTCCCTCCTCACCAGATGTATCGATAAAGCGTTTTCTATGTTTGATATCGTGTTGATATTTGGTACTTGGGAATTTTCCAAAAGCATCAAACCCTATAATTTTTTTTGAAAGTGAATTTCCAAATAACTCTCTTAACATCGAAAATCTACATAATGAAGCACCTTTAAAAACCCCACATTCAACTATTGCGCCCGGCAAGTTATTTGCTATTTTAAATAATTCGTAATGTGCAAGAGTTTTTCCTATTCTGCTACTATCGCATGATAAGTAGAAATTATTTTCATATTCAAATGATTTTTTGAAATCAGGCAACTTGATCATAGTCATCATTTTACTGTCGTCTTAAAATGTATTATTATTGGATATGTGGATAGTGAAAATTCACTTATATTTCATATTTATTACTGTAAAATGATCCTAGTAATATGACCACTAAAATAATTTTTTGGTTGGATCTATTTACTCTTCATTTTGGCACTGCTTACTTTTTACAAAAAAAATTTGATTGTGAGTTATCTGCAATAATAGATACTACAGATAGACCAAAACCATTTTTTCAAACCCAAAAACTAGTTAATTTCAAAAAAATTTGGTTTTATCACGATCATATAAAAAAAAGACATGAAAAATCTGATATTCAATATTTACACCATGTAGAAAAAAAATACGGAGTATCTTTGTGGCAACTAGCAATTAATGAAAGGCTTTTTTATCAATTCAACAAATTCCATAAATTTGATGCTAATGAAATTTTATCAATCTTAGAACAAGAATGTAGGTTATTTGAGAAAATTATTGATGAGACAAATCCAGATTTGGTGATCATTGAACAACCCGCACTACATCAAACTAATCTATTCTACTTGATGTGCAAATCCCAAGGCATTAAAACCCTAATGATAAATCCGTCTTTCTTAGCTCACAAAAGCTTTCTTTCACAAGAACCAAATGTTATTGATTCCGATGAAAAACTAGATGAAATAATTCCACAGGGAAGGAATTTTGATGAATTACGCTCTTATCGCAACTCTTTAAATTTTTCAAAAGTAATTAATAATTACGCAACAAATTTTGCTTCCAAGAAAAATGAGAAACTAAAGGCAGCTGTTAATTATTTATTTAAATCTAAAAACACAAACACAAAAACTCACTACACCTATTATGGGCGAGATAAAACACGTGTCCTTTTTTCATCTATTATGATATCTCTAAAAAGAAAAATTCGAAAGTCATTTTTAGATAAAAACGCAGTAATCAAAATTACTGATAAAGAACAATTTGTATATTTTCCATTACAAGTTGTACCTGATAGGAATTCATTGATAGGAGCTCCTTATTTTACTAATCAATTAGAATGTGTTAGACACATTGCAAAATCAATACCAATAAACTACAAATTGTATGTCAAAGAACATCCAGCACAAAACCAAACTTGGCGAAAGATTTCTGAATATAAGGAAATCATGGAGATCCCTAACGTCAAACTTGTTCATCCTGCCGTTCCAGTTGATCAACTCTACAGAAATTGTTCATTGGTAATCACAACAGCTGGAACATCAGGCTTTGAAGCAGCATTTTATGAAAAACCTTCACTTACTTTTGCAGATGTTGGTTATTCTATACTGCCTTCCGTAATACGAGTTAGGGAATTAGAATCATTACCAAAATACATTGAAGATAGTCTTGAACAAAAAGTTTCTGCATCTGATTTAGATAAATTTCTTATTTTATTGGACAAAAATTCTTTTGACTTTGATCTGTTTGAATATTTTTCAATCCAAACAAATTACTTTTTTTATAATTCCAATCTAATTGATGTAGAAATACCAGAAATAAAAATGAAGACATTCCTAGATGAACATGAGTCTTTTTTTGATATGCTTGTTTTAGAATTTATCAAAAAAATTAAATATTTTCAGGAACAAAAATAATTTTAAAATTAAATTATGTAAAAATTTTTTTATTTTGAAATATTTTTTATTATAATTTATCCAGATTTTAGTTGACCGCCATCTATTACAAAATTTGAACCTGTGATAAATGATGATTTGGGAGATGCCAAAAAAATAACCAAATTACTTACTTCTTCTGGAGTGCCAAATCTGCCCAACGCAACTTCCTGCTTTATCATTTTATTTACTTTTGATTTATTATCTTTGATTTTTTTCTCCCACACAGAACCTTTGAAAAAAATATTGCCTGGGCTGACGGAATTTACTCTTATGTCGTTTTTAGCTAATGATTTTGAAATTCTTTTAACATATGAATTCAGAGCTGCTTTTGCTATTGAATATGCTATGGGAGCACCTATACTTTCCATTCCTGCAATTGATGACATGCAAACTATTACCCCTCTAGTTTTTTTTAACGAATCCATTGCAGCATAAATGATATTTGTTGCACTAAAAAAATTCAAATCTAACATTTTTTTCCATTCTGAATCGGTTTCCATTCCAGGTGGAACTGATTTTCCATTTCCTACATTACAAATTAAAATGTCTAATTTGCCATATTTTTTTATTACATAATTAACAAGATCCCTGCATTCTTTGGGATTGGTAACATCTGCAACAAAATAACTTCCTTCTAATTGTTTTGCGGCTATTTTTAGGGTAGCATTATGACGACCGTTTAAAACAACTTTACAGCCTTCCTCATACAGTGAAGATGCAATACTTTTTCCAATACCACTACTAGAACCAGTAACAAGAGCAATTTTTCCCTCTAGATTAAGGTTCATTATATTATTTTACTCATCTTCTATTTTAAATTGATAGGGTGTAACAGCATTGGGATTAAGATTGTTTAATTCTGCATTAAAATCTTTTATTTGTTTTTCTATGTCAACGCCTACATTTTTACTCCACTGCGTAAGAAGTTTATTCATTATGACTCCTCTTTTTCCATTTCCGATATTTTTTCCATTAATCTGAGTAACAGGAAGTATACAAAATGGGGTTGCTGTCATAAAAGCTTCATCTGCATCATTTACATCACTTTCAACTAAATTACATTCGATATATTTTATTCCAAGTTCATTTGCTATTTCAAAAATATATCCACGACTAATCCCTACAAGAATATTGCGAGGCTCTGGAGTGTATAATATATTGTCTTTAACAATAAAGAAATTATCTCCAGTTCCTTCAGTGATATAATTATCTGGATCTAAGAGAAGTGGCCAATTATTTTCTCCAGGAAATCTTGACACTTCAATATTTGCCATCATATAATGAAGTCTGCTTCTGTTTTTTACTTTAGGATCTAACAAATTAGCCGGAATTGCTCTTTGAGATGGTATCACTGCATTAATTCCATTATCAAATAATTTTCCCATTCCCTGCACTGTCCATTTTAATGGAAAATCTGCAATTGTTACAGTAGGTTCTAATTTACCATCAAAAATTTCTTGATAAATTGATAATGGACCTCTACTTACATTAATCATTAGTCTGTGCTCATCGTTTTCTTTGAAAAATGGTTCATTTTTCTCAATTGTCAAATAACATGCCTCTTCCATTTCATCTATGGTCATTTTTAAGGGGATGTGAACATGCTTTATTGATGCGTATAATCGATCCAAGTGCTGACGAAGTTTGAATTGTTTTTTATTAAAAGAGCGAGTCATTTCAAATACCATGTCTCCAAACATAAGGGCAGAGTCAAAAATTGAAATTTTGGCCTCTTTTTCAGGAACAAATTTACCATTCATATAAACAAGGCGAGACATATTTCACTATTCATTTAATCTGTGTTATGACTTCTAACTTAAGGTTTCTTTTTTAATAAATAATGTTTCATTATGTTTTCACAAAATTCAACATTTTCAATACTGTCAATTTCAAATGATTTCCAAAATTCCATTGTGGCAATTCCAATCTTGCCACCTAATTGATTATTGTATTTTTTTATATTTTTAGGAGTGAAAATATAAAATGATCCATTTTCGACATATTGCTCTTTGAATTTTTGACGTCTTGGTCTTTTATGGTAATTATAGTTTATACTTTTAAGATTATTTTTCTTATTTCTCTCCCAAATAAAAAAATCTCCTATTAATGATCCTGAAAACATTGAATCATATTTTAATTTATGAAATTTTGTTAATCCATTTTCAATATCTGATGATTCTCTTACTGGTGATGTAGCTTGTAATGCTACTACAACATCTATTTCACCATCTTTTTTTTGAATTTCATTAATTGCATGTATCCAACCAGAAACTGAGGTTGATGTATCTCTCGCTAAATTTTTTGGTCTTTTTATAATACTTGCACCAGCTTTTTTTGCTATCTTTAAAATCTTCTCACTGTCAGAACTAACCCATACAGAAGAAATTCCACTTGCTTTCTTTGCATGTTCAATTGACCAAACAAGAAGTGGTTTACCACAAAACTTCATGATATTTTTACTTGGTATTCCTTTTGATCCACCTCTTGCTAAAATTATTGCTATAATTTTTATCATGATATTTCTATTTTTTTTAATTTACCACGTAGTCCATCCGCCATCAACAACAAACGTTGCACCAGTTACATAAGAAGAATTATTTTTACAAAGAAATTCTACCATGTGATTTAGTTCATTTTTTTTCATCATTCTTTTAAGAGGTGTATGTGCTGCATATTTTTTAATAAATTCTTTATCTTGGTTATGTTCTACTCCGCCTGGAGCAATACAATTAACTCTAATATTTGGAGCCAAATGAGTGGCAAGAAACTTTGTAAGGTTGATGACTCCTGCCTTAGAAATGCTGTATGCTATGTGTTTATGACCTCCGTCATAAAGATCAGGTCTGGCAGAAACGATACCAGTAGATGCTGAAAAATTTACTATCGAGCCTGTTTTATTATTTCTTGCAAATTCTCTGCATACTGAAAATAATGCAGTTAAATTCACATCCAAAAATTTTGAAAATGAACTTAACGTGATATCAAAAAGCGTGCTTCTTTTTTGATTATTTTCTACATGGTCATTTAACGCAAAGCAATTTACTAAACAATTGACTTTATTTTTCTTAAACCAATTTTTAACAAACTCTTCATTTGTAAGATCATGACCCAATGCCAAATCTAATCTGTAAATTTTATTGTTTTTTTCAAGATATTTAGAAATTTCAGTACCTAGTAAACCTTCAGACCCTGTAATTGCAATTTTTAATTCATTTTGCTTCATACTTGTTTTTGTTTTATGATTACTTCTCAATATACCTTTTTACAAAATCTAGATATTTCTTACATGTATCCTCTGGTTTTATTTTTGGTTCTTCTCTGGCACCTTGAATGATAAAATCCCCAGTGTAGTTAATTTTTTTTAATTCAGAAAAAAATAAATCAAAATTTACATTCCCACTACCTAATGGCACTGTATTACCATGAAATTTTCTATCCTTGATATGTATATTTGATATCCAAGAACCAAATGTCTTCAATTCTTCTTGTATATTATAACCCAACGATGCGCTATTTCCTGTATCATAATTTGCATTAATATTTGGATGGTTGAATCTACCTAGAAGTTTTTTAAATAAATCTGGAGCTAAATCTGTTTCAAGTGTAAGTTTTACGTCATTTTTTTCTGCTATTGGTAATATTTTTTCTAAATTTTCAATTAATTGTACTTTATCTTGTTCAGATTTTAATGACGATGAATCAACTAAAGGAATTTCTAATATCTTAATTTCTAACTTTTGACATATATTGACAAGATCTTTTAACATGTTTATATTTTCACTCATCTCTACATTCGAAACATTAAATAATTTTTTTTCCATAAAGTAATCTGCGCAAACTGCGTTAATTTTCACTCCAAACTCATTTGACAAAAATTCCATCTCTCTAATTTCCTCTTTATCCATAATTGGATTTTTTTGAGTATCAAAAATCCATTCAATTAACTCAAACCCACATTTTGTAGCTTTTTCAAATTCATCTCTCCATGTATCAATTGGGAAAGTCTGTATTTTACCATCAATTTGTTTTGACAATCTCCCATTCATTATGCCAATTCTATGATTTTTACTCATTTTTTATAAAAATCAGAAATAATAATATTAACTGATATACAGAAAAATACAAAATGAGCAATAATTTGTCTTTAAAATGCAAAAAAATCAAATTGGTTCTTACCGATGTTGATGGCGTTCTTACTGACGGTGGCATGTATTATTCAAATGAAGGCGATATCATGAAAAAATTTCATACTCGTGATGGAATGGGTGTTACTTTGCTAAGAAAGCAAAACATACCCACGATAATTATAACCAAAGAAAAAACAAAAATTGTTAAACAATGGGCTACTAGAATGAAAATAGAAAAACTCTATGATGGAATATTGAATAAGGAATCTTTAGTTCAAACTATATGTAAAAAATATGGTGTAACTCCAAACGAACTAGCATACATTGGTGATGATGTTAATGATGTTGAATTGTTAAAAAAAGTCGGTTTATCTGCAGTACCAAACGATGCTATGAAAGAAGCAAAACAAGTATCTGATTATATCTGTAAAAAAAATGCAGGTTCAGGAGCATTTAGAGAATTAGCTGATTTAATCTTAGAAAAACGAAATAAAATTTAATATATTTGTCTTAAACCAGTTGATCATGGTGTTTGTTACTGCAGAAATAGGCATTAATCATAATGGTGATATCGATATTGCCAAAAAACTAATTGATGCTGCTGTTTTAGCGGGATGTGATGCAGTAAAGTTTCAAAAACGTACTATCGAAAAGGTGTATTCAAAAGAAGTCTTGGATTCTCCACGAGAAAGTCCTTGGGGTACAACTCAGAGAGATCAGAAAATGGGTTTAGAATTTAATAAAAAAGAATATGATGTAATTGATCAATATTGTAAAAATAAGAATATTCTTTGGTATGCATCAGCATGGGATGTAGATAGTCAGCTTTTTTTAAGAAATTATAATCTCAAGTATAACAAGGTAGCATCTGCAATGCTAACCAATATTGATTTGCTAAAAATAATAGCTGAAGAGAAAAAACACACTTTTATCTCAACTGGTATGAGTACAACAGAGCAAATTCGAGATGCGGTAAATATATTTAAAAAATATGATTGTTCTTTTGAACTTCAGCACAGTAACAGCTCTTATCCGATGAAAATCGAAGAAGCCAATCTTAGATGTATTCAAACTTTGAAAAACGAATTTAATTGTAATGTGGGGTATAGTGGGCATGAATCTATTGGATATCTAATATGTATTGCAGCGGCTGTACTTGGAGCAAGTTCTATTGAAAGACACATCACTTTGGATAGATCCATGTATGGTTCCGATCATGCTGCTTCATTAGAACCAATCGGCTTACAACGTTTAGTTCGAGATCTTAGGGAGGTAGAAATAATTCTTGGAGATGGCATAAAAAGAATATGGCCTTCTGAAATTCCTGTGTTGAAGAAACTAAGACCTAATGGGTAATCAATATTTAGAAAGATATGAAATACGATGAAATTATAAATAAATTATTTGAAGAAAGTTCAACAAATATTTTACACTCAAAAAAACTATCTAAAGAAATAGAACATGTAGTTGAAACGATTATTCAAACTTACAAAAATGGAAATAAGGTAATTGTATTTGGTAATGGAGGTAGTGCAGCTGATTCACAACATTTTGCAGCAGAATTAATTGGAAGATATCAGTTAGAAAGAATTGGGCTGCCAGCTATTGCCCTTACTACTGATACTTCGATAATAACTGCATTGGGTAACGATTATGGCTTTGAAAAAATTTTTTCAAGACAATGTGAATCACTAGTTAATAAAAATGACATTGTAATTGGAATATCTACTAGTGGCAAGTCTGTAAATGTAATAAATGGAATTGTCACATCCAAGAAAAATGGTGCTATTACAGTTGGAATTACTGGAGATACTGGTGGAAACTTGCAAAAATTAGTCGATATATCTATAGTGGTGCCATCTAAATCAACTCCTCGAATTCAAGAAGTTCATAGAATAATCATTCATATTATTTGTGAACTTGTTGAACAATCTTTTAAAAATATTTGATCTATTTTTTTTATTTTAAATTCCCGATTGCAATAATTGTATCTGATAATAATTTCTTTTCTAAATATTTTTTGTAATGTTTTTCAATCCAACTATATTTACTTTCTAAATTAAATTTTGGGTTTTTTATTTGAGGCGTGTTATTCATTTTCCAAAAAAACAGGTTTTCAATACTATATCTTTGTATTCCTATTATTTTGACACTTAGACCTGCTTGACTAAATACATTTTTTAAAATCTTGGGTGTAAAATAATGTATGTGTGCTCTTTGTAATTGCCAGTTTTTATAGGCATTATTTGTTTTAATTTGATGATCATCAAAATTAGGAACTTCAACTATTAATTTTCCTTTAGGTTCAAGTAATTTTGAAACATTTTTCAGAAAATTAATGGGATCATGTAGATGTTCTAACACATGAAATAATACAACTGCATCAAATTTTCCTATATTTGGAATTTTTTCGGAGAAATCAATATCTAAAATTTTTGCGTTTGTAATTTTTTTTGATCTATCCCTTCTCTGCCTTGATATTTCTATACCTGTCATGTCATAATCACATTCAACCATTTTTTCTAAAAAAAATCCATCCCCTGAACCGATCTCCAAAATTTTTTTAGATTTGGGTAATAACTTTTGAATTAATGCAGATCTTCTTTCTACATCATATGAATTCATCTCTTTGAGTTCAGCTAATTTGAAATCTTGGTTAATTGCTTTATTTTGTAATTCTTTATCATAAAAATCTCTATCCTCTTGTCTTGTTGGTATGGGAAAAAGTTGAACGTGTTTACATTTAATACATTTTACAACCTTGTATTTTTTTGAATCTCTAACATGAGAAGAAATCAATTCAAGTTTTTGATTTTCACATAAAATACAAACCATTTTTGTCATTTCAAAACTCTATTAATTTATAATCTATGTTAATATAATTTGATTCCTCTTGTCAAATTTTATACATTGTAATACTCGTCTTTCATTCATATATTACGATTGTATTTTGTCTTTAATGCAATTTACTAAAAATCTTGATTCCATTATAAAATCAATTAATTCAAAAAAATTCGTACTTGAATTATCAGTAATAATTTTTTTAATCGGATTAAATTTCATCATAGGTTCTGCTTTAAGAAATTCTGTTCTTGACGTAATATTTCCTGGAGATGATCCACTTCATATCATTATAGCAAATAGTTTTCGAGAAAATGGAAATTTCACGATAAATTATCTAGGCAATTATGTTTTTTGGGAAAATTCATATGATGATATAATTCAAAAATATCCTTCAATATCATTTGATTCTGGTAAAAGTCCGATATATTTTATTTTACTTGGGTCAGTTTTTCAATTATTTGATACATCTCAAGAAGATCTATACCTTCATGCAAGTATTTTTAATAATTTTATTTCCTCATTGTTTGTTGTATTATTTTTCTTTTTAATAAAAAAATATTTCAATTTGAAGATTGCTTTTTTATCTTCTACAATGATCTTGTTTTTACCATATTTTGAATTTTACTCAGTTTTTGTAAGGCCACATATGTTGATGTACATATTTTCTATAGGTGCATTATTTTTCCTTCAAAAAAAGAAATTTCATTATATTATGTTTGGCATATTTGTTGGTTTGGCTCATCTTACTCATCCTTTTGGAATAATTCTTGGATTCAGCTATGCCATTTTTCTTTTATTTAATAAGGAATTCAGAGGTTTCCTAATATCCTTTTTTACATGGCAGCTTATGCTTGTTCCTTTATTTGTAAAAAATTATATTAATTTTGGAGATATCGGTATTGGTCTTTATCTTCCGTTTTCAAATGTTTTTTCACCGCTACTATCATTGATAATTGATCGACATGGATCTCCTACCATCATTCATCCGGGTTCTGTAATTGTTCAACGTTTTACTGAATTAAATAAAACTGAATTATTTGATGTCCTGTATTCAGGCATTGAAAAATTCTTACAAAATTATACGATGGACGCAATTTTAGTATTTATTATCGTATTTTCATCTCTTTATTTCTTTAAAATTAACAAGATACTATCAAAAGAAGATCGTCTGTATGTACTTGGTATATTTTTAACATCTATTTTATTTGGATTCACGATATCTCTCGTTGGTTTTTACGCTCAATTAATTTTAGTATTTATAATTCCGGTACTCTTTTTTTATATTCTTAAAAAATTAAGAAAAGCATATTTTATTGATTCTATACCTAGATATTCACTTTTCATAGCAGTTTTTGCCTTC